>Ga0233439_10005537_pt1 | contig 11666 bp, 8 predicted proteins | sample SI_123_September_6_FD_182713 | JGI IMG/M metagenome (GOLD analysis project Ga0233439, IMG submission 182713) | Seawater microbial communities from Saanich Inlet, British Columbia, Canada - SI_123_September2016_100_MG | ecosystem: Environmental > Aquatic > Marine > Inlet | place: Canada: British... | reverse complement strand
CTCCCCGTCCAGAGCCACTGAACGGGCGAATCACAACGCTATCTGAAGTACTATCGGAACTCCCTTCACGCGACTCAACTCCCTCCCACTCTGGGAGGGGGGACAGATTACGATTCGAGGGGTTGGACGATGTGGATGCCGCACTCTTTGGCGTCGGGGTCGCCTTCCCACCACCAGCGTCCGGCTCGGATGTCTTCGCCGGGTTCGATGGCTCGGGTGCAGGGTGCGCAGCCGAGTGACGGGTAGCCTTTGTCATGAAGTTCGTTGTAGGGAATTTCGTTTTCTTTGACGAATTTTTCTACTTGCTCGAATGACCAGTTGGCGAGCGGGTTGATCTTGTAATTATTGTGGGCGGCGTCCCATTCGACGATATCGATCGATCCGCGGTCCATGCCTTGATCTCGTCGTAGTCCAGTTACCCAGGCGTCGAGTGTTGCGAGGGCTTTGCCGAGTGGTGCGACTTTTCGTACGCCGCAACAGAATTCTCGGTTGGCGCGACCTTGATAAAAGAAGTTGTTGCCTTTTTCTTTAACCATTTTTCCTACGGCTTCCATATCGGGGTACTGAATTTCGACGTCGACTCCGTAGCGGAGTTTTGTTTGGTCGAAGAGTGAGTAGGTTTCGGTTGGTAGGCGCAGGGTGTCGAGGGTCATAAGGCGTGCGTTTTTGCTCACGCTCCAGTAGATGTGGAAGAGTGCTTGGTCTTCAAGGCCGAAGCTCGACATTTGGGCAGCGGTGTTTCCGAAGGTGTCGTTGGTCCATTTGAGGATTTCTTCGGTGGTTGCGGCTTCGAGCTTTTCGTTGATGGCTGCGAGTTCGGTTGTTGTGAAGCGCTGGGTCATATTCTTGGCACTGCGTGGCCCTTCGACGGGGCTCAGGATGATGGATCGAGATGTTGGCTAGATCGGGAGCTGCGTTTGTTTGGGCGTTTGATCCTGAAAATGAATTCAGGATGACAGTTGGTCGATGTCTTAAGGATAGGCGAGATGTGGGTTAGATGCCTGAATGTATGATTGCGATTGGTTGGCATGAGTTTTTGGTTCGCAGGTTCCATAGACCACGGGTTGTTCGAGTCATAGAATTGTTGGCGCATCGAGCGATGCGTAGCAAGTTCGTAAATTTCATATTGGCTCGTAACGGAGACCCTGATGACGTCGACCATTAATCCGGAAACCCTGAGTGGTGAGCGGATCGAAGAACTCCAGCAAATTGCTGGCGACCACATGTTCATGCACGCTGCCCAGACTAATGACTGGCGCGGGAAGCTGAAGGTTTACACCAAGGGTGAGGGCGTTTGGGTTGAGACTGCTGATGGGCATCGTTATTTAGATGCGATGGCAGGGCTTTGGTATAAATCGGCTGGATACGGTCGAACCGAGATTGCCGATGCTGTTTACGCTCAGATGACCGCGATTGATTCGTCGCCTTCGGGTGGTGCGACTGTTCCGCAGGTTGAACTTGCGGGGAAGGTTGCGGAGCTTTACCCGGATAAGGGCGCACGTTCGTTCTTCGTTTCGGGTGGTTCTGAGGCCGTTGAGACAGCTGTGAAGATGGCGAAGAAGTATTCGATCCTTAATGGAAAGGCCGGAGCTTTCAAGGTTATTAGCCGTCGGTATTCGTATCACGGTGGAACAGCGATGGCTGTGAGTCTTGGTGGAAACGCTGCGGCTGACCCTATGGGGCCGTTGATGCCGGGTGCGATTCACGTTACGAACTGGAATTCGTATCGGTTGCCGTATGCGGGTGATCCGATTGACGTCGCTATCAAGTGCGCTAACGAATTTGAAGAAGTTATCAAGCATCAGGGCGCCGATACGGTTGCTGCGATGATTGCTGAGCCGATTTCAGCTGCGTTTGGAATTCAGGTTCCGCCTGCTGAGTATTGGCAGCGTTTGCGTGAGATTGCTGATCAGTACAACGTGGTGTTGATTGCTGATGAGGTGATCACTGGGTTTGGTCGCACTGGTGAATGGTTCGCACCTACTAATTGGGGTGTGGAGGCAGATATCACCAGTGTTGCGAAGGCGATTACGAGTGGATATGCGCCTTTGGGTGCTGCGATTGCCACTAAGAAGATTGCTGATTCGTTTGTTGGCGGTCCGAATGAGACGTTCAAGCATTTGATTACTTTTGGTGGTCACCCAATTGCTGCTGCTGCAGCGTTGGCCAACTTGGAGATTTTCGAGCGCGAGGATCTGGTTGGTAATTCGAAGCGGATGGGAACTTATCTGTTTGAGCAGTTGCAGAGTTTGTTCAGTCACAAGAGCGTCGGTGACGTTCGAGGTGGGCTGGGTCTGCTCGCTGCGGTTGAGCTGGTGGCGGACAGGGAGACTAAAACTCCTTTCCCTGCTTCGGCGGGTTTGGCGAGTAAATTGCCTAAGGCGTTGTTCGACAGGAACATCGTTAGTTTCCGGGCTGGTGACGTGATTTCAATCTGCCCACCGTTGTCTATAAATAAGGATGAGGTGGACTTCATAGTGAGTGCTATCGACGGTGCTCTCGATGAACTGGAAAGCGATCTCGGAATTTAGGCGACGTTAACGATTGTTGACCGGTGGCTTTTGCCTTCAAAGTTTGGTATCGTGCCGGTCACTTCCGGTGGTTCTATCTGTGAACCGACGGTTTTATTTGTAAATTGAATGCGAGTTGTTGAACTAGGGCTCTGGGCAGATTGCTTGGGTGTCGCAACGGCTGGCGTGACTATTAGGGGACTCAGAATGGCAGAATCCACCGACGCTACAGTTGAAGAGAAAGAAGTTTCTTCAGAAGCTGTGAGTGTGGACACCGATGGCTTTGGCGCTAGCGCCATGGGCGATGAGGTGGTCCTGGATGTGAAAGACCTCCGTACGCATTTCACCACCCGATGGGGAACGGTGAAGGCTGTGGACGGAGTGAGCTACCACGTGAAGAGGGGTGAAACTCTTGGAATCGTTGGTGAATCAGGATCGGGTAAGTCGGTTACCGCACTGTCTCTGATGAGGCTTGTGCCTTCACCTCCGGGCAACATTGTTGGTGGTGAAGTTGTTCTGAACGGTCGCAACTTGCTTGATCTTTCCGAGGGAGAGATGACTTCGGTTCGTGGTGGTGAGATCTCGATGATCCTCCAGGACCCTATGCAGGCTTTGAACCCGGTTTTCAGTATTGAGAACCAGGTTGGTGAGGCGATCAAGATTCATCAGAAGCTAAAGGGTGAAGCGCTGTGGGACAAGGTTGTTGATTCGCTCCGTAAGGTTCGAATCCCGGCTCCTGAAACACGAGCTAAGGACTACCCGCACCAGCTTTCCGGTGGCATGCGACAGCGTGTTGTTGGAGCTATTGGAATTTCATCTTCACCGGCAGTGATTATTGCCGACGAGCCGACTACTTCACTCGACGTGACGATTCAGGCGGCTTACCTACGACTGCTGCGACAGATTCAGCAGGAAGAGGGTGTTGGAATTATTTTCATCACTCACGACTTCGGAATTGTGGCCAAGATGTGTGACCGTGTTGCGGTTATGTACGCTGGCCGAATTGTTGAAGTTGCTGATGTTCGCACTATTTTCAATGAGCCACTTCACGAGTACACCAAGGCGCTGATTAGTTCAGTTCCGAAGTTGGAAGAGAAGACTGGTCGACTACCTCAGATTGAGGGTCAGCCGCCTCTGCTTTACAACTTGCCTGCTGGAGATGCGTTTGCACCTCGTTCAACTCTGACCTTCACTCCGGAGGATGCGGCACGCCGCCCACCACTGGTTGAGGTGAAGCCTGATCACTGGGTACAGCTTTCGAAGAGTTCGGTTGCTGACTATGACAAGTTCGCTGACATGATGCCTGCCGAAGACTCTGAGTAGTCGGTAACCACCTGAATTTACGATCCACGAGAATCGGTAACGACAAATGACAACTGCTGAAAACGTAACTATCCAAGATGCACCCGGTGTAAACCCGAATGCTGATGCGATTATTTCGATTCGAAATCTTCGCAAGTGGTATCAGGTTGGCGGAGGCTTTATGGGCTTCGGCGACAAGATCTACTTGAAGGCTGTGGACGACGTTAGCTTCGACATCGAACGCAACAAGACTTTTGGTCTGGTTGGTGAATCGGGTTGTGGTAAGACGACGACTTTGAAGCTTTTGCTGGGTCTTGAGACTCCAACTGCCGGAAATATCTACTACGAAGGCGAAGATGTAGCGACGATGTCGAAGGCGGGTAAATCCGAATTCCGACGTTCGGTACAGGCCGTTTTCCAGGATCCTTGGTCTTCATTGAACCCTCGCATGCGAGTTCGTTCAATTGTTGGTGAACCTCTTGAGATTGCTACTACGATGACGAAGGGTCAGATCGCAACTCGTGTTGGTGATCTGCTTTCTGAGACTGGTTTGAACCCTTACCAAGCTAACTTGTACCCGCACGAATTTTCGGGTGGACAGCGACAGCGAATCGGTATTGCCCGTGCGCTGGCTCTGAACCCTAAGGTTATTGCGCTGGATGAGCCGGTATCTGCTTTGGACGTTTCGATTCGTGCTCAGATCATGAACCTGCTGGTTGACCTGCAGGAAGAGCATGGTTTGGCTTATTTGCTGGTTGCTCACAACTTGGCGACTGTTCGATACATGTGCCACGATATGGCAGTTATGTACTTGGGCGTTGTTCAGGAATCTGGTGAGACTGAAGCGATTTTCAACAACCCTATGCACATTTACACGAATGCTCTGGTTTCGGCGGCTTTGCCTTCGCACCCTGACATTCAGCGTGAAGAGTTCTTGCTGCCGGGTGAAGTTGTTTCGCCTATCAACCCACCACCGGGCGACGTGTTTATGACACGAACTCCTCTTGAGGTTGACCCTAACCACAAGTGGGCTAACGAACGCCCACCTCTGGTTGAGAAGGAGCCTGGTCACTGGGTTGTTGAGACTCCGTGGTCTATGGCTGCTGACGCTGGCTTGAAGGTCGAACTGACTGGCCACGAGGGCGTTTAGCGTGAGGGCTTTGGCCCGATTAGTTTGTGAATAAGAAAAGCCCTCGGCGATTGCCGGGGGCTTTTTGTTTGTGGTTGATATTAGGTGCTTAAAGCAGAAGAGCCATTGCAGATGCATTGGCTCTTTTGTGTGTTTGGCTCCCGGGCCTGGATTCGAACCAGGATTAGAGGCTTCAAAGGCCCCTGTCCTACCATTGAACGACCCGGGAACACAGCTATCTAGGATAAGCGATATTTGGGGTGGATTGGTGTTGGGTTGGGGCTGTGTTGGTTCGTTATTGCGTTGGTGGTGGTTTGAGTGACTTGGCAGTTAGGCACTTCGTGGCCCTTCGACGGAGCTCAGGATGACAGGTGTTGGGAGTTGAGGGCGGGAGAGTGGCTCTCGGGGAGCGCAGTCGATGTTGGGGAGTGTGTGCGGCTGCAGGGTGCCTAGGCGGCGGTGTCGGCTTCGGTTGGTGGGGTTTGCTTGATGGCTTCTTGGCCAGCAAGTTTCGCCATTTCTTTTCGACGGGCGAGGAGTGTTGCTTCGGCTTTGTCTTCAGCAGTTTTCTTTTCTGACAGCGAAGCTTTGTGCTCGGCTGATTCAGCGGCGGTTGCTGTGAGTACGGGTAGGAGGATTGTGAAGCTTGATCCGATGCCGATTTCGCTGTCGATTGTTACGGTTCCACCGTGCATTGAGATGATGCGTTTTACGAGGGCGAGTCCGAGTCCTGTTCCGGGTACTTCCCAGTTTTCTTCGGTACGAGACCTAAAGAACGCTTCGAAGATTTGTTCTTGGTCGTCTTTAGATATACCGAAGCCGGTGTCGCTGATCACTACTTGTGCGTCGCCGCCGTAGAGTGATGTTTTGACGGTGATATCGGAATCGGCTGGTGAGTATTTGACTGCGTTTTCAATTAGGTTCGAAATGACTTGCGTGATTTTCTGCTTATCGGCGATGAGTTCAATGCCTTCGACGATGTCGGCAGTGATTCGTTGTTCCTTGGCTTTTACTAGTGGCTCAAGGCTTTCTACGAGGTCGGTGACGACTTCGCTGAGGTCGAAATCGGCTTTGGTGAGGGTGAATTCAGGGCTTTCGATTTTCGAGATGTCGAGTAGATCGGAAATTAGCCTGCTGAGGTGTGCTGAGTTTCGTTTTACGACTCCGAGTTGGCGTACCTGTTTTTCAGATAGGTTTCCGGTTCGGTTTCGTTCGAGTAGGTCGGTGTATGCAGAGATTGATGTGAGTGGTGTTCGCAGTTCGTGCGAGACCATTGCGAGGAATGAGCTTTTGGCTTCGTTGACTCGCTGGAGTTCGATACTTTTTGCTTCGAGCAGTGACTGTTTTTCTCGTGATTCGGCAAGTTCGAGCGCCTGTTCGTGCGACATGGCGTTTTGGATTGCAGGTGTGACCTGTGCGGCTACTTGTGCGACGAGGCTCAGATCGTTGTCGTTGTAGGCGTTTTCTTCCCGGTTCATCATAGTGAGGTATCCGATGTGTCCGGATGCCTGCGTACCGAGTGGTACTTCGATGAGCGAGTTGAGGCCGGCGGCCTTCATTGCTGCGCCGAGTTTGCCTTTTGGTCGTGCGCCTAGCGATCGACCTGACCATGTATCGGTTTCTTGTGGCTTCTTTGTTTTATATTCGGGTGCTTCGAAGTCGACGCCGATTGAGAACTCTTGCCATTGTTCATCTTCGTCGTTTTGAACACTTGAGAGTGTTAGGTGGTCGTACATTACGAGTACTGCGAGTTCGTCTGATACTCGTTGGAAGACTCGTTGTAGTTCGAGGTCTTCACTGACTGCGACTGAGATGGCGGCGAGGGATCGTTTGATTTCGGCTTCTTTTTGCTGTCGTCCGTACATGCGCGCCGATTGCAGTGCTCCTGCGAGTTGGTTGGCAACTCGGGTGAGCATTTCGACGTCTGAGTATGGGTAGGGCAGTTTGGATTTGGATCGAACCGTGAGTGTTCCGACGACTTGGCTGAGCATTGTCATTGGAACTGTGATTAGCGATCCCCATCGGCTGGAGTCGAGTTGTTCAGATGTGTAGTGCTTCTTGAGTACTTCGAGTTCTTTGCCTGCTGCCACTAGCGGGAGCATGTCGAGGGCGACGCTTTCTTCGATGGAGCCTGAGTAGGCGAAGCGTTCACTTACGGGGTGTGCTTTGTCGTCTCGGTTCCACGATAGGCGGAGTGCCCCACCGGTTACGGATCGGTCGATTGATGCGATTTCGAGAGAGTCGAAATCGATTGTTTGGGAGAGTTCTTCTGCGATTGGTCCGATGGCTTGTGAGAATTCGACTACGGAGCTGGCTTCTCTTGCCACGCTGGCGAGTAGTTGTCGTTCATCGGATTCACGTTGTAGATCGGCGTGGAGTTGTAGGTTGGAGATTGTTCCAGCTACTTGTCCCGATGCTTGGCCGAGCAGATCGATATCGTCGAACGAGAAGGCGTCGGCTTTTGAGCTGGCGAGGATTAGTGCGCCGACTCGGGTTGATCCTGCCATGAGCGGGACGATTACGACTGCTTCGGTTTTTTGTTCGTACCAGCCGAGTGGTGCGAGATCGTCTGAGATAACTTCTTCTAGTTCGTTAGATGTGACGAGCACTGGGGCATGTGTTTCAAATGCATCGAGAAGTGCGCCAGATTCGAAGTTGATGACTGCATCGGTTTCGTCGTCGCTTGGAAGGGCTGGGACGGCGTTGATGATGTGGTATTCGTTGTTGCCATCGTGTGTTGCACAGATTGCCACTCGTTCTGTGGGTACGGAGCGCATGACCGCCATTGAGAATTGTTCACATACGGATTGAATGTCGAGTGATGAGCTGACGATGCGTCCGATGTCGGTGAGTAGATCACGAACTGCGGAGTTTGTTTCTTCTTCAGATTCTTCAGATTCGTATTCGAGGCTTTCGACCATCGCCAAGTAGGCGTTCTGGCCGTTTAGGTTGGCGGGTCCTAGAAATACATCGACTGGGTTTACGGTTCCCGAGGCTGTTTCAGCTGCGAGGTTGAGCGTTAGTCCATCGCCGGTAGGTGGCCAAGCGTAGGCGGGGATTAGGAAATCGGCAGGTTGGCCTACTAGTTCTTCGCGGGAGTAGCCGAATTCGTCTTCGGCGGCAGCGTTGATGGCGAGTACGATTCGGTCAGCAGAAATTACCAGTGCTGAGACTGGTAGTGCTTCAACCCACGCCCATTCGGTGGCCGGTTGATTATTTTTCTGGGAATGCGTGGATTCGCTCATTCATTCAAGATTGGCGCAATTCGCCGCCAAGTGGTTTTTTGAGGCGTAGTTCGATAGTCCTACGTATGAACTTATCGTCGGCTGTGTGCTTGTTGCACTTTGGCGATACTGTTGATGATGTCTCGATACGGGCGGGGTGGTGACTGTGTACACCAACAATCGAAATGGGGTGTTTCTCGTAGCCCGGGTGGCGATTCTCGTGACATGGTCAAATAGTGCAGATGGCTTGACCTCGGGTTGAGCGTTGCGATTTAGTGAAGAAGTTGGAATTCAACAATCATGCGTGATCCTCGAATCGACGAGATTCTCGGGCGAATAGACGATACTGATTCCAAAGGTAAGCCGAGTCGGGTTGCCGATATGGCGCGCCAGGTGAATGACTACCTTTTAGAGATCGATAAGCTTCGTTCTGAGGTTGAGATTGCAACGCGCCAAGTTGTTTACTTGACTGGTCGTGAGCAGTCGATGCGTCAATCGGGTAGTGCTCCGCAGACTTCGGGCGCTAACGCTCTTGCGCCTCGTGTTGATGAGATTGAGCAGGATTTCGGGTATCAGCGAGAGCGGCTTGAGACTGTTACTGCCAACTTGAAGGCACGTCAGGGCATGGTGAAGAGTACGCAGCAGCTTATTGCGGCTCGGATTAGTGCTGTTCAGCAGATATTGGATACTTTTTCGAATTCTTCGTCTGCCGAACTAGAGTCGTCGGGAACTTCGACGGGTGCTAGTGCTGGTGGCGCTGCTACAGGTAAGACGAAGAAGGTTATTCGTCGTCGCAGGGTTGTACGCCGCAGGCGTTAGCTGGTTGGTGCGGGTGTTATTCACTGGCCTTGTCTTGATAACTAGCCGAATTGCTTATTGGGTTTGCTTGACTGTTGATTGCCACGTCGCTGACTCCTCGCAATGACAACTCTCGAATTTTTCCTGGCAAGTCTATTTCGTTGATTGCTGCGTAGATCGCTTAGGCTGTCCTAATAGTGTTGGGTACGTTGTAGGATTGTGCTTTGCTGGCTTTCGACTTTATTTGTACTGATTTATGACTACTGATTCACGGGCAACTTCATCTCCTTTGCTTCAGGTGCGAGATCTTCGCACTTCGTTCAACACGCCCGAGGGCAAGATTCCCGCGGTTAGTGGTGTTTCATTTGATGTGAATCACGGTGAGACGCTTGGGTTGGTTGGTGAGAGTGGTTGTGGGAAGAGTGTGAGTGCTCTTTCGATTATGCGGTTGGTGCCGAATCCTCCCGGAGTGATTGAGAGCGGTGAGGTTCTTTTCGAGGGTATCGATCTGCTGAAAATTTCCGATAAGGAGATGCAGTCGGTTCGTGGTGCGGGTATTGGCATGATTTTCCAAGAGCCAATGTCGTCGCTGAACCCGGTGCTGACTATCGGGCGGCAGATTACGGAGCCGCTTGGAGTTCATTTAGGGCTTTCAGGTGCGGCGGCCGAGAGTAGGGCTGCCGAATTGCTCGAGATGGTGGGTATTGCTGATTCACGTCGTAGGCTGGGTGATCATCCGCACCAGTTGAGCGGTGGGCAGCGACAGCGGGTGATGATTGCTATCGCCTTGAGCTGCGAGCCGAAGTTGTTGATTGCTGATGAGGCTACTACGGCTTTGGACGTGACGATTCAGGCGCAAATTCTTGAGTTGATGAAGAATCTGACGACGCAGCTTGGTACTGCTCTGATGATCATTACTCACAATTTGGGAATTATTGCTCGATATGCCGATCGGCTGAACGTTATGTACGCCGGGAAGATTCGGGAATCGGGAACTGCTGAGCAGGTTTATATGAGTCCAAGCCACCCATATACGGTTGGTTTGTTGAATTCGGTTCCTAGGTTGGATCGGCCTGCTTCAGAGCGACTTGATCCTATTGAGGGTGAGATTCCTGATCCTGCGAATTTACCTGCTGGGTGTGCTTTTGCTCCTCGATGCAGGTGGGCGACTGCGAAGTGTGAAGTTTCTGAGCCGGTGTTGGAGCAGGTTGAGGATCGTCAGTTGGTTGCTTGTTTTGAGTCGAAGACGGTTTCTGAATCAGTGGAGATTGCGTGGCAATGACGAGCACGATATCTGCATCACAGGAGCTAGATGCTCCAAACCGGAGCGGTGAACCACTGCTGAGTGTGCGGGATTTGCAGGTTCATTTTCCGCTGAAGCGTGGTTTTATTGTTCAGCGTGAAGTGGCGCGTGTGAAGGCTGTTGATGGCGTTTCGTTTGATATTTATCCGGGTGAGACTCTGGGCTTGGTTGGCGAGAGTGGTTCGGGTAAGACGACGGCGGCGAAGGCTGTTATCCAGCTAAATAATCCGGGTAATGGCAGTGTGAAGTTTGAAGGACAGGAGCTGGTTGGCCTTTCGAGTTCTGCGATGCGGCCGGTTCGTAGGAAGATGGGAATGGTGTTTCAGGATCCTTATGGGTCGCTGAATCCACGAATGCGCGCCGGCGATATTGTTGGTGAGCCTTTGAAGGTTCACGGGCTGGCGGATTCTCGTGATGATTATCGTGAACAGGTGTCTTCACTACTGACGACTGTTGGGTTGAGCCCGGCTATGGCTGAGCGGTATCCGAACGAGTTTAGTGGTGGTCAGCGTCAACGCTTGGGTGTGGCGCGGGCGATTGCTGCTAGGCCGAGTTTGTTGATTTTGGATGAATCGGTTTCGGCTTTGGATGTTTCGATTCAGGCACAGATTTTGAATCTGCTGCAGGATCTTCAGGATCAGTACAACCTGGCTTATTTGTTTATTGCGCACGATCTTTCGGTGGTACGGCACATTAGTCACCGGGTGGCTGTGATGTATCTGGGCAAGATCGTTGAGACGGCTGATGCGAAGGATTTGTACGAGCGTCCTTTGCATCCGTATACGCAGGCTTTGCTTTCGGCTATTCCTACTCCGAATCCGGTGCACGAGCGTTCTCGTGAGCGGATTATTTTGAGGGGCGATTTGCCGAGTCCGTTGGATCCGCCGCCGGGTTGTGGTTTTAGCACGCGGTGTCCGATTGCTACTGATATTTGTTCGCAGAGCGTTCCTGAGCTTCGTACGTTAGCTCCTAATCAGCAGGCTGCTTGTTTGTTGGCGCAGGGTGATTAGTTAGTCGCAGGCGTTAGAGTGCTGGGCGCCATCGGATGGCTTTGGCACAGCTGCAAACTCGTTTTAGCTCCGGGAGTCATTATCGTGACTTGGTCGCGCGTCGCAATTTCGTTATTCGCGGTCGTCGTCGGACGACTCGGCTTGAGCTGCAATCTACCCTCACCCTAGCCCTCTCCCGAAGGAGAGGGGACAGATGGTTGCCTCGACTACTTGATTGTTAGTTTGGTTACGGCGTTTTCGTTTAGTTCGATGCCGAGTCCGGGGCGATCGGAGAGGTGCATTGTGCCCTTAACAGGGATTACCACATCGCCGTAGAGTTCATGCACGTCGTCGAGTGGTCCTGAGAATTCAGTTGAGAACTCGTGTGGCCGTGTGGCGTTCAGCGTTGTT
>Ga0233439_10005530_pt1 | contig 11686 bp, 11 predicted proteins | sample SI_123_September_6_FD_182713 | JGI IMG/M metagenome (GOLD analysis project Ga0233439, IMG submission 182713) | Seawater microbial communities from Saanich Inlet, British Columbia, Canada - SI_123_September2016_100_MG | ecosystem: Environmental > Aquatic > Marine > Inlet | place: Canada: British... | reverse complement strand
GGGTATCTCGATCGGCCTGAGAGTAAGCCTCGCCCCAACCTGTAATTCCGGCGTCGGTCGAAAGCTTGATGTAGATGAAATTCTTACCAGCCCCCGGGTGCCATTTGATGACTTCAATATCGGTAATTTTCAACGTGCCCGCTCCAGATGCCAACGAAGGTTGTAGTTCGGCGCGCTTGTCCGCGCAGCGGCATCATATACCCGCAGTACACGCTGGTAGCGTGCGAAAGACTTGTATCCAGTCGAGCGTTACCGGAGGGAGCGGCTACTAAACGAACTTCACGAGTGCGCCGCCGACGCCTTCGATGTCGATAGCTACTTCGTCGCCTCGTTCGACCCACTGAGTCTCAACAACGCTGCCTAGCATTACGATTTCACCTGAACGCAAGTGCTTGCCGCGCTCTGCTAACGAATTCGCTAGCCAAGCGAGTGCTTCGTAAGGGTGACCGAGGATATCGCCGGTTGTGCCTTCGCCGACTTGCTTGCCGTTTATCGTCATGTGCCCTCGTGCCGTGGCAAGGTCAGGGGTTTCGGCGGCTGGCTTGGGTTGACTGAGAACGATTCCAGAAGCGAAGAAATCGTCAGCGATTAGAGTTGGCGTGTCGACTGATTTGTAGTCGGTCCAGCGGTCGTCGACGATCTCGATAGCGCCAAACAGGGCCTGAACCGCCGGCGCTACCGACTCCCGAGTGAAGGGTGAACCATCCGTAGCTGGAACTAAGTCTGAGCCAATGAATGCTGCGATTTCGCATTCAACGCCCGGGTGTAAAAAATTGTCGAACTGTGCCGACACGGCAATGTAATTGATTGCCATGTTGTAGATGGCACCAGCACAAGGATTGTCGATGCCTAAGAATTTTTGCATCACTTCAGTGGTGCAGCCAATCTTGTAACCAACTCGCTTGCCGTAGCCTGCTTCGTCCAGCAGTTCGTGGAGTTGCTCCTGAACTTGGTATGCCTCTGCTACGTCGGCAGGCCGGTATCCGTCGGGGAGTCCGTCGATCGATTGATTGCGGACACGGGCTAGTGCCAGAATGCCAGCCGATTGCTTAAGTTCTTCTTGGTTCATCAATTTCTGAGCTCTGGCTAACTTTGGCGGGTGGGCGGTTTTTGGCGAAACGATCATTCAATTACGACAATTGATTCTATGACTGTACGTATAATCTTGCATCCACGTTACTAACGCGTTGGCGACGTGTTGAAAATCCATTGCCAGCCGACCAAACCTCACGAAACGAAGCTTTGTCGATCAAGATACCGCGGCGCTTGCTTGCCGATCTCATTTCTCATGCACTGCAAGACGACCCCAACGAGAGTTGCGGTCTGCTACTTGGCAATGAGCACGAAGCCGACGAAATGCATCGCATGTCGAACGTGAACAGCAAACCTATTAGCCGGTACACGATGCAGCCGGGTGAGTTGGTCGAGGCTCAAGAAATAGCGAAGAAATCGAATCGGGAGTTCGTGGCGATCTACCATTCGCACACGTTCACTCAAGGCTATCCGTCAAAAACCGACATCTCGAACGCCGTCGCAGTAGCGAGCATTTCAACCCGCCACGTGATCGTATCTCTGGTGGAAAAAACACGCCCGGTTGTTCGCGCTTTCGAGATTAACGCTAAATCGGAAGTTACTGAGCTGGTTATTGATACCGACGGCGATCCGTACCGGGCTTCCGATTAAAGTTAGCTTCCAACCACACCGTTCTTGAACAGCCACCATTCGAAGCTGTCAGTAAGTGCAAGCCAGCTGGCTTCGAGAATATTCGTCGATGCCCCAACGGTGTACCAGACGTCTTTATTGTCGGCCGATTCGATAACAACTCGTACAGCTGCACCGGTTCCGACGCCTTCGTTCACCACGCGTACTTTGTAGTCCGTTAGGCGAATCGCTGAAAGCTCGGGGTACGCACCTACTAAGCCTTTTCTTAGTGCTCCGTCAAGTGCACCGACGGGACCATCACCTTCTGCGGCTGTGTGCTGGACATCGTCGCCGACTCGCACTTTCACCGTGGCTTCGGAAAGCATCGGGTGCTCTGCACCATCTTTGCGCCAGCCGGTTCCGAAAGAAGACCGACGGCGATTTTCGATTACCACCATGAAGTCGACCAATTCGAAAGGCGCTTCATAGTTGGGGAGTGCTCGACGGAGAACCAAATCAAACGAAGCGTTTGCTCCTTCGTAGGAGAATCCCTTCGATTCCTGATCCTTCACGTGCTGCACGATTCGTCGTGCGTCGGCATCGTTCAAATCAGCGTCGAGGCCCATCTCTCGGATTCGGTGGATGACATTCCCTCGACCTGACAGTTCAGAAATAACAACATCGTTCGAGTTTCCGACCAACGAAGGTTCTATGTGCTGGTATGCCTGAACCGACTTCTGGGTAGCCGCAGCATGTAGTCCGCCCTTGTGCGAGAACGCACTTGAACCAACGAATGGCTGGAACTGGTCGGGCGAACGATTCACTCGTTCTGAAACAAAGTTAGAAACTTCAGTAAGCGAAGCAAGCTGTTCATCAGAAACGGCATCTACGCCCATTTTTAGCTTGAGATTGCCGATAACGCTAATCATATTGGCGTTGCCGGTGCGCTCACCGTATCCGTTGATACAGCCCTGCACCTGCTGTGCGCCAGCCTCGATTGCTGAGAGCGCCGAGGCTACTGCCGTATCGGTGTCGTTGTGCGAGTGGATTCCGATCACAGCATCTTCGCCGAGATCTTCTTTAATCTGCTTTACGATTTCGGCTACTTCACTTGGCAACGTTCCGCCGTTGGTGTCGCAGAGAATTAATCGCTCAGCACCCGCGTCCATCGCCACTCGTAACGCCTGAACGGCGTATTCGGTGTTCAGCTTGTAGCCATCGAAGAAATGTTCAGCATCGAAAAATACCCGACGTCCGTTGCTTTTCAAGTAAGTGACAGAGTCGGCGATCATCGCCAGGTTTTCTTCTAAAGAAGTCTGCAGTACGTCACGAACCTGATATTCAGACGACTTGCCAACCAAAGTCGTGATCGGGGCTTTCGTGTCGAGCAAAGCCTTCAGCGTGGGGTCGTCTGCTGCTTCAACGTTAGCCCGGCGGGTGTTTCCAAATGCTGCGATTTGGGCATGCTTCAGATCGAGCGACTGTACTTTCTGGAAGTATTCGTCGTCCTTTGGGTTTGCGCCAGCGTATCCGCCTTCGATCACATCGATACCGAGTTGGTCGAGACGCTCCGTAATAGCGAGCTTGTCCTCAACCGAAAGTGAAATACCTTCCTGCTGGGTTCCGTCACGAAGTGTCGTGTCGTAAAGCTCAACTTTGTTTGTCATGGCGCACTCGAACTCCTGTTATTTTATTCTTCGGGATCGATCGCTGTGCTCGCTAAAAACTGGGCACAAAAAAACCCATCCCAGTAAGGGACGGGTCGAAATGACTCGCGGTACCACCCTCGTTGCCAGCGCATCATATTCATCAGCGCTAGCCACTCAGCAGAGCACAGTTGTTATGCTCTCGTGCGTTATAACGGGCCACGAACCCGGCTGCGCCTACTTGTCGATGAATATTCATCAGACTTTCAGACAACGACTCTGGAGTGATTTTCTGTCGATCTTCCGGTGCCCGCTCTCACCATATCGGGCTCGCTCATACCGTCAGTGCCGACGTACTCGTCTCCGTAGCGCAGAACCGTAGTTCTGCAACGCCTTAATTATCAATGCTATCACTTGCGGCAGACAATCACAGAATCTATAAAGATAGGCAGATTGTGGCTGTACTTGCCTAGGCGATTAGCGAGATACGCCCGGCATGCCTAAAATGTGCCAGTGATTTACTCGCAATGGATCACAATAATTCAGCACGATGAACATACGGAGCAATTTTTGAGCGAGCTCGAACGAAATGACTTGGGCCTCGTCGACTACCTCAATTGCGAGACAATCGGCGAACCGGGGCAACGTACATTCAACATCACCGCTCGAAGCAGCCGCGGTGAAACGATTGTTTGGATGGAAAAAGAACAGCTATTTCAGGTAGGAGTTTCGCTACGACAGTTCCTGGCGACTCGTGATTCGCCGCCTGATCCTACGCCGTTCACTGCGCCACCCATCGACTCTCCGGTACCTGTGCACGTCGAGTTCAAAACTGGTGACATGTCGCTTCAACACGACCCCGGCTCGGATGTGTTCACAATTGTTGCGAGCGATATTCCGAGAGAAGAATCACCGGAACCGATCGCAGAAATCACCTTTAGCTTTAAGCGCCCACAGGCGGAAGAAATTTCGAAGCGTTCGGTTTCAATCGTTGCAGCTGGTCGCAAACCGTGTCCGCTATGCGAAGCTCCGCTGAATCCGGGCGAAAACCATTTTTGTGTCAAGGTAAATGGCTACAACCCGACGGAAAACCCTATGGGCGAAGAACACTCGTGAGTGTTGGCCCTGATGGCGAAGATGCAATTGAGGCGGTAGCCGAGAGTGTTCTGCTGCACCGATTGTCTGACTGGCCGATTTCTGGCATCGGACTGCATCCTGGTGGGTCGAACTATGTATTCGTAGTTCGACTGACCGATCCCGCAAAGTACACCGAGCCTGAGTCTGAAAATGACGAGGTCGAAGTAGACGAGTCGGCTTCGATGTACGGAATCTACAAACCACAGGCAGGCGAGCGTCCTCTTCGAGATTTTCCGGGCGGGACGCTGCATAATCGTGAACGAGCGGCGTATCTGATTTCTCAAAAACTTGGCTGGCCGCGAATACCGCCAACTGTGATTCGATCGGGTCCGCACGGCGAAGGCAGTGTTCAATTGTTCATCGACGCTGCTTCCGTTCCTGAAAATGAAGAGCCGGATAACTTCTTTTCTATGCGAGATACACGCTTAGACGATTTTCGAGACATGGCAATGTTCGATGCGTTGGTTCACAACGCCGATCGCAAGGGCGGATCGTGCATCCTTGATGAAGCGGGCCAACTTTGGGCGATCGATCACGGCCTAACATTCAACCAGATGGCACGTCGGCGCACTGTGATGTTTGAATTCAACGGATCTGAATACCCTGTCGAACTGCTTGATGATGTGAAGACGTTAGTTGCTGAATTAGAAACAGATTCTGGCATCGGACGCGAGTTGCGCACGTTGCTCAGTGAGCCAGAGACGGACGATCTAGTGACACGCGGCAACGAGATGATCGCTGGCGGAAATTACCCTTTCCTTGACCCCGACACCAATGTGCCATGGCCGATGGTCTAAAACTTTCTTTGTAATCGATTACTAAATGCCACTTTCTCTTTCAAAACAAGATGCCAAACGAATAGCGATTCGCGCACAGCGACTCGCTGGCGAACGCCCTGATAAAGCGATTGTGATCGACGATGTACAGCGTTCGATTCGGGCGATGAATCTGCTGCAAATCGATTCGGTAAACGTGTGTGTTCGATCTCACTACATGCCTCTGTTCTCGCGACTTGGCATCTACGATCAAAACCTGTTGGACGAACTCGTCTATGACAAGAAATCGGTATTTGAAACTTGGGCACACGCCGCGTGTTTTGTTCCTGTGGAGGATCATCGATTATTTAGACCGCGGATGGCCGCTCAGAAACCACGTCGCCACGTCGCTGAAATCATGCAGGAGCGCCCGGGCTATCTTGAAGACGTACTCGAGCAAGTGCGAGATCGAGGGCTGCTCACAGCTTCGGATCTCGACGACGCCGGAAAGCGAAGTGGCCCTTGGTGGGGTTACACGATTGGAAAGGTCGCTGCCGAGTGGCACTTTGCTGTTGGCGCACTATCGATCGGAGATCGACGAAATTTCGCTCGCTACTACGATTTGACGGAACGGGTAGTACCAGCGGAACATCTCAATGGCGTGACCCCGACAACTGAAGAAGCACATCGTGAAATGATGCTGATGGCAGTGACCGCCCACGGAATTGGTACTGCCGAAGATTTCGCCGATTACTATCACTTGAAAAATGGCGATGCGAAAAAACGCCTCGCCGAACTTGTAGAAACGGGAATGATTCAGCAGCTAGGAGTTGAAGGCTGGGACAATATCGCGTTTGCTCCGCTAACTATTGAATCGACTGAACCGACTCACGCTAGAGCACTGCTCACGCCGTTCGATCCGCTTGTATGGAACCGTGATCGCATCGACCGAATTTTCGATTTCTTCTACCGAATCGAAATCTATGTTCCTGAGAAAAAACGCCAGTACGGATACTACGTATATCCGTTTGTACTCGGCGAAGATCTAGTGGCGCGTGTGGATTTGAAAGCAGATCGACACAAAGGCGTGCTCAGGGTGCAAAGTGCCTTTGTTGAAGATGGACAGGACCACGATTACGTCGCTGCTAACTTAGCGGACGAACTTCGCTTGATGGCTGATTGGTTGGGAATGAAACGAGTTGTCTTAGGGCGAAAAGGCAATTTGATCGCCGCTCTGCGGAGTGCACTAAAAAAATAGCCAGATAGGATCGCCTAAGCCTGTTCGAGATACATCACTGCGAACATGTCGTTGGCATCGGTCCAAACGTTCTTTACGTTGAGCCCTGCTTCGTTTGCCATCTCTCCGAACGCACCAATCGTGTATTTGTGCGAATACTCAGTGAGAACAGTTTCGTTCTCTTCGAACTCAAACGAGTATTCGCAAACGTTGACCGCCTGTCGTTCGGTTGAAATCAAGTGCATTTCGATACACGATTGATTGTCATTGAAAACGGCTTCGTGCCTGAATTTGCTGAGATCGAATCTGCCGCCAAGTTCATCGTTAATGCGTTTTAGCACGTTCAGGTTGAACTCGGCAGTTACGCCTGCTGAATCGTTGTAAGCGGCTCGAAGTACATCACGGTCTTTATCGAGATCAACTCCGATTAACACGCCACCTTCGGCTCCTGCTTTTTCAGCCATGCCAGCAAGCAGGCCTTTAGCGTCTTCTCGTGGGAAGTTTCCAATCGTAGAGCCAGGAAAGTAGATCACCCGTCGAGACTCTTTAGTAGTCGGCGATGGAACGTCAAAAGATTCGGTGAAATCGGCAACGACTGGCATTACCTCGATATGAGGGAATTCAGCCTGGAGCGAATGACCAACCCGCGACAGGTAATCACCTGAGATATCGATTGGTACATAACCGGCCGGCTCGATCAAATTACTGAGCAATAAGCGGGTTTTTGACGAACTCCCGCTGCCGTACTCAACCAATAAGGCTTTCGGCCCAACGACATCTGCGATATCGCCGACCTGCTTCTGCATCAGTGCACTTTCAGTGCGAGTGACGTAATACTCATCCAATTCGCAAATATCGTCGAACAGCTTCGAGCCTCTTTCGTCGTAAAAGTACTTGCTCGGCAACGTCTTACGTCTTTGCGAAAGTCCTGCAACAACGTCAGTAAGCATCGTGTGAAGTGCCGCTTCTGCCTCTGGAGTTGTTGTCGAAATCGTCATTTATTGAATGTTCCTTAAGAATCGATATCTATCGAAATCGCTGCTGATTACTTTGCGTCCCGAGCCAGCCGGAAGCCCATGAACTGCCATTTACTCTCTGCGTAAAAGAAGTTTCTGTAGGTGGGGCGAACGTGATTTTGCGCTGTAGCAGCAGATCCGCCCCGCAGTACGATCTGGTTCGCCATGAACTTACCGTTGTACTCGCCGATCGCACCCTCGACCACCTTGAATCCCGGATAAGGACTATAGGCGCTGTTCGTCCACTCCCAAGCGTCACCAAACATCTGGTGCAAGCGACCTTTTGGAGCATCTAACGGCAGTGGACGTGGGTGGAATCTGAGGCTGTCGGAGTACGTACCCCCCTCGATTTCGGCATCGGCAGAAGCTATCTCCCACTCAGCTTCGGTTGGGAGTCGAGCCCCAGCCCAACGGGCGTAGGCGTCGGCCTCGAAGAAGCTCACGTGAAGCACCGGCTCGTCAGGGTGAACAGGTCGTGGACCCGCCAGCGTGTACTGCCACCACTCATCGTTCTCTTTGAACCAGTAGAGCGGCTTATCGAACTTCTCCCACTCGTGCTCTTTTAGAGCAGCAGCCTGTACTTCGGCCCAGCCAAGCGAGAGCCAAACATCCGGTCGTTGATAGCCGCCATCGTCCATGAATTTCATGAACTCACCGTTTGTGATGAGTCGTGAACCCATTTCGAAAGCGTTTACATATTCCTTATGCTCTGGCCCCTCGTTGTCGAACGAGAATCGTGTGGCATCCCATCCGATTTCATACACACTCTCTTCGTAGCGAAGCCACTCAAGCCTAGGGACACCAACAGGTTTTTCGTCAGCAGGTCGTTCATAGAGGGTGGGGCGAAGGGGGTTCATCGAGAGAACGTGCTTGATATCGGTCGCCATCAATTCTTGATGCTGCTGCTCGTGATTCGCGCCAAGGATGATCGTGTCTCGCAGCGACTCGAGTCCACCGTCTCGACCCAGTCTTTCGATCAAGTCGATCATCTTTTCGTCAACATAGTGGCGGTACTCGTAGACCTCCGCCACGGTTGGTCGTGAAATTTGACCTCGGCGAGGTCGACAGAACTGTTCACCAACAGCGTTGTAGTAGGAGTTGAACAGGTAGTTGTACTGCTTGTTCAACGGTTCGTAGTTCGGGTAGTTGTTGCCAAGAACGAACGTCTCGAAGAACCAAGTTGTGTGCGCCAAATGCCATTTCGTCGGGCTAACGTCGGGCATCGATTGGATCACGTAGTCCTCGTTCACCATCGGCTCGCACATTCGCTCGGTGAAACCGCGAACGCTCTTGTAGTACTCGATGAGAGCTTCGGGGGTCTGTGGGTCTGAATTTACGATTGTCGTTGGGCTATCTGCGATTGTCATGTGTTCCGTCGCTGTTAGAGGAGATATCGAATTGACCGTACTACTTAAGTTGAATTGAATCTTGCTAGTAGCGGACATTCTTACAGGGTTCAGGTTTATTTAGCTAATACGTGTCAGGATCCGACATTCGAGTCATCCTGAACAATCAGATGCTCGCAACGTTGGAACGGTGCGGAAGCGAGGGCTGAATTCGTTGGCATCGAAATATTCAGAGTGGCATCTGAGTATTCAGGACAATAACGAGACGTCAGATAATAAATACTGACTGGTCAGTCATTTTACATAGAATCGGAGAAATGTCGATGGTGAAAGCTATCTTCAACGGTACAGTCGTTGCGGAAACAGAGGATTATGAAGTGGTTGAAGGGAACGTTTACTTCCCGCCTAGTTCGATTAAGCGGGAGTTCTTTTCCGATAGTGGACTGCACACAACGTGTCCTTGGAAAGGGCTAGCCAGCTACTACTCGCTGAACGTCGATGGACAAGAGGTTAACGACGTTGCTTGGTACTACCCATCTCCTTCCGACGCGGCTGGCAACATCAAAGATCACGTTGCGTTCTACCCACAGGTAACAATCGAGGGTTGAAAGTCCGGCTGGCTGGGCGTACTCCGCAGCATCTTCGGCGTATAGCCGAACGTTGCGGTGCGTCTGGACCACGCTTTTAGTAGATGAGCAATTGCACGTTACGAACTTAACGAACTTACTAGCGAGGTAAGTTTTCCGAGTAAGCCTTTGGGTTTTGGTTTGAGATTAGCTGAAACGAAATCGACTGTTGCTGGCGATCCTGACAGCAGTAGTCCCTGCCATTTCCTGATTCGACCGTACGTCGCCGAGTCGTTCGCATATCCGCTACTCCAACCATCGAACTCATAGAAGTGCTGATTAGAGCCGAGCACCATCACTTTGCCCCCTGATTCTTTGACCAAAAGAGTTGCTGCTGCGAAATCCCATGCCATCGCAAACCCGGTGATGGCGTATTGCATTGTTCCGTTGGCCACCAAGAACTGCTCGTGGCAGGCGCTTCCACCTACGCGGATCTCTCCAAAGTGACCTTCTAACGGCTTCTCGACATTGAACATTCGGCGGATCCATCCCGGTCGAGCCGAAAGCACGCCAGTGATCGGCTCACCCGAATCACTTGATTTGTGGACATGAACTTGAGCATCTCCAATCCATGTGCCATGACCTTTCCTCGCGTGCATCAATAGATAACCGTCAGCGTTAGGCCACGGAATCCAAATAGCAGCAGCAACCGGTTCGCCCCTGAATAGTGCCGCGACTGAAACAGCGTGGACCGGTGACGAGTTCACGAAGTTTGTTGTTCCATCGATCGGATCGACGATCCAGAGCCAATCTGCCGCCGCTGGTTCCTCTTCTGGTGGGTCTTCTTCGCCGAGTAGCATGTGATCGGGACAAGTTTCCGACATGATCTCAGCGATCATCCGCTGGCTAGCTTTGTCGGCGTCGGTCACCAAGTCCTTTCCGGGCTTATCGCCTTTTTGAGAAATCTCCAGAAAGCCGCCGAACCTGCTCGCCACAAAGGCACCGGCTTCTTTGGTGGCACGAACAACCGAGTTCTCGACGTGTTCTAGTTCAGCGTCTGTGATTCCGGTATTAGGATTGCTTTGCACGTTGCTCGGTGATGATTCGGTCAATCTGATGCGACTCCAACTGCGTAATAAAAGTAACTGCTCTGCTGCGATATCCAGCAAGATCGATTGATGGACGCGCTAATTCTCAAGAAATCCTTTTCTCGTCGCAGCCAACACTCCGGTAAGATTCTACGTGCAAGTTTCATTGTGAATGCGCTGGAAAACTCTCCAGCCCCCTGAAGGAACGGAAATGACTTCGACCAGTACCCGTAAATTTCATAAAGATCGTGGACTCGTCACACGCATGTACTTCACCATGTTCATGCTCGGGTTCCTTTACGCCGTATTCGCCCTGTTCCTTATGCAGGTTGCCGGTCTGCAGCTCATATTTGTCGGTGGAATCGTCGGAGTGATGATCGTCGTGCAGTACTTCATGTCCGACAAGCTGATTTTGAGATCGACAGGTGCGAAAGAAGTCACTGCCGAGCAGGAACCTGCGCTTCATAAGATGGTCAAACTGCTTGCCGATCGATACGAAATGCCAATGCCAAAGATAGCGGTAATCGACACTGCCATCCCGAACGCATTTGCTACAGGTCGCAATCCAAAGAACGCACTTGTTGCCGTTACTACCGGGATTCAACAGCGGCTTAATGAGCGAGAGCTCCAGGCCGTTATTGGTCACGAACTTGCACACGTCGCTAACCGTGATATGAGAGTGCTGGCCATTGCCAACTTCCTAGTCACCGTCACCAGTTTTCTGATGACCATGCTCTTCTGGAACATGCTCTTCGGTGGCATGGGCGGGCGCCGTAACAACAACGGCGGCGGCATGATGATGGTCTACCTAGTTACGATCATCGTATATTTCATTGGTCAGTTACTTGTGTTGGCGCTTACTCGATATCGTGAGTATGGAGCCGACCATACTGGTGCTGAGATTTGTGGTGACCCCGGTGCACTTGCCGATGCTCTCGAGAAGATCAGCGGTACTGTGAACAACATTCCTGACAAGGATCTACGTAAATTGCAGACTGCAAATGCTTTCTTGATTATTCCGGCAGCATTAAAAGGCGAAGGATCGATGCATTTGTTCTCGACTCACCCGCCTTTGGAAGAAAGAGTCAAGCGACTTCGAGAACTAGAACAGCGCATGCGCTACGGGTTGCGATAGGCATGGGTATATTCGGCGGGAACAAAACTCCCAAGAACGATTGGTCAGCGATGTCGACTGTCATCAAGGCAGAAGCGAAGCTTCAGGCACTCGGTGAAATCACCCCTTCTAGACGTGCT
>Ga0233439_10005525_pt1 | contig 11696 bp, 8 predicted proteins | sample SI_123_September_6_FD_182713 | JGI IMG/M metagenome (GOLD analysis project Ga0233439, IMG submission 182713) | Seawater microbial communities from Saanich Inlet, British Columbia, Canada - SI_123_September2016_100_MG | ecosystem: Environmental > Aquatic > Marine > Inlet | place: Canada: British... | reverse complement strand
AATTATGAATTGTGTTGATTGGTGTGATGTGGTTGCGATTGGACCTGGATTGGGACAGGATAATCGTACCCATGAATTGGTTGAGTCATTGATAAAAACAATTGAAAAGCCTATGGTAATTGATGCCGATGGTTTAAGACCATTCTATAGAAATATAGAGTTATTTCAGAATATTAAATCAGATTTCGTTATTACACCTCATATTGGGGAACTAAGTCAATTGATGGATATTCCTACTGAATTAATTCAAAAAGACCTTCCGGGTACGATTGAAAAAATTATGGCAAAATTACCTGGTATTTTGGTTGCAAAATTTGCACCTTCTTTGGTTGCATGGCAAGGTCAAGGCGCTGTTAATTCTACCGGGAATCCAGGCCTAGCTACAGCTGGAACCGGTGATGTGTTAACTGGAATAATTGCTTCATTTATGGCTCAGGGGTTTGGTACTATCGAAGCAGCAAAATTGGGAATATTTATACATGGTAGGGCCGCAGACAAATGGACAGAAATGAATAGTCAGCGTGGAATGATTGCCAGTGACTTATTGAGTCAAATAGGATCGACTTTTCGAGATTATGAATCATAAAACATTTCGAATATTAATGGTGGCATATATGATCCTCATATTGAGTGTATCTAGTGTGCCTGCCCAGAGTATGCCAAAGACATGGTTGCTTAATTGGGATAAATTGATTCACCTTGTTGAATATTTTATTTTAGGCATTTTAGCCATGAAAAGTATGAATTCTATTTCTTATCGGACCCTATTGGTTGTGATTCCTCTTGGAATTGTATTTGGTGGTTTGGATGAATATCTTCAATCATTTATTTCAGGTCGATTCTCAAGTGGATGGGATGTGTTAGCCGATACGATTGGGGTGAGTATTGGTTCATTACTTGTGTTAGGAAATAAAGAATGATTCAACGCCTATTTATCAAAAACTTTGCAATCATTAATGAGTTATCTCTACCATTGAATAATGGACTGACAGTTATTACTGGAGAGACGGGAGCAGGGAAATCAATTATTCTTAAATCTCTGGGGATTACCTTAGGTGCCAATGGAGATAAAATGGATGTCAGAAGCGGTGAAGGAAAAGCTATTGTTGAAGTTGAATTAACAATAGATGGTCAAGAGACAATAATGAGAAGATTAATCAGTAAAGGAGGTCGAATTCGATCATTTATCGATGATGAACCAATCGCTGAGCAAATTTATCGAGATACTGTTTCAACGTTAGCAGATTTCCATGGACAGCATGAACAACAATACATTATGAATGCGGCGACACATATTGATTTTTTAGATAGGTTTTGTGATTCAGATAATTTAGTTCAAACAATTCAGGCCACCTATTTGGATTTGGTTCAAACAATGAAAGAGTTAGATCTGTTGATTGAGAGACAAAAAGGAGCGGAGAACCAAAAAGAGTTGCTTCAATTTCAAATTCAGGAAATCCAGTCAATTGATCCACAAATTGATGAAGATATAAATCTGGGAAAAGAATTTAAACGATTAAATCATGTTGAAGAATTGGTATCCACTGTTCAAAGATTAAATCAATCATTAACAGAGAATGATCATTCTATTTATCGCCAACTTGCGTCAGCAGTTAATGAATTAAATCGATTATCAAAATATGACGATACTTTGAATCCGTATATGGAATCCATTCAACAAGCTTCGGTAACTATCCAGGATGCATCCAGTGATTTAATCCAACATATTGATTCATTAGAACTGGACCCAAGTCAGTTACAAGAAGTGGAAGAACGATTGCAAGCCATTGAAAGTTTAAAACGGAAATATGGTGGATCAATTGAATTGGTTCAAAATTATATTCAGGAATCGAAAATAGAATTAGAGGAATTGTCTGGCATTGATATTTCTATTTCGAATTTGGAAGAAGAGAAAACCCATTTAATTAATCGTTATCAAAAACTTGCGGATGAACTCAATTCTGTTCGAGATAAATATTCAACAAAAATCGCAACTGAAATTGAAGATGAAATGGTTCAACTCAATATGCCGGGTGCAAAATTTGAAGTTAGAATGGATCAGAAATTTGAAAAAAGTAGCGCCATTATATTTGATGGTAATCCAGTAAGGTATGGATCAAAAGGTTATGATCAGGTTGAGTTTTTTCTCAGCGCCAATCCTGGGGAAGTACCAAAACCAATAACAAAAATTGCATCTGGCGGTGAAGTCTCCAGAATCATGTTGGGAATTAAATCTGTTTTGAAGAAATATGATCCGGTTGAGACGTTAATATTTGATGAAATCGATTCAGGAATCTCTGGACAAGCAGCGGAGAAAGTGAGCGAAGCATTAGAAAAATTAAGTACGGATAAACAGGTTATCTGTATTACCCATTTACCGCAAATCGCTTCCAGAGCAGATCATCATTTATACATAGATAAAACAATGAAGGAAGATAAAACGTCAGTGAATGCCAGATACCTAAACCATGAAGAAAAATTAACAGCAATTGCAAAGTTATTTAGTGGTGATTCTGTGACAAAAGAAGGAATAACTTCCGCTCAACAATTTATGGATCAAGCACGTGGATAAATTCATTATAAATGGCGGGAATAGTCTCAATGGTACCATTGAAATAGGCGGTGCTAAAAATGCAGTTTTACCACTAATGGCGGCTGCACTATTGGCCAATGGAAAATCTACACTCAGCCACGTACCCGATTTATCAGATACACGAACGATGATCCGGTTATTAAATATAATTGGGGCAGAAACGGATTTTCATGAAGAATTATTAACAATTGATGCATCAAAAATAAATTCATTTGAAGCCCCATATGATTTAGTAAAAACCATGCGTGCTTCTTTTTACGTTATGGGTCCATTATTAGCCCGATTTGGTGAGGCACGTGTTTCGCTCCCAGGTGGTTGTGCATGGGGACCTCGACCGGTTGATTACCATTTAAAAGGATTTGAAAAACTTGGGGCAGAAATCATTTTGGAAGAAGGGTACATAATTGCCCGGGCGAAAAAATTAATAGGCGCGAAAATCCATTTTGAGATACCATCTGTAGGCGCTACTGGCAATATTGTTATGGCAGCTGTTTTAGCCAGTGGAATAACTCAAATCACCAATGCAGCACAGGAACCTCATATTGTGCAGTTATGTAATGTATTAAATAAAATGGGTGCCGACATCGAAGGTGTTGGAACGCATGAGTTGACCATACATGGTGTAGATTCCTTATTGCCTGTTGAAATCAAGATAATTCCCGACATGATTGAGGCTGGCACATTTCTAATGGCCGGTGCGACTTTAGGAAGAATTACCTTAACCAATGTTTTCCCAGATCATTTATCTATCGTGTTGCAAAAGCTGGAACAGGCAGGATGTACAATTCATTCGGGGGACGAGACGATTTCAATTGAAAAAACCGATCGTTTAAAAGCCGTTGATATGATGACTGATGTGCATCCCGGATTCCCAACCGATCTACAGGCACAGTGGATTGCACTCATGTCTACTGCGACAGGTTCAAGTATTATTACGGATACCATTTATCATGATCGATTCTCCCATGTGCCAGAGTTAAACCGGCTTGGCGCAAATATATCTATGGAAAATAACGTGGCCATTGTTCGTGGTGTTGATAAATTAAAGGGAGCACAAGTTATGTCTACAGATATTCGAGCGAGTGCTTCATTGGTGATTGCTGCGTTAATGGCCGATGGTCAATCTGTCATTAGTCGTGTTTATCACATTGACAGGGGTTATGAAAAAATTGAAGAAAAATTTAGTGCCCTGGGTGCTGATATTCGGCGTGAAAGTAATTAAAGAAAGAATGGGAATCCTTTGAATATTATACTTAAAATTCAAACTTTTACCGGAAAGGAAAAATTATGCGCATAGTCATTATCGGCGTGGGTGAAGTTGGTTTTCACGTAGCCAAAGCATTGAGTCAAGAAGATCACGATATAACTGCGGTGGATGTGGACCCTGTAAAATGTAAACGCGCTGCAGAAAATCTCGATGTCATTGTCGTAGAAGGAAATGGTGCCAGCCCTCGAAATTTATCGGAAGCCAATGTTCAGGAGGCTGATTACGTTTTATGCTTAACACGGGTGGATGAAGTCAATTTAATTGCATCTCAACAAGCTCATGAACTGGGCGCAAAAAAGATTATAGCCCGATTAAGAAATCAGCAATACACCACTCGAGATTCAATAATAAAACCGGAAAAATTTGGAATTGATCTTGTTATACACCCAGAAAAAGAAGCTTGCCGAGAAATAGTGCGATTGGTTCGCCATTCTTATGCAACCCAAGCTATGGATTTTGAAGGTGGACGTATGCAGATGATCGGCATTCGATTGGAAAATAATAGTCCAATTATCGGAAACACCGTCAAGGCGTTTTGTGAGTCAGAAAAGGATTACAAATTTGGAATAATAACTGTTTTGAGAGATTCCGATTCCCATGTACCATGGGCTGATTTTGAATTCAAAGAATGTGATACTGTTTATTTTATCGTGAAGACAGAAAGACTTGAATCGCTCATGAAATTGGTTGGAAAGGAAGCGACGCAAACCAATTCAATAATAATATTAGGTGGTAGTAAAATTGGTAGAAGTGTAGCTGAAGAGCTAGAAAATGAGATAAGTGTTAGAATGATTGAAGAGCGTAGAGATAAGGCTGAATGGCTTGCAGCTAATTTAAAAAACACAATGGTACTTTATGGCGATGGGACGGATGTGGAAATCTTAAAAGCAGAAAATATTCAAGATGCTGACAGTTTTATTGCTGTGACTGAAAGTGAGCAAACAAATTTACTTTCTGGAATGCTGGCCCACCATTTAGGCGTTAAACAAACTGTAATTCATGTAAGTACAACGGAGTATATGCCCATTGTTCAAGAAATTGGCGTGGGTGCTGTTTTAAGCAAAAATATGTCAACTGTAAATTCGATTTTACGATTTATTACTAGTGATCAAACAGAGACATCCGTTACTACATTCGATGAAATTGATGTAGATGTTATCGAATTTAATCCTGAACCAGGAAGTAAGGTAACAAAGGCGCCCTTAGAAGATTTAAAATTTCCCATAGATAGTATTGTGGGTGTCATTAACCATCATGGTCACCTATCCATTGCACGAGGATCTTCCCAGTTAACAGAGGAAGATACGGTTTTGGTGTTCGCAAAATCAAAGGTAATACCAAAATTAAGAAAGCTTTTTGAGGCCTAATGAACTCTAAAACAATTTTAAATATACTGGCAGCCATGCTCGTACTGACTGGGTTAAGTATGGTTGTCCCAGCACTCATTGCTTGGGGGTATAATGAACCCGATTTGGTTGGGCATTTACGTTCAATGGGGATTTGTATATTTATTGGGTTACCGGTTTGGGTATTTACACGAAAAAATCGATCTCTAAATAGTAAAGATGGATTTGCTATTGTTACTTTAGCTTGGATATTGGTTGCACTGGCCGGTGCATTGCCATTTTACCTTTCCGGTGCCATTCCAAACTTTACTGATGCCTGGTTTGAATCTATGTCTGGTGTTACGACCACAGGCGCGTCAATTATTGGAAACCCTCAAACACTCCCGAACCTTCCCAATGGTATAGAAAGTTTGCCACACGGTATTTTGTATTGGCGATCCTTTATCCAATGGATTGGTGGTATGGGAATAATTGTGTTTACCATTGCCATTTTACCCTTACTCGGGGTGGGGGGTGTTCAGTTATTCAAAGCGGAAGTTCCCGGACCCGTCGCAGATAAAATTCGTCCTCGCGTAAAAGAGACTGCCAAAATATTGTGGATGGTATATGTAGGCTTAACGGCAGTAGAAGCCATATTATTAAGTATTAGTGGCATGTCTGGGTTTGACGCGATCTGTCATGCCTTTACCACCATGCCCACTGGAGGTTTCAGTACACAAAATGCCAGTATCGCAGCATATGGAAACCCTGCTATTCAATATATTATTATATTATTTATGTTTATTGCTGGTGTGAATTTTACTCTTCATTTTCGATCTCTCACAGGAAATCTGAAGTTCTGTTTAAAAGATCCAGAATTTTTAGCCTATCTTGGGATTATTGTCATGGCTACCTTATTTATATTCTTAAATGTTGCATCTGCACAGGGAGAATGGACTCATGATAATTTTTTAGCATCGTTATTCAATAGTGTTTCAATTTTAACCACCACGGGATACGGTTCTGCTGATTATGAGATTTGGCCATATTTTAGTCAGTATTTAATTTTGATACTCATGTTTATAGGTGGAATGGGCGGGTCCACAGGTGGCGGTATGAAAGTGGCTCGAATAATCTTATTGGTTAAATATGCCGCTACGGAAACAAGGCGCATGTTGCATTCTCGTGCTGTCATACCCATACGAATTGGTGATCGCTATATTGGTGAGGATGTTGTGAGAAATACATTGGGGTTCTTTTTATTTTACATGTCCATATTTGGGCTTACAGCATTGGTATTAACCACATTGAATTTAGATTTTGAATCGGCCATCGGCGCCGCTGCCTCTGCCATCGGAAATATTGGTCCTGGGTTAGGTGAATTTGGCCCCACAGATAATTATGCATTACTTCACCCGATTGGTAAATGGATGCTTACGTTTTGTATGCTTTTGGGTCGGTTGGAAATATTTACGATTATGGTTTTATTCAGTCGTACTTTTTGGAAATAGCAAAGGGAATTTATGTCCTATATATTAACTGATATATCTAAACAAATAGCTGTATTAACCATTAGTCGACCTGATGCCCTAAATGCAATAAATAATGAGGTAATAAAAGATTTATCTACAGCGATTAAATCATGTATTGATAATAATAATGTTGGTGTAATAATTCTAACTGGATCTGGGGATAAAGCATTTGTGGCTGGTGCAGATATTAAAAGAATGCAAGCCCTTGGCCCAAAGGATGCCTACGAATTTGGCAAAACGGGTCAGCAAATGACAGTACTGATCGAAAATTCACCAAAACCGATTATTGCTGCTGTGAATGGGTTTGCCCTTGGCGGAGGATGTGAAATTAGCATGGCGTGTCATATCCGCGTTGCCAGTGAAACGGCAGTCTTTGGGCAACCAGAAGTATTGTTGGGGATTCTTCCCGGCTGGGGTGGGACACAGCGATTACCCCGATTGGTTGGGACTGGTATTGCCAATGAAATTATTACAACGGGTCGAATGATAAATGCGTCAGAGGCGAAATCAATCGGTTTAGTGAATCATGTAGTTCCGTCGAACGAATTGATGAATAAATGTACAGAAATTGGGGATCAGATTCTTAAAAATGGTCCAAATGCCATTGCCCACTCTCTGGAATGTATTCGTAGAGGTATCGGGACTACAATCGAAGCGGGATTGAAAATTGAAGTGAATAAATTCAGTAATTTATTCGGCACGGATGAAGCCAATGAAGGACTCAGTGCATTTGTAGAAAAACGAAAACCCAATTTTAGAGGAACTAAATGACATCAAAGCATAAAACTCCCTCGATGGTCGATGCCTTAATTCCGATTATTTCTTTGATCATTATGTTGGCTTTATCCGTTTATCTGTACGGCGATGCATCCTCCTCTGGTGCCAACCAGATTGCATTGCTTCTTGGGGCATGTATTGCAGCGATTGTTGGCATAAAAAATGGATATGTTTGGAGAGAAATAGAAAAAGGAATTGTAAAAGGAATCTCCATGGGAATGGGTGCTATCATGATTTTGTTGGCTGTGGGATCATTAATTGGTACCTGGATTATATCGGGAACTGTTCCTTCGATGATTTATTATGGTTTGGAAATATTATCGCCGTCTATTTTCTATTTTGCCGCATGCGTGATTTGTGCCCTCTCTGCATTGAGCATTGGAAGCTCGTGGACAGTAGCGGGAACGCTGGGGGTGGCATTAATTGGAATTGCAGCCGGTCTAGGGTTATCGGGACCTGTCACCGCAGGGGCGGTGATCTCTGGTGCTTATTTTGGAGATAAAATGTCACCATTATCTGATTCTACCAATCTGGCTCCTGCCATAGCCGGTACGGATTTATTTACCCACATTCGCCATATGGTTTGGACAACCGGTCCTAGTCTAGGTATTGCACTGTTATTGTTTTTAATTATGGGATTACGAGGAGAAGTGACGGGTGAAGCAGGCGGATTTGAATTACTTCAGAATACAATTGATTCTACCTTTAATGTAAGCATTTTCTCTTTTATTCCATTGATTGTTGTATTTGTTTTGGCATTTAAAAAAATGCCTGCTTTTCCTACCATTATGATAGGAGCATTATTGGGTGGAATTTTCGCTGTTATCTTGCAACCAGATGTGGTACGAAATTTTGTGAATCGACCGGAATTGTCTGGGCCACTAACCATGATTTCTGGTGTGTGGACAGCATTACATTCTGGCTTTATCCTTGAGAGTGGCGTTCCCATGGTGGATGACCTTTTAAGCCGAGGTGGTATGATAAGCATGTTAAATACAATTTGGCTTGTAATATGCGCTCTAACCTTTGGAGCGGTCTTAGAAACCATTGGTTTGCTGACCAAAATTGTAGAATCTATTTTAACTTATGTGAAAACCACAGGATCATTAATTATTGCAACAGTGACTACCTGTATTGGCATAAACATTATTGCTGCCGATCAATATATTGCAATTGTGATCCCTGGTCGCATGTACCGAGCCGAATTCGCCCGTCGACGTTTAGACCCGAGAAACTTATCCCGAACATTAGAGGATGCGGGAACAATTACTTCTCCGTTGATTCCTTGGAACACATGTGGGGCATATATGTCTGCTTCCCTCGGGGTTGCCACTTTTGCCTATTTGCCATTTTGTTTTTTCAATCTGATTAATCCAATTGTTGCCATTATTTATGGACTTTTTAATATCAAGATTGAAAAATTGAAAAAATCGGAACTACCTTTAGAACGTGTTTAATCGTTAGTTTATAACAGATAAATGGCTAAAAAAGAAATAAACACCGATAACGAAATATTATCCCATTATGTAAAAATGGGAGAGATTCTTTCAGAAATGTTTAAGCCACATTTAGAGGTCATTGTCCACGATTTGCGTTATCCGGAACATTCTATTATTGCCATTTTTAATAATCATATAACTGGTCGAAAAGTGGGGGAAGGAACCTCCGACTTTGGCTATAAAAAGGTTAAAGGTAAAGTACCTGATAAGGTTGTGAATTATAAGAATGAAAGTCCCGATGGAAAGCCGTTAAAATCATCATCTTTAACTATTAGAAATTCTCAAAATAAAATCATTGGTTCACTTGGCTTAAATTATGACATTTCTGTTTTCTCTCAATTTTCTGATGTGCTTTCATATTTTACGGGAACAAAAGAAAATCCTGTGATCCGCAAAAATGAAGTCTTTTTTTATGGAAACACAAAAGAAGAAATCCAAATTGCTATTAACCATTACCGTGTTACTCATGGACTCACAAATAAAATCTTTTCAAGAAAAGATAAATATGGTGTTATCAAGTTTTTAATAAATGGTGGTCATTTGAATAAACGAGGGGCAGTAACAATCATCAGCGATGCATTGTCTATAACACGTCCAACTGTTTATAAGCATATCAAGAAAATAAAGGAATTAAAGTAAACAGTTAATAAATATATTTACATTATGTTTAATAACATATTGCATTTGATCATTAAATAATCTTATACTGAACTAGGCGAAGATACATTTCTCTTTCAATATGGTAATGCTCATTGTATCTTTTGTCCCAATAATTCATATTAGAATTAATTATAAATGGAGGTTTAATCTCATGAAAAAATACCTAAAAATGTCACTTCTGTTTGCTCTGGTTATGGGAATGGGAAGTGCACAGTCAACAATCCAAGGAATAGTAACAGATAATAATGGCAATGCATTAGCTGGCGCAAATGTAGTCGTAGATGGTACATCTATGGGAGCTGCCGCTGATAATAATGGTGACTATAGAATTGATGTTCCTGGTGGAACAATCGGTGGGTCAAATGTAACAGTAACTGCCAGTTACATTGGACATACGAGTCAATCCGTTCAGGTGGATGTTCCTATGTCCGGTAGTGCGACCCAAAACTTTTCATTGGTGATCGATGCCATTGGTTTAAAAGCCGTGAGTGTAACCGCACTCGGATTTGAAGCTAACCGTGACAAGCAGGGTTCTACTAGTGTTTCAGTAACACCTTCAGATATGACCCGTTCAGGCGAAGCCATGGTTATGAATTCCTTAGCTGCTAAGGCATCAAATGTAATTGTAAATGCTGTAAGTGGAGACCCAGGCTCTGGCTCTTCCATTAGAATACGTGGCAATAATACAATTTCAGGTACCAGTCAGCCGCTTGTAGTTGTTGATGGTATGCCAATAAATAACTCCCAAATTTATGGAAACTCATCTAGGTTTGGTGGCGTGACACAACAGTCAAGAATGAATGACCTTAATGCCAATGATGTAAAGTCAGTCGAAGTTCTTAAAGGTGCATCAGCTGCTGCTCTATGGGGTTCAAGAGCCGCCAATGGTGTAATTGTGATTCAAACCAAAGAGGGTGCTGCAGGTAAAATGAAAATGAACTATAAGCATACGTCGTCGTTTGATGAGATTCATGAAAGAATACCAATGCAAACTACCTATGGCCAAGGACGTAACGGTGTATGGACTACCCATGCTGAATCCTGGGGCGATAAAATTGACGATCGTGCCGGTGGTGAAGATGCGGTCGATAAGAATAAAGCTTATTTCGTATCTGACGTTGGCGATTTTACTCAGTATACGATCACCCAGAAAAACTCAAAAGATCGTTTTGTTGACAAAAACTTTAACGCGATTTTTGGTACAGGGAAACTTCTTCAAGATGATTTCCAAATTTCTGGTGGTGATCTAACTAAAACGTATCTATTTAGTTACAGTCGTTTACGTCAAGACGGAATGATTAAAAATTCCTTTTACGATCGAGATAATGTTAGACTAAATACAAAATTTAAACTTTCAGATAGAGTTTCAGTGACATCCAAAGTTGGATACACCTACAGTGAATCCAACCGTATACAGAGGGGTTCTAATGTTTCAGGTCTGATGTTGGGACTATTAAGAACAGCTCCTGACTTTGATAATACGCATTACAAAGGAACATACATTAGTGGTGGTACTGAATATACTAATCGCCATCGGGCTTATAGACGTTATATAGGTGGTTCAAGTACAAATCCAATCTATAATAATCCAAATTGGACTGTTAATGAGCAAAAAAATGAAACACGGGTTAATCGCATAATAATGTCAAATGAAATGAATCTGACGCCTTTTGCGGGAACAGAAGTTGTATTGCGTGGCGGTCTTGACCAATTTACTGATAACCGAGAAAGTTTTTATCCTCCTGGGACTGCTGGTTCTGCTAGAAATGCTGGTTCTTTCGATATGGCTCGTATTACTAACCGAGAAACAAATTATGACGTAATTGCACGCCAGAATGTAGGATTAGGTTCTATGTCGATGGTTGTGACTGGCGGGTGGAATTTAAACGATCGTGCTTATAGCCGATCATCATCATTCATTGATGGGTTTCTTGTGAATACCGATAAATGGACGACCAACGTCAATACGGCTGCAGAAGCCTCTGCAGTTGATAATGGTAGATTATTTATTCGTTCAACCCGAGCTTATGGTGTCCTATCACT
>Ga0233439_10005524_pt1 | contig 11697 bp, 7 predicted proteins | sample SI_123_September_6_FD_182713 | JGI IMG/M metagenome (GOLD analysis project Ga0233439, IMG submission 182713) | Seawater microbial communities from Saanich Inlet, British Columbia, Canada - SI_123_September2016_100_MG | ecosystem: Environmental > Aquatic > Marine > Inlet | place: Canada: British... | reverse complement strand
GACGGCGCAGCAGTCCCCGGCTGCACGGAGGGCGACGCAGAATCGGGCCGTCCGCCGGGTCTCCGGTCTGGCCTCCCCGGACGCCCATCTTGAGGACGTCCATCTTGACCTGGCTGCGGTCCGGTCAGACCGGGAGCCGGCAAGGTGCTCGGCAGCGGGCGGGCTCCCGGTCTGGGCTGTCCATCCGGTCCTGCAGCTGGAGTTTGCCCCGGCAGCACATTGTCCGGCCGAAGATTACCCGGCTGGACGCCGCCGGGCTGCTGACCCTGCCCCGGTCGTCCCAATCCCGGCGTTCCCGGACGGCCACCACCGGCGGCGATTGGAAGAACGCCCGGCGGAGCCGTCACCTTGCCCTGACGGATAAGGTTCGCCCTGCGCGTGGCCGATGGCGGCAAGGCCGGCGCGAACGCGGGACGAGTTATCGCCGCGCCGCCCGGTCCGGCACCCGGTCGTCCCGGCCTGAACTCACCGCCGGGTCCTCCGGGCCGAACAACGCCCTCCGCCGGACGCCGGTTGATGATGGTGTTGATGACATTCGTATTGTGGATGTTCGTGAACAGGAAACGGTTCACCGGCGGCCGCACATAGATCGGCGGCCGGATGAAGATCGGGATCGGAATGAAGATCGGCTGCGGCAGATAGTAGACATCGTCGTAGTAATATGGCGGATCGAGCACGATGAAATCCGGCGGCGGCGGCGGCAGGAAGAACACCGGCACCGGCGGCGGCGGCGCAAAGGCGAACACCGGATCGTCGAACATCAGGTAGGGACGATCGACGTATTCGTATTCGTATTCAGGCGGCGGCGGCACATCGTAAGCGTATTCGTCGAACGCCGGGGGCGGCTCAAGCGCTGCGGCGATATTGGCAAGCCGACGGCGCGCGTCCGCGGCGTGCGGCCCCTTCGGATAGCGCTTCAGATAGGACCAATAAGCCTGCTGCGTGTTCGCGCGATAGGTCTGCCGCCACGTGATGGCTTCGCGGCGCGCGGCGATGATCGCCCTCACCCGCTTCGCCATCGGATCGTCCGGATAGGCGGCAAGGAAAGCCTCGTAGTCGGCAATCGTGTCGCGTTCGAGCGCGGCGGTGTAGGCATCCTGCGCGCCGAAATCGCGAATGGGCTTCGAGCGCGCAGCGGCATCCTGGTTGGCCTGCAGCGGCGGGGCATCCGGCGCGCGGTCGAAGAACACAAAGTCCCCTTCAAGCTTTTGTGCGTCCCATGGCACCTGCGCTCCTTTGGTCACGTCGTTGACGCGCAGCTTGGTGCGGTTGAAAACTTCAGGAAGCGAAATGCCGCCGGTGCGGATCATTTCCGCAAGCGCCTGCGCGTAAGGACCGTAGTTGCCGGTCGGATTCGGCGCGATTGTTCCGGGCGCGGCGTTGAACGCAATCAGGCCTTTCGGCTCTGGCTCGATCAGCGCAAGACCGCCCGCAAGCGGCTGGCCCTCCTTTGCGAACGGATGATTGTACGCAGCATCGACCACGACAATGTTGGCCTTCAGCGGCAGCGATGACAGTTGGCGGATGTAATCGCCGATCCGCAGACCTTCGACCGGGATATCTGTGTCGCGCGCCATCGAGGCATCGACCGGCACGAAGTAATTCTCACCCGCCAATTGCAGGCCGTAGCCCGCGAGATAGATCATCGCGACCGTATCCGGTCCGGCCTTTTGCGCTTTCTGGATGAAGTCGCGGAAGGTTTGCCGCAGCGTCTCGCCATCGAGATCGCGCGCGCCGACCACATCGAACCCTGCTGCCTGCAATGTCTGGGCAATCAGGCCCGCATCGTTGGCAGCGGTCGCCAGCGGCGAGCCCTGATAGTTGCCGTTGCCGATGACCAGCGCGATACGGCTTTGCTGACCTTGCGGAGGCCGTGGTGTCTGTGCCTGAACCGGGACGGTTGCGGCGGCGAAAACCAGCACGGCCGCGACGTTCAAGAACCTGATCATCCCGCGCATCAAACGTGCCTCCGTTCAGCCGATCCTGCCCAGTGGATGTCAGACCACCTGAACATTGTTTGAACGAAAGATAGTCGGAATAAGGCGGCAACCTCCCGGCGGTAAGCCGCTACACCGTCTGAACGTCCACCACGCCAGCGACCGCCTTGATCGCACCGGCGATCTGGGGCGAGACCTTGAACCGGCCGGGCAGCTTCAGTTCCACCTCGGTTTCGAGGTCGAGCATCATGACCAGGGTGACTTCGCCGTCACCGGCCGCCGGCCCCGCAGACCTGACCGCCTGGATTTTATTGCTGGCAGACGCGGCCTGATGACCTTCCAGGCGCTTGGAGATCGACTCCAGCGGCTTGTCGTCGCGCACGAAGATGCGCAGTCCCTTCTGGGTTTTGGCGGCAGCATCGTCGAGCGGTTCCGCATGAAGGATCCGGGCGCGCACGTCCTCGCCCTGCAACTCCGCGCCGATCTGCATGAGTACGGCCGTTCCAGGCTCCAGCACGTCGCGATACTGCGCAAGCCCTTCCGAGAACAGCACGGCCTCGAAGTGACCAGTCGGGTCTGACAGGCCGATGATGCCCATCTTGTTGCCCGTCTTGGTGCGGCGCTCCATCCGCGACACCACCGTCGCAGCAACACGTCCGGCGGTCGCGCCGGTCTTCACCGCGCGGGAGAACTCGCTCCACGACTGCACGCGCAGGCGTTTCAGCGCCGTCGCATAATCGTCCAGCGGGTGCCCCGACAGGAAGAAGCCAATGGCGTCGTATTCGCGGCGCAGACGGTCGGCCGGCAGCCAGGGTTCGACATTCGGAAGCACGATGCTCGGCGCATCCGCCATGCCGCCGAACATGTCGTTCTGACCCGACGTCGTGGCTTCATGGCCGCGCTGGCAGGCAGCGACGATGGCATCGGCTCCTGCAAATACCCGTGCGCGGTTTGAATCGATGGTGTCGAACGCACCGGCCGCGGCGAGACTTTCAACCACACGCTTGTTGATGGCGCGCGGATTCACCCGCGACGCGAAATCGGCCAGTGATGTGAAAGCTTTGTCGCCGCGCGCTTCGACGAGAAGATCGACAGCCTGCCCGCCGACACCCTTTAGTGCAGCGAGCGCGTAATAAATCGTTTGATCCCTGACCTCGAACGTCGCGCCCGAGCGATTGACCGACGGCGGTTCGACTTTGAAACCGAGCCGCTGCGTCTCGGCGCGGAATTCCGACAGCTTGTCGGTGTTGTTCATATCCAGGGTCATCGACGCGGCGATGAACTCCACCGGATAGTGCGCCTTCATATACGCGGTCTGGTAGGACACCAGCGCATAGGCCGCCGCATGGCTCTTGTTGAAGCCGTAGTCGGCGAATTTCGCGAGCAGTTCGAAGATGGTTTCCGCCTGCCCTTTCGGCACGCCGTTCTTCACGGAACCAGCGACGAAACCGGCGCGCTGCTTGTCCATTTCCGCGCGGATCTTCTTGCCCATTGCGCGGCGCAGCAGGTCGGCGTCGCCGAGCGAGTAGCCCGCCATCACCTGCGCGATCTGCATCACCTGTTCCTGATAGATGATGACGCCGAAGGTTTCCTTGAGGATCGGCTCCAGCATCGGATGCAGGTATTCGGGCTCCTCGTCGCCGTGCTTGCGTGCGCAGTACGTCGGAATGTTCGCCATCGGGCCCGGACGATACAGCGCGACCAGCGCAATGATGTCCTCGAAACGGTCGGGGCGCATGTCGACCAGCGCACGCCGCATGCCCTGACTTTCAACCTGGAAGACGCCAACCACTTCGCCGCGCGCCAGCATCTCGTAACTCTGCTTGTCGTCGAGCGGCAGCGTCGCGAGATCGACCTCGACGCCGCGCTGCTTCAGCAGCTTCACCGCGACATCGAGCACCGTCAGCGTCTTCAGGCCGAGGAAGTCGAACTTCACCAGTCCCGCAGGTTCCACCCACTTCATGTTGAACTGGGTGACCGGCATGTCCGATTTCGGATCGCGGTACATCGGTACGAGTTCGGAGAGCGGCCGGTCGCCGATCACGATGCCCGCCGCATGGGTCGAGGCATGGCGCGTCAGACCCTCAAGGCGCTGTGCAATGTCGAAGGCGCGCGCGACCACCGGATCTTCGTCACGGAAGGCCTGTAGCTTCGGCTCGCTCTCGATGGCCTTCGCCAGAGTCACCGGCGCCGCCGGATTCTGCGGCACCAGCTTGGTGAGCCGGTCCACCTGTCCATACGGCATCTGCAGCACGCGGCCGACGTCGCGCAGCACGCCGCGCGCCTGCAGCGTCCCGAAGGTGATGATCTGCCCGACCTGCTCGCGGCCGTAGCGCTCTTGCACGTAGCGGATGACCTCGCCGCGGCGGTCCTGACAGAAGTCGATGTCGAAGTCCGGCATCGACACGCGTTCCGGATTGAGGAAGCGCTCGAACAGCAGGCCGAACCGGATCGGATCGAGGTCGGTAATGGTCAGCGCATAGGCGACCAGCGAGCCCGCGCCCGAACCGCGGCCCGGCCCGACCGGAATGCCCTGGGCCTTGGCCCACTTGATGAAGTCCGACACGATCAGGAAGTAGCCCGAATAGTTCATGCGGGTGATGACATCGAGCTCGAAGGCGAGACGCTTGCTGTAGTCTTCCTCGGTGATGCCCGGCGCGAGACCGTGCAGCGCCAGCCGCCGCGCCAGACCTTCGGCGGCCTGACGGCGCAGTTCCGTGCCCTCCTCGGCTTCCGCGTCGCCGGCGTTGTCGCTTCCCACCGTGAAGCGCGGCAGGATCGGCTTGCGCGTTCGCGGCCGGTACGCGCAGCGCTTCGCGATCTCGACCGTGGACGCCAGCGCTTCGGGCAGATCGGCGAACAGCACAGCCATTTCGGCGCGGGTCTTGAAACGGTGATCTGGCGTCAGCTGATCGCGATCGGTTTCCGACACAAGACGCCCGCCCGCAATGCAGAGCAGCGCGTCATGCGCCTCGTAGTCATCGGCGCTGGCGAAATACGGCTGGTTGGTCGCGACCAGTGGCAGGCCCATGGCATAGGCCATGTCGATCAAGGCAGTCTCGCAGCGGCGTTCGCTTTCAAGCCCGTGACGCTGCAACTCGATGTAGAGCCGGTCCCCGAACAGTTTCGCCAGCCTGTCGGAGCGCGCCTGCGCCAAAGCCGGCTGATCGGCGTTGATGGCCTGCGCGATGGTTCCTTCCGGTCCGCCGGTCAGCGCGATCAGCCCTGCGGTCTCGCCGTCCAGCCAGTCAATCTTGATATGCGGCAACTGATTGACCGGCGTGTCATGAAACGCGCGGGAGTTCAGCTTCATCAGGCTGCGATAGCCGTCCTCGTTGGTAGCCAGCAGCACGAGCCGCGCCGGCGCAAGCGCGTTGCGGGCCGCGGGGTCCTGATCGCCGAAGTCGACCGACATTGCACAGCCGGTGATGGGCTGGATGCCGTAGGCGGCGAGCTTGTCGGAAAACTCCAGCGCGCCGAACATGTTGTCGTTGTCGGTCAGCGCCAAGGCCGGCTGATGATCGGCCTTGGCAAGTTCAGCCAGCTTGCCGATGGTCATCGACCCCTGCAGCAGCGAATAGGCCGAATGCACGTGCAGATGGACGAACCCGGGGTCCGACGCGGACGACTTCGTTGTAACAGTCTTGGACATGCGGACCTTGGCAACCTTCGCGGAGTTTCATCGGCGCGATGAACCGCCTGCGACAGGACGACTCATGAGGGTCGATGGTGGTGCCTTGTACAACAGGTGTCCACGCGGATGACGCGGACCCGTCTGTTGATGCCGGGTCCATCATCGTTTTCCCCAGCCTCGGGCGTTCCCGAGGCCGGGCAGATCACTACATCTGAGGAATGACTTGCGCCCAGATCGCGATCATTCCGACGAACAGCACAAGCGAGGTCAGCGCAGCAGCTTCTTCAACGAATGTCTTCAACATGACCGAACTCCCTATCGACGCTCTACCGACTCTATGAGAACGTAATGGGAACATTGTTCCTTATTTGTTCTTGAAGTCAAGCGTTGGAAATTCCGGCTCACCGCCGACGTCTGGCCAATGCTAACAAAACGTAAACGGCTCGTGACTTTCGCAAATCCATCAACAGCTACGCAGGAACGTGAGTTGACGGAGCACGTTAAAAACGGTCTGGCTCCAACACCTAGTGGAGTGGATTTGACATTCGCGGTCCACCCCGCCGCGAGTTCGCATCGCGAATGTCAAATCCTAAACTCCACTAGAATCTACAATTGCTAGTGGTCCTTCGATTCTAACATTCGCGAAGCCACCTGCCGAAACGGGAGGCGAATGTTAGAATCGGACCACTAGTGCAAACCGGGCGCAGTCCCGGCAGGAGAACACAATGCGCAATCTACTTTTGGCCCTCGCGGTGCTCGGCACCGGCTTCGCCGTCCAGTCCGCCCCGGCGCAGGCCCGGGACTATCCGTTCTGCCTTCAGGGTCGCGATATCCAGACCGGTTATGGCGATTGCAGGTACTCGACTTACCAGCAGTGTCAGGCGACGGCGTCCGGCACCTATGCAAGCTGCTACGCCAATCCCTATTACGCCTACAGCGACGGCGAGCCGGTCTATCAGCCGCGCCGCCGCACACAGCGCTCGGCCTACTGAGCGGCCGGGTTCAGCTCAGTCGAGCTCGATGACGTGACCGTCCTGGAGCGAGACGCGGCGGTCCATCCGGGCAGCCAGGTCCATGTTATGCGTCGCGATCAGCATCGCGACGCGCGTCGCTCTCACCAGCTGGGTCAGAGCGTTGAACACATGATCCGCAGTGTGCGGATCGAGATTTCCAGTCGGCTCATCCGCCAGCAGGACACGCGGCGCATTGGCCACCGCGCGCGCAATCGCCACGCGCTGCTGCTCGCCACCGGATAGCTCAGCAGGCCGGTGCGTCACGCGCTCCGCCAATCCGAGATAGGCCAGGATTTCCTGTGACCGCTTGATGGTTTCCTTCTTCGGCAAACCACGGATCATCTGCGGCATCATCACGTTCTCGAGCGCCGAAAACTCCGGCAGCAGCCGATGCGACTGGTAGACGAAACCGATATCGGTGCGGCGGATCTGGGTGCGCTCAACGTCGGACAATCCCGATGTGGCTGTGCCCCCGACATAGACCTCGCCCTCGTCTGCCTGCTCCAGCAGGCCCGCGATATGAAGCAGCGTCGATTTGCCGGTGCCCGACGGCGCGACCAGCGCGACGGACTGCCCCTCCCACAAAGCCAGACTGGCGCCGTCGAGAATGGTCAGCGTGGCCTCGCCCTGTTTGTATCGCCTGCGGACGTCATGCAGATAGACGACCGGAACGCCATTTTCCCCCTGCTCCATCGGTGCGCTCATTCGTACCTGAGCGCTTCGATCGGATCGAGGCGCGCAGCGCGCCAGGACGGGTACAGCGTCGCCAGAAACGATAACGTCAGCGCCATGATTACGACCGCCGTGGTTTCTCCGACATCGACTTCAGCCGGAAGCTTGGACAGGAAATAGAGTTCGGGCGAAAACAATTCGGTGTTGGTCATCCATGAGATGAACTGACGGATCGTTTCGATGTTGAGACAGACAAGCAGACCGAGCAGGAACCCGACCAGCGTGCCGACCACGCCGATGGCGGCGCCGGTGATCAGGAAGACCCGCATCACGGAGCCCTGCGACGCCCCCATGGTGCGCAGGATCGCAATGTCGCTGCCCTTGTCCTTCACCAGCATGATGAGACCGGAGACGATGTTCAGCGCCGCCACCAGCACGATCAGCGTGAGGATCAGGAACATTACGTTGCGCTCGACCTGCAGCGCATTGAAGAACGTCGAATTGCGCTGCCGCCAGTCGACCAGGAAGATCGGCCGCTGAGCAGCCTCGGTCACCGACTTGCGGTAGACGTCGATCTTGTCGGGGTTGACCGTATAGACCTCGATGGCGGTGACATCGTTGGCGCGGTTGAAATAGGCCTGCGCTTCGGGCAGCGGCATGAACACGAACGATGCGTCGTATTCGGACATCCCGATCTCGAAAACGGCTGCGACCTTGTAAGGCTTGATGCGCGGCGTCGTTCCCATCGGGGTTACCGCACCCCGTGGCGCAACCAAGGTGATGCTGTCCCCGGCGCGCAGCGACAACTGGTCCGCGAGCCGCCGGCCGATCGCAACGCCCTGTCCCTCGTCGAAGCCTTCCAGCGTGCCCTGCTTGATGTTCTTGGCAATCGAGGTGACGCTGTTCAGGTCCTGCGCACGGATGCCGCGGACGAAAACGCCCGACGCGTTGAACGGCGACGACGCCAGCGCCTGTCCGTCGACCACGGGTGCAGCCAGGCGAATGCCATCAACCCTGCTGATCCGCTCGGCCACTTCCTTCCAGTCGGTCAGCGGGGATTCCAGCGGCTGGACAACCACATGGCCGTTCAGGCCGAGAATCTTGTCGAGCAATTCCTTGCGGAAGCCGTTCATCACCGCCATCACGATGATAAGCGTCGCCACCCCGAGCATGATGCCGAGAAACGAAAAGCCGGCGATGACCGAAATGAACCCTTCCTTGCGCCGCGCCCGCAGGTAGCGGGACGACAACATCCATTCGAATGGCGCAAAGGGTGGGGTCCGAACTGGCTCGCTCATGTCTGTTCCATGGTTCGGATTTTCACACGAATCGGGCAAATTCTAGTCTCGTGCCGCAGTAACTGCGACACGGCCAGCACATAATTCAGTGTATGACTTCAGGAGGCGAAGCGGTTGATCGCGTCGTCGAGACTCATGAATTCGCGCGATCCGTCGCTGCGGCGCTTGATTTCAACCTTGCCCTCGGCAAGCCCCTTCGGACCGATCAGGATCTGCCACGGAATGCCGATCAGGTCGGCGGTGGCGAACTTGCCGCCCGGCCGCTGGTCGGTGTCGTCGTAGAGCACGTCGACGCCCTTGGCCGAAAGCGCGGCGTAAAGCTTCTCGCAGGCCGCGCCCGTCTCCTCGCTGTCCTGCTTCAGATTGAGGATCGCAACCCTGAAAGGCGCAACCTCTTCCGGCCACTTGATGCCGTTCTCGTCGTGACAGGCCTCGATGATCGCGCCCACAAGTCGCGACACGCCGACGCCATATGACCCGCCGTGGATCGGCTTCTCCGCGCCGTCGGGGCCGGACACCATGGCCTTCATGGTGTCCGAATACTTGGTGCCGAAATAGAAGATCTGCCCGACCTCGATGCCGCGGGTCTGCACCCGCTTGTCGGCCGGCACTTCGCTCTCATAGCGCGCAGCGTCGTGAACATCCTCAGTGGCGGCATAGAGATCCGTCCACTGCTTGATGATCGGTGTGAGGTCGCCGTTGTAATCCACGTCTGCACCCGGCACCGGCAGGTCGAGCACGTCCCTGTTGCAGAACACGCCGGATTCACCCGTCTCGGCCAGCACGATGAACTCGTGGGAGAGATCGCCGCCGATGGGGCCAGTCTCGGCGCGCATCGGGATCGCCTTCAGACCCATACGGGCGAAGGTGCGTAGGTAAGCCACGAACATTCGGTTGTAGGACAGCCGCGCCGCCGCCTCGTCGACGTCGAACGAGTACGCATCCTTCATCAGGAATTCGCGGCCGCGCATCACGCCGAAACGCGGACGCTGCTCGTCGCGGAATTTCCATTGAATGTGATAGAGGTTGAGCGGAAGGCTCCGGTAAGACTTCACGTAAGCCCGGAAGATTTCCGTGATCATTTCCTCATTGGTCGGCCCAAACAGCAACTCGCGCTCGTGGCGATCCTGAATGCGCAGCATCTCCGGACCGTAGGCGTCGTAGCGACCGCTCTCGCGCCACAGATCTGCAAGCTGCAATGTCGGCATCAACAGTTCGATGGCGCCGGCGCGGTTCTGCTCCTCGCGAACGATCTGCTCGATCTTCTTCAGCACCCGGAAGCCCAGCGGCAGCCACGCATAAATGCCAGCCGCCTCCTGCCGCATCATGCCCGCGCGCAGCATCAGGCGATGCGACACGATCTCCGCCTCCTTGGGCGTCTCTTTGAGAATTGGCAGAAAAAAACGCGACAATCGCATGGGAACACTCAGGGTTTTGATTTGATCCGGGAATCGGCGGGGAAGCTTGGGGACCTTTTCAGTGAAAGCGGATCAAATGGCAAAACACAAGAGGAAGCATGGGCGTGACTTCCTAGTGGTCCGATTCTAACATTCGCACCCCTATTCAGCAGGCATTCCTGCGAATGTTAGAATCGACGGACCACTAGCAAATACAAGTTTCTAGTGGAGTTTTGGATTTGACATTCGCTTCGCCAACCTCCCGCCAGCAGGGGGCGAATGTCAAATCCACTTCACTAGGGATTTGCGGTTCCCGCAACCCATGGTAACAGCCTGCCGGGTTCAAATGACTGCAACACGGATCGGAACGATAGGACGATGGGCTGCATTTGTGGCGGCCTATGCGCTCATGTTCAACGTGATGCTGACCAGCGCCCTGCTGGCGACGGTCTCGCCATCCAAGTTCAACGCGCTTCATGAACTCTGCCTCAACGGCAGTTCCGCGGTCCCTGACGCCGACGGCAACACCGATCCCGGCAAGCCGGTGGTCCGCTGCCCGTTGTGCCTGTCCGGTGCCGTGGCGACGGCTGACCAGCCGCCGCAGACCCCGGCGCTGGCGATCCGTATCGCAGTGCGCGTCCTGTTCGAACCCGCGCCCCACGATCACGTCGTTGTCCGCTTCGCGGAGAACGATCACCAGCCCCGCGGCCCTCCCCACCTGATCTGACGACCTGCGCTTCGGCGCACCGCTCAATCGTCAATATCATTGGTGGGACTCAACCCATGTTTTCCGTTTCCATACGGGCGCGCAGCATTCTGCTGGCGTCCGCCGCGGCCGTCGCAACAATTCCGTGCGCGCGCGCCCAAACCGCACCTCAGGAACTGCCGCCCGTTGTGGTGCAAGCCGAGAGAGAGCCTCGTCCGGTCCTGAACCGCGTCGCAACGCCAACACGCGTTCAGTCAACCGCGTCAACGGCCGCCGGCATGGCCACGCCCGGACCGCTCGGCGCGAAGACCGCCGATCAGGCCCGTCAGGAGATTCAGCAAACCCCCGGCGGCGTCGCGATCGTTGCAGCGGCTGATTACAAGAACAACTCCGTCGCCAGCACGATCAAGGACGTGCTCGGCTATGTCCCCGGCGTGTTCGCGCAGCCGAAATGGGGCGACGACACCCGCCTCTCCATTCGCGGCTCGGGTCTGTCGCGCAACTTTCATCTGCGCGGCGTCCAGCTCTACATGGACGGCATTCCGATCAACACGTCCGACGGCTATGGCGACTTTCAGGAAATCGACCCGACCGCCTACAAGTATGTCGGGGTCTACAAGGGCGCGAACGGATTGCAGTTCGGCGCGAACTCGCTCGGCGGCGCGATCAACTTCGTGACGCCGACCGGCCGCGATGTCGGCGTCAGCAGTGCCGGCGTCGACATGGGGTCGTTCGGCTATCGCCGCTTCCAGGGCAGCGTTGGTGGCGCGAACGGTCCATGGGATGCGTTCTTTACCGCGTCGAACCAGAGCGCCGAAGGCTTCCGGGATCACAGTTACGGCCACAGCACCCGTGCCAGCGGCAATATCGGCTATCAGTTCTCGCCGGATTTCGAGACACGCTTCTACATCAACGCGAACGACATCCGGCAGCGCATTCCGGGCTCGGTGACACGTGCATCAGCCCTCACCTCTCCCGAGACCGCAGCGGCCGGCAACGTCATCAACGACCAGCAGCGCAACATCGACAGCGGGCGGATC
>Ga0233439_10005521_pt1 | contig 11703 bp, 10 predicted proteins | sample SI_123_September_6_FD_182713 | JGI IMG/M metagenome (GOLD analysis project Ga0233439, IMG submission 182713) | Seawater microbial communities from Saanich Inlet, British Columbia, Canada - SI_123_September2016_100_MG | ecosystem: Environmental > Aquatic > Marine > Inlet | place: Canada: British... | reverse complement strand
GGCGATATATTTGTCGTTTCCGCTGCGGCGGGTGCGGTCGGTTCCATCGCCGGACAGATCGCTAAACGCGATGGTGCTCATGTCATTGGCATCGCAGGTGGTCAGCGGAAAGTGACATACCTCACTGAACGTCTTGGGTTTGATGCCGCGATTGATTACAAAAACGAGGACGTTAATGCGCGCCTTCGTGAACTAGCGCCGAAGGGTATTAATGTGTTTTTTGATAACGTCGGAGGGCCCATTCTGGATGCAGTGCTCGATAACCTCGCCATGCGCGCTCGCGTAGTCATCTGTGGTGCGATCTCTCAGTATGGTGACCTCGATAATGTCACCGGTCCGTCAATGTACCTTCGCCTCGCAGAGCGACAGTCGACGATGGAAGGGTTCGCATTTTTCCATTTCCCAGAGAGCATTGGTCCGGCAGGCGCAGAACTCAGGACGTGGTTAGACGATGGCTCGCTTGTTATGGATGAGGAGGTTCTTGAAGGGATTGAACGTTATCCCGAGGCTCTCCAATTTATGTTTAGTGGAGGTAACCTCGGGAAGCTGCTTGTGAAAGCCCGTTAAATAAGCGCATGAGGCGCGCTTTATAGGTATTCGCTAACAACACCCATTAGCTTGGATGAAGCTTCCGGCGATTGTTCCTTCACGAAGTCGATCGCCTGCTGGCTGAATCCAGCGATCATATCTGCTCCTAAGCCAAGGTCGTTAAACTGGGTTACCAGGTTTGCAGCGGCGGTAGCTTTGGAAGATCCACCCAGCAGATTCATTGCTCCACCGACCAGCTGATTAGTCGGGGGCGCGGCAGCAACATAACTCTCGATATTCGGAACAGCATCACTGATGAGTTTATAGTCTTCCGGGGCGAGCGCAGTGCGGGCTGCCATGAAAATAGCCCCGAGCCCCCCTTGTGACTGTTCTTCGGTTACGCCAAGGGCCTGTACTACCTTTGGCATCAAACCCAATCCGGCGTTAGCAGCGGCAACTGTTGCCGACTTGACGGCGTCGGTCATTATGCCGGGTTCACTTTCAGGATCGGCTGTGGATGTTGCCTGTGTTTCATCGTCACCGCTGAACCAGTCAAAAATATCGTCGAGCATCCCTGCCTGTGAATGGGCGCCATAGAGTATTAGTGCTATTGGTAAAAAGATTTTGATCATTACGCTGGTCCGGTTTATTTTTTCGTCAAGATACAGCTTTACAGCGTTGGCGACCAGAAGCATTATCGGTTTAAAATGTTGGAAGTGTTGAAATGGATTACAGGGCCCTCAAGAAGCCGTGTACTGACGATTCATGGAGTAATACTATGCTAACTCACAAGGAGGCCTCCAATGCCTAGAATAAAAGAAACGGGTGGAATGACCGGGTTTGGCGGTGTGTATGCGCACTGCCCGGATCTTCTCCAGGGGTTCATGTATCGCTATGGCCTGCTTTGGTCCCACAGCAGACTGGACCCGGTACTAAAAGACCTGGTGCGGCTTAAATCCGCTAATCTTAATGGTTGCCTATACTGAATTCCTGCACGATCTTCTGCGGCGCAGAAGAATGGCATGAATGAAGAAATGATTGAAAAGATGAAGGATCACCGGAATTCCGACCTTGATGACCGTACCAAGATTGCATTGGATCTTACGGAAGACTTCATTATGAACCACGCTAATGGCGTGGATGACGACTATATGGGCAGGTTAAAAGTACATTATTCTGATCCAGAGGTGGTCGAGTTGACCATCGCGATCGGTATTTGGGATTCGGTACACAAATTTAACAACGTGTTTGACGTGCATCCTCCGATTGAAGATGGTGAGTTCACCGTCGACCCCCCGGATGTTCCCGAGGCGATGCTGCAGCATGTTCTCGAGCCGGGCAATAAGTATTAAGTCGGGAGTTCCAGGGTCGCGATAAGCAGTGCGCCGTGTAAACGCAACTACATAAGGGCACCTGATATCCTGTGAGTTGGTCTAACGTTTTTTATATCGACCCTTCGTGGGCGGCTATGCTTGATGGCCATGGTGTAGGTACCTTGAGTTCGCTTCTGAATTGGGAGGAGGGGATTCTTGTTGAGAGAGCGAATGGCAGCGAGGTGTGGCGTGTTTCCATTACCGATAGCGCCGGCGTCGAGCGCGTTCTTTACCTAAAAAAGTACTTTGTTCACAACTTTAAAAGACTTCGTAGTGAGTTTCTTAAGGGCGCTTTTTTTGGAAGAAGTAAAGCCAAGCGAGAGTTTGATAACCTCGAGCGGCTGCGCGGTTTTGAAATAGATGTAACAGTGCCGGTCGCTTTTGGTGAAGAACGAAGCCTGGGAAAATTAAAGCGGTGTTTTCTGATGACAGAGGAAGTGCCGGAGTCCAGGAATCTGGACGAAGTTCTCATGAAAGATTTACCTGCAATGCCCGCCGGGCTCGCGAAATCGACCAGGCAATCACTCATTTTCAGGTTGGCAGAAGCAACAAGAAAAATGCATCGAAACGGGTTCGTTCATCGGGGGTTTTTCTTTCGGAACATCCTAATTTCCGGAAACAAATTCAACCGGATTTTTGTCTTTGATGCCCCCCGGGGAAGAAAGTGGCCAGGCTGGTTGCTGGGACGAAAGCCGGAAAAAGATCTAGCGACGATTGACGCAGCCGCTACGGTGTTTTTTCGACGAACTGAGCGACTGCGCTTCTATTTGAAGTATCACGAAATCGAGCGACTCACACGGGATCACAAGCTGACGATTGCTCGAATACTGAAGCGCGCTGAGCCGCTAAGGGCACGGCAGTTACGTCGTTTGGGAATTTAGCGCCGGCGTCGCGAAGAAGCCGGCTTCTATCCTGAAAGGAAAGCGGGCCGGCTGTCACTCATGATGATGTCCAATTTTTTCTGCGCATTTATCTTGTCGCGAAGGTCTTTGCTTTCCAGCATTTCACACTCGTCGATGATCATCTCAGCGATATGAGTTGGGTAATGACGACAATCTTCCGGACGATCATGGTAGATCTCGCAGAGGTACGTGTTCTCGCTCGAATTGAATCCCAGCCAGGGGCATCGGGATAGAGGTTCGCCGGTTTCCGGATGCGCCCAGATATTGCCCTTGCTGACGTACTTAAAAATTTCTGGCCGATTGTTCTCCCACCAGTCTATTTCCGATGGGCTGGCGGACAACCCGGCATCGGAATATTTGATGCAACATTTGCCACATTGATTACAGGTCTTCATGGTTGCTACCCTGATCTGTTTGAGAAAGGATGAGACGCAGAGGAACGAGTATGAATGAACAAGCAGGCTTTGTATTGACACCGATGACCAAAGCGCCGGAGCCAGAACTTGGGTTAGAGCGAATCCCGGTTGATCGCTACACAGATCCAGCGTTTTTGAAACTGGAAGACGAGCGTATCTGGTCAAAAACCTGGTTGTTGGCAGGCGCGGCGTGCGATGTGGCAGAGCCTGGTGGCTTTTTTGTCTTCGAAAATCTGCGAGAGTCAATCCTGGTAACCTGTGCAGATGATGGGATTGTTCGAGCGTTCTACAACGTTTGCCAGCACAGAGGGAATCAGCTCAAGAAATCAGGATGTGGACACTCCCCCTATCTGAGCTGTGGTTTTCATGGCTGGGAATATCATCTGGATGGCAGCATAAAGGATATTCCCGAATCACACGACTTCCCCCAGGGTGTTCCCGCCGAAGAGCTCAGTTTGAGGGAACTCAGATGCGAAGCGTGGGGAGGGTTCGTCTGGGTATCCATGGACCCCGATATCGAACCGTTGGTCGACTATCTCGGTATCGTGCCCGAACATCTTGCGCCCTACGAATTCGAATCCATGGTGCTCGTTTCTGACGAAACGGTCGAATGGAACTGTAACTGGAAAACATCAGTCGATATTTTTTCAGAGACCTATCACGTTCGTGGCGTGCATCCGGAATCTGAGTATGTTGCCGATGATGTGAATGTGCAGATGGACCTCTACGGCCCGCACACCCGCTTTATTGCGCCGATGTATATTCCTAGCCCCCGCAAAATTACGCAAGACAAGGCCCTGAATGAAACGATGGTTGAATACCTGAAATCTGAAGGATTCCCGGTCGACACCTTCGAGGGTGATGTTACCTCCCTGCGGGGTGCGGTAGCGGCACACAAGCGGTCAATGACCAATGAAAACGGCCTGGACTTTTCGAAACTGACAGATGATCAGCTGACCGCAGATTACCACTATAATATTTTCCCGAATGTCACGTTCAACCTCTTCGGCGAGCAGATGTGGATGTTCCGCCATCGCCCACATCCCACTGATCCCGACAGAATGTACTTCGACCGCATGATTTTTAATCGAGTTCCAAAAGGCGAAGTTACCGCAGGCGCGAATGCCGGCGCAGTCGACATGTTTGTTGAGTTAGGCGACGTCAGTATTGATGGACGCCCTGAGCACACGTTTTATCGCTATGGCGAGAAATCCTCGGGGTTGTTACTTGACCAGGATGCGTCTTGTCTTGCTGGCGTACAAAAAGGGTTGCACTCGCGTGGCATGAAGGGGCTCTGGATTTCTCATCACGAAAGACGTATCCGCAACTTTCACCATTGGTGGGAAAAGTACATGGCGGACCAATAGTTCAGGGTAACCGGGGCATAGTTTGAGGCGCTTGGCCCCAGTTACGCCCCCAGTTACGCTGTACGATTACATTCTTTCGATCACCACTGCGGGAGCCATGCCACCCGCGGCGCACATGGTAACAAGCCCCAGGGCCTGGTCGCGGCGCTCGAGTTCATCGAGAGCGGTGCCGATCAGCATGGCGCCGGTTGCGCCTATCGGATGACCCAGCGCGATGGCGCCGCCGTTAACGTTGACTTTTTCATGGTTGACGCCAAGGTCGCGCATGAATTTGACGGGCACTACGGCGAAGGCTTCGTTGACTTCAAACAGGTCTATGTCGTTAAGCGTCAGGTTAGCCTTTTCCAGAACTTTCTTCGCAGCGTTGACCGGTGCATTCAGGATGTACTCGGGAGAGTGCCCCATGTTTGCCATTGCTTTGATTTTCGCTCTGGGTTTTAGGCCGTGGGCCTGTGCGTATTCTGGTGAAGCGAGTACCAAGGCACCAGCGCCATCGACAACACCTGAAGAACTGCCCGCATGATGCACATGCTCTATCTCAAGTTCTGGCCATTTCTTGGCGACCATTTCGCGAAAAGTGAGCCCCGAATCGAAAAAGGGTAAGTCCATGAAGTTACCGAACACCGGGTTCAGGTTCGCCAGCTGTTCCGCTGTCGTTTGCGGCCGGGGAAACTCTTCTGTGTCCAATGCCAGTGTACCGTCGGGACGATAGACCGGAATAAGGCTTTTCGAGAACGCGCCGCTTGCTAATGCTTCACCAGCGCGGCGTTGACTCTCCGCTGAAAACGCATCCAGTTCTGTTCGACTAAAGCCTTCCTCAGTGGCGATAATATCAGCGGCAATTCCTACGTTGGTTTGTGGGTGTGCATTTCTAAGATCAAGATTACCTGCGTCCAATGGGTTCGGCGAGCCCTCGGCTGATGTGTACGACATCATTTCTACGCCGCCAGCAACTATCAAGTCTTCCATGCCGCTCATGATGCTGGCTGCTGCCATGTTTACTGCGCTGATTCCGCCGCCACAGAAACGATCGAGCGTAACGCCTGAGGCTTTGTTGGAATAACCCGCATCCAGAGCAGCCATTCGGCCTATACAAGCGCCCTGTTTTTTAAACTGACTGCTGCAGCTAATGATGACGTCGTCGATTTCCTCTGTCGCGAGTGAATTTCTTTCGGCCAGTGCAGAAAGAACCGTAGACAACAATTTCTGTGGGTGTATTTCCCACAGCGCCCCTTTTCCTTGTTTTCCCACGCCTCTGGGTGTTCTGGCCGCGTCAATTATCCAGGCTTCCGACATAATTTTTTCCTTAATGTGTAATTTTCGTTTTAAGACGCTGTAGCTGCGCCTTTGGCGTTGCTGCGTCTTACCAGCTTGCCCGGCAGGGCGCCGCTGTGCTGCCCATTGTTGAAGATAACTTCGCCGGATTTAATGGTGATCTCGTAGCCTTCAGCACGTTGCACAAGCCGCCTTCCACCCGCGGGTAAATCGAACACTGCTTCGGGTCGGTGTAAACGAAGCTCGTCAAAGTCGATAATGTTAATGTCTGCAATCATGCCCTCATTGATGAGTCCCCGGTCGAACATACCAAAGGCTCTTGCGGTGCTGGAGGTCAGTGATTTGACGATGAACTCCAGTGACATTTTATCGCCTCTGGTGCGGTCTCGACCCCAGTGGGTCATGATGAAAGTAGGCATTCCCGCATCAGCAATAACGCCGCAATGGGCACCACCATCGCTTAAGCCGAACAAGACGTTCGGGTGCTCCAGCAGCTTCTTCTGGCCATCTAGCGAATAGCCCTGATAGCCGCCGAGAGGTTGGTAGAAGAGTTCTTTGCCGTCATTGGCGACAAGCATGTCATACATGACCTCCATGACATCCATGCCTCGCTCTTTAGCAATGCCCGCGATGCTATCCTCAGGTAGGGGTTCGTAATTTGGATTCTCCCCTAGCGGGAAGACTAGTCCCATGAGGCCCGGAAGATTCTGCATTAATCCGCCATTAATGACGGACCTCTCTGAAAGTATTTTTGCTTTTGTGGCGGGTTCTGCCAATCGCGTTAGTAACGTCTCGTGGTCGAGTTGTGCAAGTTCATCTCGCCATGTTGGGTGCCCAACGAAGGCGTGGAAGCTGGATTGCAATCCATGCAGAACGCCGGTGGGACGACCTGCCGCCTGGGGCCGGATCTCTCGACCCTCAGCTCTCGCCTGTTCAGCAAGTTTATACATTTTACCATTTTCGTAGGCTGGCGCGGTTGTGGCAATTAGAGTCACTGTCAAACCTGTCTGCTTCTGAAAATCTGTCACCCATGCCCATTCTTTGTCGTCACCCAGGTGATCAGAAACAAGTTCAAAGACAGAGTTATTGAGCCCTTTCATGCCCAGCCCAAGGGCCAGCATTTCGTCATTACCCGAGAAAGTACCCGGCATATATTCGCCGTGAACATCTTTGTGGAGCAGAGTCTTAGAGCTTGAGAAGCCAAGAGCGCCAGCTTCGACACCTTCACGAACCAGCGCGGCCATTTCCTTGACCTCGGCCTCGGTGGGTGCGTAATCCGTATTGCAACGTTCACCCATGACATAGGCGCGGATAGCCCCATGTGGGACCTGTGTGGCGACATCAATCGCGCGGGGTATTGACTCCAGGGTGTCCAGGTATTCGGGGAAACTTTCCCACTGCCAATCAATGCCTTCTGACAGCGCAGCGCCGGGAATATCCTCAACACCTTCCATCAGCTCGATAAGAAAGTCTCGATCAGCGGGCTTGACGGGTGCGAACCCAACACCGCAATTGCCCATCACAACGGTGGTAACGCCGTGCCAGCTAGAGGGTGCAAGCAAAGGATCCCAGGTCGCCTGGCCGTCGTAGTGTGTGTGTATATCGACCCACCCGGGGGTGACCAACTTACCTTCGGCGTCGATCTCGTGGTTGGCTGTATCTGTGATCTGACCAATTTTGGCGATGTTGCCATCTTTGATCCCAATATCAGCACTAAAACGGGGGTTCCCCGTTCCATCGATAATGGTGCCGTTTCTAATGATCGAGTCGTACATAATGTTCTGCTCTTCGTGTCAAACCTAAAAATACCAATAATCTCGGGTAGAAGTCACCTAATGTAACTATCACTGATGGTGATGGCCTGTTTGCCTGGCTAATCCGGATCAATCAAGCCTGTTCTAATGTGACAGTTGCCACTTGCTCAGTCGCATGAACGCTGGGCCCGAATTGGTTGTAAATAGCAACATCAGCCGCATCACGACCGTAACCAATTGCTACATATCCGCCGCACTTTGTACTTTGAGTTGCATCGAAGGTGTACCAGCGTCCGGCGACATAGGCTTCGAACCAGGCGTGTAGCTCCATAGGCGTCAAACCGTAAAGGTAACCGACGACCAGGCGGGCAGGAATACATAAGCTACGACAGAGCGCTATCCCCAGGTGCGCCAGATCTTTGCAAACACCCGACTGCTGCCGGTTTATTTCGGCGGCGGAAAGTGGCGTGAAACTGCTGCCCGGTTCATAGCGGATGGTTTCTTGTAACCACTGGTTGATGGCTTCAACCTGGTCGTAACCTGGTTTGTGGCCTGCGCTGATCTGCGTGGCCATTTCGCCAAACCTGTCTGACTCGCAGTATCTGCTGGGTAGTAGGTACTTCAGCACATCGTCCGGTAGATGCTGGACGCTGATAAAGTCGCCTCCGGGTTCGACATCAATCCAATCAGTTGTTTTGACGCGAGCTGATGTTTGTATCTTGAACTCGCCCTTTGGAGCTACCAATCGTTGGCACAGGTTGCCATAGTCGTCGGTAAACTCAACCGCAGGCACGCTTGGGAGGAGTAAGTATTCTTCGCTTGAAACCCACTGTTGGGCGCCGCTTCGTGGTCGTAACATGAGTACGAACGGGGTCGGTAACGTGATATCGAATGTCAGTTTACAGCTTGTCTGTAACAGCATGATGCTTCCTTCAGAGCTCACTATAGCAAGTAAGTCATCATCGGATCCGTTTGCGTTTTTCGCCCTGGTTTGTGTGGTTGCTTTTAATCAGTGCCTATTTTTTTCTGGCCACCTTGACGGGAAGATGAGTGTATCCGTTTACAAATGACGAGAAGGTTCTCTCCGGTTCAGCCTGAATTTCAATTTTTTCGAATCGCGTGAGAATTTCTTCCCACAGGATGCGCAGTTGCAATTCCGCAAGTCGATTACCCATGCAACGGTGTATACCAAAACCAAATGAAAGGTGCTGCCTGGCGTTAGAGCGTTCAATATCAAGGTCGTCAGCATTTTCGAAAACGTCAGCGTCCCGGTTTCCGGACGCGTACCACATCAGTATCTGGTCACCTTGCTTAATCTTTTTATCGCCAAGATCACAATCGTGATTAGCAGTCCTTCGCATGTAGGCAAGTGGTGTTTGCCACCTGATCAATTCCGCGACCATTTTGGGCACTAGCGCGGGCTTGGCAACGAGTTTGTCATACTGTTCTGGAAACTTGTTCAGTGCATAGATGCTGCCTGACATGCTGTTTCGGGTAGTGTCGTTCCCGCCTACGATGAGCAGCAAAAGGTTTCCCAGGTAGTTCATTGGCGAGAGGTCTTTGGTGTCCTCGCCATGAGCCAGCATTGATACAAGGTCCTCGCCGGGGTTTTTCAGACGTTCTTCCCAAATTCTGGAGAAATACTCCAGACATTCGAGTAGCTCTTCCCGTCGTTGCTCCTCGGACTCAATAATGCCGCCGGGCTGTGGGATCGCAAAAGTGACGTCCGACCAGCGCGTCAGCTTGCGCCTGTCCTCGAAAGGAAAATCGAACAGGGTAGCAAGCATCATGGTAGTCAATTCGATAGAGACTGTGTCCACCCAGTCGAATGTTTCATTTTCCGGCAAGGAATCCAGCACCTTGCAGGTGCGCTCGCGAATCAATGGCTCCATCTTGACAAGGTTCGGTGGTGCCACTGAACTGGTGACGGTTCTGCGCTGGTCGTCGTGTTCTGGGGGATCCTGAGCAATAAAGGTAGTAATGCCTAGTGCGCCCTCTGGTAGTTCAGCGTCAATAGGCAAGCCGAGCGTGATGCCCTGGGCCGAGCTAAAATTCTGCCAGTCGGAGTCTACCTTCTTAATGTCTGCGTATTTGGTGAGGGACCAATATCTGCCAGCCAGATCCGTTTGGTTGAAATGCACCGGGTCTTCAGCCCTAAGCCGTTCGAAATACTCCAGCCAACGATGTTGGCTCCAAAGATGGGGGTTTATTGGGTTGATATCTTCGAGAGCAAGGTCATATGCGGACGGTATTGCCGCGGATGACTCTGTGCCCTCCGACCCTGGTCTCGGTGGAAGGTTGGTTGAATCGTCAGAACCGGTTAGAGCTTCACTCATTGCTTTTCTCTGGCGTTAATCAGGTTGGTCTAGGAAAGTAGAGGGTCGTGATTGTAATGCTACATGTGGTCGACGTAAACATTGCCGGGCGTCGTAGAACCAGTTTTAAGGGGTGAGAGCGCGAAAATGGACTCCTTGTCACGGTGATATGCTTGCACATAGGCCTAAATACCATTGTTTTCAGTTGGACATTGCATCAATGCGTGGCTATAGAAATGCTATTAATGCGGACAAGCGCGGCTATAGAAACGTTATTGATGCCAAGAAGTAATGTGACGGTGGTATTGAAGAACAAAAGGCCTTATCCGTCGAGCGGGGCTAAATTAAGCTTAACAAGCCGCATATTGAGGAGCCTTTTGGCACCCGCGACTCTATATTTGTGACTTGTATTTGACAACACGAAGCCTGATGGAAGTCTATTTTGAGCGTGTAAAAGTTTGCGTCAGTGAGGGTGGTGTGGGACATTGTCGCGATCTACTAACCTGATCATAAAACATGCGAATATCTGATATTGAAAACCCCACTGTGCCTTACTTTATGGGTAATTTTGCGCCGGTTCAGCAGGAACACAATGAACCTTGCCTGGAAATTATTGGTGCGGTTCCAGAGTCCCTCAGTGGGGCATTCCTGCGTATTGGCGCAAATCCGGTGTTCGTTAATGACCCGGAGTCTTACCATCCTTTCGCCGGTGATGGCATGATCCATGAGGTCTTTTTCGACCAGGGTAAGGTCACCTACATCAACCGGTTTGTTGAGACCGAAGGCCACATGGCAGAGCAGAAAAAGGGTGGTGTTATATGGGACGGGTTAAAGACGAAACCTGAGGATGCGGCGCAATATGGGGCGTCCAAAAATATCGCCAATACAGCCATGATCTATCATGCAGGTAAGTTCCTGGCGTTGCAGGAGGGAGCCCATCCCTTCGAGCTTAAACTGCCCAACCTTGATCCTGTCGGAGAGGTTGATTACGAAGGCCGTTTGAAGCATCCCTTTACCGCTCACCCAAAAATTGATCCGCGTACCGGTGAGTTGGTCACGTACGGATACAACGTGACAAGCAAACCGTACTGCTCGGTTTCTCTGATCACGAAAGCAGGTGAGCTTATCCATACAACCGACGTCGACATACCTAAGCCAGTCATGATGCACGACTGTGCGATTACTTCTAAACACACTGTAATCATGGACCTGCCTTGTGTCTTTGATTTTGGGCGCATGGCCGAAGGCAAGAGCATGTTGTATTTCGAAGAGGAAAACGGCTCACGGTTTGGTGTGCTGGCTCGTGGTGCAGAGGGTGATGAGGTTAGGTGGTTCGATGTCGATAGTTGCTACTGCTACCACACGGTTAACGCGTTTGAGGACGGTGACGAAATCGTTGTCGAGGGTTGTCGATCAGAGCGTAATAGCATTGGCGACGAGGTAAAGCCGCAGCCAGGAGATCGTAGCGATTTGCCAATGTTGCACCAGTGGCGTTTGAATCTTAAAACAGGAGAAGTGCAAGAAAAGTCCCTGGATAAAAAATGGGGTTGTGAGTTTGCGCGGATTAATGAAGATTATATGGGTATTCGAAACCAGTTCACGTATGCGGCCAGAATTGCCGGCGATACTTTGGAGTCCGGCTTCGACGGCATTATTAAGTATGACCTGGTTAATGAAACCAGCGTTCACTATCCCTACGGTCCTGGTCGATTAGGCGGTGAGCCAATCTTTGCGCCAAAACCTGATGGGCGGAACGAAGAAGACGGTTGGGTT
>Ga0233439_10005517_pt1 | contig 11705 bp, 13 predicted proteins | sample SI_123_September_6_FD_182713 | JGI IMG/M metagenome (GOLD analysis project Ga0233439, IMG submission 182713) | Seawater microbial communities from Saanich Inlet, British Columbia, Canada - SI_123_September2016_100_MG | ecosystem: Environmental > Aquatic > Marine > Inlet | place: Canada: British... | reverse complement strand
TGAGACTTGGACATAATGATTTACAAAAATAAAACCAATTCTTGATCTAGATTCTAGCAACACAACATTCTTTTCACAATTCTTGGATTCTCTACTCCGATGATGCAGTTGTAGTAAACTATCAACTGATACACAAGCACACAAATCAATACAAATGATTTCACATTGTACAATCCTTTTACTGGTACAGTTCTGATATCAAATGTGTCTTTGAGATATTCAAAAAGTGGTTCAATTGAAATTTTTCTCTGAGAGTACAATTTCTGACCCGTTACAGAATTGTAAAACTCTACAAGTTTAATTCTCTCTGGTGGCGTATGTGAATATTGTTTTATCGGAGTAATCAATCGCAAATGATTCTTGTTGCTGTACTGGTACAGTGATTTACTATCATATGCGGGATCACATAAAATATTCTCAACTAGTCCTGCAAGTGATTCCACTAGTGTCTCAAACATTTTACCATCATGAACATTTGCCGTAGTTATTTCAGCTGACAAAGGAACAATCAGTTTACCTGTGCTACAACTCATGTGTAGTTTATACCCAAATATCCAACCTTTTGATTTGGAGAATCCCCATTTGGCATCTTTATCAATCCCTGCAATTGGTAAACGATTATTCTTCATATCTGACTTGTGCCATACGGGACCTTTTGCTTTTAGTAGGGAACCATCAACTGATGCAGATTTATCATCAACTAATTTTTCTGAGATGAATCTGTTTCCCATGCTACTTATGATGTTACTAATTGGCAGAACTTGGAATCGTCTGTCAATTGTTCTCCTATCTGGGATTTGTTGTATCTTGCAGACCAGTAATAATTTGTCATTGTTTGGTTTTATGGATAGAAAATAATGAAACGTGTTATTACTTGGAATTCTCATCCAGGATTTTATGATGTACAACTGTACCATTAATACAGTTGGATAAACATACGGTCTACCAATTCTAAATACATCTTCATACAGAGATAATGTTCCAACCAAATACAAAACACCAATAAGAAATGATTCACACTTTATGTTGCTAGGGATTTTCATCTGTTTTGATATCATTCCAATGTACAAAATACGGTGAGATCCTTAGCTTTTTCCATTTGAATAATTTGAGAAATGACTCAAAAATTAGAATTAGTTATGCCCAAATCTCAATTATGGATTATTAAAATTTACTAGAATTTAGTTTTGTATCTTTTCTTCATAGATTCGCCTCATCTTACTGCCACATGCAGGACATTGTTTCTCACAGTGTACCATCTCACATTCAACACAGCAAAACTCTAGTGACTTTTCACTTTGTTTACTTGATCTAATCTCTTTTTTTAATTCATTTACAGTATCCTGGAGTAATCTCATCTGCCTTGCCTGCTCTAGTGATGTTTTTTCGTGACGATACTGCCTTGCCTCATCATCCAATCTGCTCTGTTTTATCTTCTCCATTTCAGAGAGTTTTTCCTTGAGTTCTAATCTCAATTCGTCTGCATCATCTTTACCTGAAACAACATTTGAGAATTTGGTAAATATGTTGAGTCGCTTTGATGCCTTGGCATATTCTTTGCGTAGAGTTTCTGGGTATAATGTGGACTGTTTCTCATAGGAATCCTTTGGCTTGTGACCTATCACATGGTCTGCCACATCAATTCTGCATCCTGAATCAATTAGTGTAGATTTTAATAAATCACGCAGTTCGTGCGAATCCATCTTGAATTGTTTTCTACCATTAATTTTGATAAATTTTTGAATTCCTGCCCTTTCAGCAATACGTGAAAAGCTATTTGATATCCATGTTGATGTGATTGGTCGTCCAAACTTGTTAAGAAACAGAGGTTCTTCTTCTTGCATACTCTGTCCTGTTTTTGTTTTTCTATAGTCCAGATATTTTTGCAACTGGTATATTGCATCCCTTTCAAGAAACCCTAAATGTTTGTAATCAGTTTTTACCCGTGTAAGTGATATTGGTACAGGACATTTCTCCAAATCCCATGAGTTATAATTTTCAGAACCAAACCATTGTACTATCTGTCCCCATGATTCATAATTGAACCTGTCTGCAAATGTGGATACATCAAGACCCCTATGAAACTTGCACAAGAATAATGCCTTTTCTGCCACAGATGGTTTTCCAGTTGTGAGAAAGTCCATGAATTCTGAGATGGACATACTTTGTTCAAGATCTACCGTATTGTCATGGGTTGATTTAGAATTAAATGATATGTTAATTTCATGTTCATTTTTTGTAAAATATGACGTAATTGCACATTTGATGAATGTAATAGATGATGCTTTGAGATTAGAATTTGTCTCATCTAAAAGAAACTGTTTGATTATTCTGGTCACATTTTTTTGATCCGCAAAAGGTTTTTCTAGAATTTCAAGTAGCATCTCAACATTCTCAAATGAGGTTTTTTGTATTTTTTGTACAAAGCTGTTATCAGTACTGACTTGGAGGCTGTTTATGCTAAATACTCTCTCTGTAAGCCACTTGTTAAAATTCCATAACTGATATAGATATTGACCTTTTGTACTTTGTTTGCCTTTGATATTTTTCTGTCGGTTTCCACGCAGTTGTGACTGCCAGTATGACACGGTTCTTAATTCCCGGAATCCATCAGGTATGAATTTGTCATCTACTCGTTGAATGGCATCTAAAGCAGAAGCTTTTCTTATCACTAGAGTTATCGCTCTTTTTGCACTTGATTGTTTGTCATAGCGTTGCAACAAAATTGACTTGTATTCCTCGAAGAAGGAGTTAGATGAGATAGTCTCACCCATTTTAACCTGAGAGAACAGATCTCTTAATTTTAAAGGAATATCTTTATGATTAATCACAGATGTTACATTATAGTCATTAGCATCTTGAGGCATGAAGAAATATTATCTTAATGTTAAATAAACATGGTGAAACTTGCGCCTTCAAATCGTTTTTAAGTAAAAGATGTCAAGTAGATACATGTCTGAAGAAAATGTCAAGGAAGAATTATCAAAAAATGATGTAGAGTCTTTACTTGAAACAGCATCCGATGCGGAAGTTAATTCAAGAATTAGTTTTGAAGAATTTACAGATGAGAGAGAATTAATCAGTCATGATGCATTTGGTAAAAAACAAATGAAAATCAAGGTATTGGAAGTTTCAGATGAAAACCCCGTACTCAAATGGAAGTTCGGCGATAGAGTAAAAGTTACAAAAATTATGGTAACGATCAAACATCTAACAACTCAACAAGTTGAAGAAGCAGAATTTGATATTGAAGCAATTGAAAGAGAATTAGCTGAAAAAAGACATTACTCCTCTACAAATAGATGGATACCTGCAGATGAGATCAAAAATGGTTATGTTATAGGATCAAAACACACCCGATTAATCAGTGACGCTTCAGCATTGGATTACATATTGTTCTGATCTGTATCAATCAACAACGCGAATGATTTAGCTGAAAACGTTATAAACAAAAGATATTGAAAAAACAATATGAGTTCTAGAGAATTCCAAGTGAATGGTACTGATTACACAATCGCATTAACTGATCAAGTAATAGGCCATGTGAATAATCTCAAAGACCTCTACAATGCAGCATATGAAGATCCAGAAAGCTTTGAAGATGTTAGCTCTGAAATTTCAAACACCATAACTGAAATTGCCAGTACAATAGAGCCAGAAGCTGAAGATGGTGATTTAGATGGAATTATTCAAGAAATCATTAAAGCTGTGGAGCACAAGGCAGATGAAATTAAAAAAGAATTAGAAGACAAACCTGCAAAAAAATCAAAATCAAAAAAATAGTCGCATTTTGACCTTCAACTCATAAAAAATGAGTGGATAAATTATATTCTAAATCATACAATCATTATCATGTCAAATAGCTGTGAATGCGGAATCTGTGGCCACCATAGTGAAGCTGAATGTCGTGAAAAAGAATGCAAATGCTGTTTGAATTTTCATGAAAGATCTGGACCAAAACGAAAATAAAATCAATTATTCATTTTTGAAACAACTGCATTTTTTGGTCATATGTCTATTACATCCCAAAAGTCTGTGATTATTGCAACCACACAAAATACATTTTTTTCCATCAGTCATATTTTTTCTATCAAATCCTCCATGCCCTCAATCATTTTTTTGTCTTCTAACGCTTCAATGATTTTAATTCTCATATTTTTCACTCGATGCATATCGTTTGAATAAAGGGGAGCCATTGTCTCTATCTCTTTTTCAAAAAAATAATTATCCAAATAATTACTAAATTTAGATTTTAATTTTTTAAAATCAGAATGGCTGATTTTATACTCATCGATATTATTAGATGCCACCTTGAGAAATCCATTAATTCTCAACATTTCTTTCTTAATTACATCAAGATCACCTGGCTTATCTTGAATTTCTTGAAGAATATGATATGATTCAAGAGTTTGTGAAAGAATTTTTTTTAGATGTTCATTATACGTAACCACATTCGTAGTTGATATACATCCAATCTAAAGTTTAGCAAATATGGCTAAGCTCAAACAATTTTTACAAGATTTCCTTTAAATTATCATTAATTATCTAAAATTACTATGCAAGGGGATGCCTATCTCAAATGTATCAATCCACAATGTGGGATCGAATATCCAATTGAACATACATCTGTTCAATGTGAAAAAGGGCACCTATTAGATGTAAAATACAAAAACAAACCATCTCCCAAATTAAAAGAAGTTTTTTACAAAAGAAGGAATTCTGAAGGGAGTATTTTCAACGAGAGTGGGGTTTGGAGATTTAGAGAATTATTAAATTTTTGTCAAATTGATACTGAAAATATTGAAGAGTGTTCAAAATATCTAGTATCATTAGACGGAGCAGAAGGACGCCAATCTAAACCATATCACATGTCAAAAGCTGCCGATTTTATAGGAATTCCAAATGAAAATTTATGGTTACAGCCTGAGGGATACAATCCTAGCGGTTCATTCAAAGACAATGGAATGGCAACTGCAGTAACACATGCAAAAATGACAGGTGCAAAAAAAATTGTTTGTGCTTCAACTGGAAACACATCAGCATCAGCTGGAATGTTTGCAGCAAATGAAGGAATAAACTGTGATGTGTATATTCCTGCAGGTCAAATAGCTCCGGGAAAACTTAGTCAAGCATATCAATTTGGAGCACAGATTGTAGAAGTCGATGGTAATTTTGATGATGCACTAAAACAATCATTAGATGATGCACAAAATCATGACGGGTACACAGTTAATTCAGTTAATCCATTTAGAATTGAAGGCCAAAAAACAATTCCAATCAGAGCTTTAGAATATTTGAACTGGGAAGCACCTGATTGGTTAGTATATCCCGGAGGAGCTCTTGGAAACATTTCAAGTTGTGGTAAAGCATTAATGGAATTACATGAATGGGGATGGATTAAAAAAATTCCAAGAATTGCAGTAATAAATTCTGAAGGTGCAAGTACATTATCAGATTTGTATAATGGTAAATTTGAAAATGAAAAACTAAGATGGAACAATGGCAATCCAAATACAGAGCTAATTTCAAGATATTATGATCATCTGGATAAAGAAGGATTACGACCTAAAACTAAAGCTACTGCCATACAAATTGGTAGACCTGCAAATATTTTGAAAGGTTTGCGAGCATTAGAATTTACAAATGGCGTCGCAACAACAGTTTCTGATTCTGAAATGTTAGATGGAATGTCCGTAGTTGGTCTAAATGGATTTGATTGTGAAATGGCTTCAGGTGCAACAGTGGTCGGAATTAAGAAATTGATCAATGCAGAGATTATCAAAAAAGATGATGTTGTTGTCGGTATACTTACAGGTAGACAAAAAGACGCCATGATTCCAGTAGACTATCATAGAAACTCTGATAACAAATTTGCAATTCCTCCTAAAAATTAGCCTTAATTAGGCTCAAGAAATTTTTATCTCAAGAGTTAAATCCATGTTTTACAAATATACAACAGCCAAAGATGGTGCAAAAAAACTAAATGTGTAGTTATTATTATTGTTCTAAGAAATTTTCCGGGAGAATATCATGGTAGATTTGTGGGTAGAGATTGCAACGTTATCTGTCCTAATTGGACTGTCTGGATTTTTCAGTGGGTTAGAGGTAGCTCTTGTCGGAGTAAGGAAATCAAAAGTCGTTCAATTATTTAATGAAGGTAAAAAAGGTTCTAAAGCACTTCACAAATTAAAAATGAACCCTATCTGGATGATGTCCAGTGTAAACCTTGGAAATAACCTGGTAAATGTAGGTGCATCAGCTCTTGCAACAAGTCTTGCTATCCGATTGTTTGGTGATGATGGATTGGGAATTGCTGTCGGTATAATGACATTTTTAATTCTAGTTTTTGGAGAAATTACGCCAAAAACATACTGTAATGCAAACTCTACAAAAATTGCATTAAGATATGCGCCAGTGTTACTTGCATTTAGTTATGTATTTTATCCAGTAGTGAAATTTTTTGAAATTATTACCAGAGGAGTAGTAAAGATGACTGGAAGTAGCTCCACACCCCCGCCAATCACTGAAGAAGAAATTAAAGGCGTAATTGATCAAGGGTTGGAAGAAAAAGCATTAGAAAAAGATGAAATGGAATTAGTTCATGGTGCTTTGAAATTTGATGACACTGTAATTCGTTCAGTAATGACACCTAGAACAAAGATGTTCACATTAAATTCTAAAATGCTACTTTTTGAAGCACTGCCACAAATTAATCAAATGGGGCATTCCAGAATTCCAATTTATGGGGATACTAGTGACGATATTGTTGGATTTATTCATGTAAGGGATGTGCTCAAAGAACTAGAAAGGGACAACAAAATGACCAGTCTTGAAAAAATTGCAAGAGAACCTGTATTTGCATCTCAAGAAAAAATGGTAAGTGGGTTGTTAAAAGAAATGAAAGGGAGGAAAACACACATGGCCATCGTAGTCGATGAACATGGGGGAGTTGAGGGATTAGTTACACTAGAAGATCTTCTAGAGGAAATAGTTGGAGAAATTGAAGATGAAACAGATTTGACGAGACAAGCAGGTTTTGAAAGAATTGATCAAGATACAATTGTTACAAATGGAGATATTGAAATTGATAAAATTAATGAAATTTTTAAAACAAAGGTTCCAGAAGGTGACGACTATGCATCACTAAATGGGCTATTACATGAAAGATTACAAGACATTCCACAAGAAGGCGACAAAGTAGAAGTGGATGAATTGAGAATCATTGTAGAAAAAGTTTCAAAAAATATTCCTAAGAAAATTAGAATTGAAAAAATTAAAACCTAGTTATTTTTAGCAAACTGTTCTTGCAATTTTTGTTTTTTCTCCATCATATGAAATATAGATTCAGTGTGGGAAAATGCTTCTTTGTAGGATTTTTCAAAAAGCATAGCTTGCATTAACATGTGATTTTCTGGAATTACAATTCCAGTTTGATCATCAGAATACATCATTTGTACAGTATCCCCAATGGATGTGGTCATATTTGCATGGATATGGATCATGTTAGTGTCAGTAAAATTAAAACCCATTTTTTGAGCGTAATCACGAACGTCTTTAGTCCCTTTTGCAGTCCACAATGTGGCAACTCCAAATTCCTTTGTAAACACATCATGGATTTCAGAAGGTTTCGGTGCAGTGTTTTTGAATCTAATGTCCATAATGTGTAGGTGCATTTGTCTAGTGGGGACTTTGATTGCACGAACGTATAATGGTGCATCTTTTCCAAAATAGAGTTTAACATCATCACCATGGTGAGGTTTTTCAGTCATTTCTATTGTATCTGATAATTTTTTTTCAATTTGTTCAATGTCTGCCCATCTTCTCACTAGAGTAACATCAAATCTAACTAATTGATCACTAAACTTGTCTCGTAACGGTTCCAAAATTTTTCCCATTCCAGTAACATTACAGCTACCTTGCATAACGTGATGTTTTCCTAATGCTTGATCATAATTTGCTCTAGAATTAAATAATAATTCAGACACTGCCTCCGCGCCGATTGTAGATTCTCCCCCTTGGTAAATGGCGGGAATATTTTTTGGCTCGTAAAGATTTTTTTTGTTTTTGTAACCGTGTCCTCCCGGTGCGGCATCAATAACTAAATCAGATTGATCCAATGCCGATTCAATAGTGCCAGAAATTTTATAATTTGAAAAAGAATCTAATTTTGATTCAGGAACATAAACATCGAGTCCTTTAGATATTGCTTCATCTACTTTACCATCTGGAGAGTATTTCCCAATCCCGGTAACAGTAATTTCAGGATCATCTTTTAAAAAAGATACAATTCGGCTTCCAATGGAACCATATCCATTAACAAAGACTTTCTTCATAAATTAGATGTGTCAGACCCATTTATTTACATTAGTTTGAGGATAAACACGCTTATGTTGATATAAAAATTCTAAAAGCTATGAATTGTATCGTTTGTTCAAAAAAGAAAGAAGATTTCGAAGTATGGAGTAATAAAATAATAATTGCAGCTACCTATGATTCAGAATTACAAAATCATGAATCAATACGTAAAATGACTGAAACATCTGTAATATGTCATGACTGTATGCAATCAGTAATTGATAAAGTCAATGAAGATAGAAAATAAATCAATACTCTTATGTCTTGAATATTGATGATAAATTATGGTTAAATCATTGGGGGATTATAATAAAGAAAAATCATCATCTGCAGATGTTAACAATATTACATGGACACGAAAAAACCCTGTAAATACTGAAAAACCAAAAAATAAAAATAGAAAGAAAATTTCACCAACAAACATTCTCCCTTCTAAAAATAATGAACCAGTAAAAAAAATAGATAAAGTTTACAAAATTAAAGAACCTAATAGTGAGGGGAAATCTAACAGAGACATAACTGATAAAAAATCTCAAAAATCTTCAGCAGATAATTCTAATATCAAACCAGGTTTTAAAAGACCAGCTAGATAGATAATACATCAATACTCTTAAGTTAACTATGGCCATAATGAAAATGTGGATGAAGAGAAATTTTTTATTTGTAAAAACTGTGGAACCGAATTTCCTTCAAAAGAAATAAGACTATATTGTAAAGTTTGTAAATCAAATTTAGACAGTACAGGTAATTTACCAAAAATATAATATTTAAAACTAAGATGGCATTGTAATTGAATTAGAGTCATGTCTGCATTTATGAAAATATCTATTACAATGGGGGTCATTGCATTCATCATAGTGTTTGTAACCCTTTAATCTCAGGATCAGATTAATTTTACATGGGGTTTTTGTCAAATTTTAAAAAAAATATTCAATCAGCAAAAAGAGAAAAAGCTGCTCAGATGAATGGAAAACAACTCAAAGAGTTACTACAGGAATTCAAAGAAGAACGAGACAGAATTGAAAAAGAAACTGGAATTAGACCTCAAATTGATTCAAGCACCCAAATGTTTATGCAAAAAATTCTAAATGTTTGGATTGATGAGGGTAAAAACATAGATGAAGAGAAATTTTGGAACGAAGTAGATCATTATAGGCAATTCACCCACCCTGTGGAATTTTATGAAATGGATTCACGGTGATCTGAAATTATAGATAAAAAGGCATCACGATAATTTGCATAATAAAATAGACTGAAAGGAAAACTTTCATGACTAATTGATATATAATCATAATTCAAATAAGAACAATCATTAGAATTGGAAAAAAAATACTAATTTCAAAGTTAACTAAAGCAATAACTGAATTAAAAGGAGATGATGGAAGAAATCAATATATTTTGAAAAGAATTCTACAAAACAGGGAATTAATAAATTCAGATAGAATCTATCTTGAAAATATTTTAAATTTTAAAATCATTGAGATATCTGACAAATCAAAATTAGAAGTATACAAAAAAATAAAAAAAGATGAGACCATTATGTTGAATCCAAATTTAATAAAATGTTCATCGTGTAAAGAAAAAATAAATTTAGAAGAAAAATCACCCAGGTATCAAAATTTGTGGTATCATGAAAATTGCTTCAAAAATAATTTTAAAGATGCACATGATCAAAAAATAATTAATTATAAAGTAGAACAAAATAAGATTAATTCAAAAAATGCAAAGGATCAAACTACACCACACAGACAAACAGCAAAAGTAAAACAAGATCCAGTATTATATTTACTAACAGGAGTAATTTTCATATTTTTATTTTCTGTAACATATTTGTTAATTGGAGAATTAAGCTTGGTCGCAATGGTGTTGGGGGGAGCATTGGTGATGTATCAGTTAATTGATTCAAAGAAATGGAGCACTAAAAAATACAGAACCGGAAGAAAAATCCCCGCAGTATTTCCAATGTTTTTGTTATTATTGCCATTTGTTTTAGCAGGAATCCTTGCATACGAGGGGTATTCTGCATGGGAATCGGGGTATAGGGCAATAATACTATGGGGATTGACATTAGTTTTTTGGAGTACCCTACTAATGATCCCATTATCCGTATACAGCAAATACAAAGAAGATCAACTACCCACCACCCCAAATACACCATTAATCAGCATAATAATTCCAGCATATAATGAAGAAAAAGTCATTACAAATACCATAGAGAGTACAATTGAGCTTGATTATCCTAACAAAGACATCATAGTAATTGATGATGGTAGCACAGATAAAACATTAGAGATAGCAAAAAAATTTCAAAGTAAAGGAGTCAAAGTACTACATAAAACAAATGGCGGAAAGGCATCAGCACTTAATTTAGCATTGACATTCACTAAAGGTGAAATAATTGCAGTATTGGATGCTGATACATTAGCATCTAGAAATTCATTAAAAGAAATTATAAAAGTTTTTGAAAATGAAAAAGAAGTTGCAGCCGTAGCTGGAAACATCAAAGTTAGAAATCAAGAAAACTGGATAACAAAATGTCAGGCACTAGAATATGTCGCAGGGATTCAGATTGCCAGACGTGCATTTGATTTGTTTGGAGCCATAACTATTGTTCCTGGAGCATTAGGATCATTTAGAAAATCAGTATTGACGGAAACAGGCGCATATGATAAAGAGACAATCGTAGAAGACTTTGATACGACAGTGAAAATTTTAAAATCTGGAATGATTGTTCGTGGAACTACAAAATCCATCGCATATACAGAAGCTCCAAACACACTGAAGGATTTTTACAATCAAAGAAAAAGATGGTATCGAGGGAATTTACAAGTAATAACTAAACATAGAAACGCATTAACAAATCCACGCTTTGGATTTTTACAAAAATTAGCATTTCCATACATGTTAATTGCAATGATAATTTTACCAATAACTGGATTCGTAGTTCTAGGATCTGCTATTTTAGCACTTATTGAGGGAGATGTGTTATTTGTGCTAGCCTCTTTTGGGTTTTTTATTTCACTTCAATATCTCATTAATGCCATGGCCGTAAGGATAGATAGAGATGATCCTAGGCTCATTTTATACTCCATATTCTTCAATTTTGGCTATAAACAATTACTTGATGGAATATTGTTACTAGTAGCCATATCACAACTGTTTAGAAGAAAAGCAGAGTGGACTAGTGCCAGAAGAATAGGGGTAGAGGAAAATAAATAATGAAAACAATGAATCATGCAACTTATCCTAAAACCCTCCAATACATCATGATTGATGCCAAATATACAAATCCAAGATAATTGTCACAATTCTTTTCATATCTGATTCTTGTTCTATGAAGACCATTCTTT
>Ga0233439_10005516_pt1 | contig 11706 bp, 10 predicted proteins | sample SI_123_September_6_FD_182713 | JGI IMG/M metagenome (GOLD analysis project Ga0233439, IMG submission 182713) | Seawater microbial communities from Saanich Inlet, British Columbia, Canada - SI_123_September2016_100_MG | ecosystem: Environmental > Aquatic > Marine > Inlet | place: Canada: British... | reverse complement strand
TACAAATTAAAATAGTATATTCAATTTTTATTCTTTTAATTCTTTTAATTATTACAATTCAGTATAATATTAATAAGTTAGTTAAGTCTTATATTTCAATTTTAGTTAAATAAAATATATTTTATTAAAATTTTAATATTTTATATTATTTCGCTATATATATTAATTATTAAAGAGTAAATTGATTTTTATAAGTAAATAAATATATAACTGAGTAATATATAAATAACTAAAATAAAATGAAAATAGAACGCAATACAAAAAAAATAAAAAAAATAAAAAATAATAATAATAATAATAATAACAATAATAATCCTTCAAAGAAATATAAAATATCAAAGAAAGTATCAAATAAATATAAATATAATGAAGAAACTGATGATTTAACAGAAAATGATATGTTTCTTATTTTTTTAATTAACTATATTTCAAATAAATCAAAATCAAAAGGAATTAAAATGATGTATAAATTATTTAATAAAAATGAAACAAATGAAACAAATGAGAAAGTTCCAAAAAGTTTAATACATAAATTACATTTTCTTTTATCAATTGAAACACCAAAATTATTAAATCAAATTTCAAAAAATAAGAAACGTTTATTACTATCAAATTCTAAATTTAGAAAACAAATAATATCTCAAGAAGGAGGAAGATATTTAATGAGATTAGAAAAAGGCGACCAACCTATTACAGGAAATGATATTTCAGCAGCATTAGATGATATTAGTGAAATATTAACCAGAGCTCAATATACTCCACAAGGTAAAAATTTAAAATATGTTAATTTGTTAATTAATATGTTTAGAGGAGACGAAGATTCTTTAAAAGATCACATTAAATATTATGTTATGCCAGAATATATTACTTATTTCCCTCCAAGTTTGAACATTAAAAAAATATTTGAAGATTTCGGACAATTTCCTGGTCTATATACATTATATAAACTATATATAAATAATATCAATCAATATAAAATAGAGAAAGGTGAATTAGACCCAAGAGATATTAAACCAGACCAGTTTGAGAAATTAGCAGAAAAATTGATTGCTGCTAAATATGCAATTATGGATATTAAAGACCCAAAAGGAGCAATTAATCAGAGAATGATATATTAATAACAATAAATTATCTCATCATATAATAATCATAATTTAGACAAGAAATTGTTTAATAATTTACAAATAATTAAAATAGAAAACTATAATAAAATAAAAATAAAATAAAAATAAAATAAAATAAAAATAAAATGGATATGAAACTTAATAGTTATATTATTGGAGGTGTAGTTCTCTTATTACTTGTAATTATTGTATCAAATATGGAACTTAAAAGCAATAATGTAAGAATTAGTGTTGGTTCTGCTATTACTCCAGAAGTTGCCAAACAGGTTGCTCTTTCTCCAACTACAACAACTCAATATATGACACCAGAACAATATATGCGTAAGCAATTAGAAGATTATGGATTACCCGATACTGATGAATATATGACTCAGTCTTTAAGAGACCAATTAGAAGATTTAAATAATAAATTCTATTATGACAATTGTCGTTATGCTACTTTGTAATTAAATTTAATAATTTTTAATAATATTTTTTGATATTTTCTGATATATATATAGTAAATTATAATAAAGAATAATTATAAAAGAGTAGAATTTTATTTATAAAAATAATAAATAATAAATAATAAATAAAAGATAAAAGATAAATAGAAAATGAAAAATATATCGTGTGATACAAAAAAAATTTTAATTGCGATTAGTTTATTAGTATTCGCACTTATAATTGTTAATTATGTGAAGAAAAATGGAGAAGGTTTTGAAAATAATAATGATAATGTTGATGTTGATGATTTTTTATTAGATACACAAGAAGATAATATAGACCAATATCTAATTGATAAAATTAATATTCCAATTGGAACTATTGCTGCTTGGATGAAACCAGAAATTCCAAAAGGTTGGGCGAATTGTGATGGTAAGATTTATAATAAAGTCCAAACTCCAGACTTAACAGGTAAAATGATTTTAGGTTCAATTGGAGATAGTGCACCACCAATAACTGATTCTGATAGAAATAAATATAGAGTTGAAACAGGTAATGTTAATTTAACAGAAACAGAAATGCATGATATACATAATGAAAGATATAAATATACTTTAAATCAACAAGGTGGAGTAACAGAACATACTTTAACAGTAGAAGAAATGCCTAGACATAATCATAATGGTGAAGTATTAGGTGGTGGAGCAGGTCCAGGCCGATGGGAAGGGACTCACTATAGACCATACGGACCTGTTCCGGCTGGTGGTAATATACCACATAATAATATGCCGCCGTTTATTACTCTTTATTGGATTATGTTTGTTGGATATTAAAATAATATAAAAATAATTTATATAAATATTATTTTAATATCATTTATATTTTAATATTATTTTAGCATTTTTAGTATTTTCTGATATATATAGTAAATTGTAATAAAAAATTTGTAAAGAATTTGTAATTAAATAATAAAAGAATAACAAAAGAATAATAATAATTTAAAAATGGAAAAAATATCATTTGATACAAAAAATATTTTAATTGGAATTGCTTTATTAGTATCAGCACTTGTAATTTTTAATTATTTAGGTAAAAATAAGGAAGGATTCCAAAATGAAAATGAATTTGATTTTTATTTAGATGGTCAAGGTCTTAGTGTAAATAAACATTTATTTAATGCAAATGAAGTTCCAATTGGTACCATCGTTTCTTGGAATAAACCAGAAATACCAAAAGGTTGGGTTAAATGTGATGGTAAGATTTATAATGGAATCCAAACTCCAGACTTAACTACCAAATTTATTTTAGGTTCATCTGGAGTAAAACCAGAGATATCCGATATTGATAGAAATCAATATAAAGTAGAATTAGGAAATATGAATTTAACAGAAGATGAAATACTTGAAATACACGAAAAAAGATATGAATATTCTTTATATAAGGAAGGTGGAGAATCAGAACATTCTCTAACAATTGACGAAATGCCTAGTCATCATCATCATGCTATGCATTTTGGATGGGGTGGTGGTCAGGATTCGTTTGATTGGTCAGCATATAGTTTTTCAGATGAATATCATAAAGGAGGAAGACCAAAAAAAGATAAAGATGGGGACCCTTTAAAAGATAAAGACGGTAATGTTGTATATGAAACAAAACCCCATACTAATATGCCACCATATCATACTCTTTATTGGATTATGTTTGTTGGATATTAAAATTATTTATTTTTATATTAATTTAGTATTTTTAGTATTTTCTGATATATATAGTAAATTATAATAAAGAATTATTGTAAAGAATCAAAATATAAATAAAATATAAATAAAATATAAATAAAAATGGAAAAAATGTCTTCTAATACAAAAAAAATTTTAATTACAATATCAATCGTAATATTAATAATTATAACTTTAAATTATTTCAATAAAAATAAAGAAAATTTTGAAAACAAAAATGGAAAAAATGATAATAATGATAATCAGGAAGATAATTTTATTTTAGATAATAATAAATTTAGCACTGACCATCATTTAGTTAGTATGAATGATGTTCCAATTGGAACTATTGTTGCGTGGGGTAGTTCTAAAATTCCAAAAGGTTGGTCGAAATGTGATGGTAAAGTTCATAATGGAATTCAAACACCAGACTTAACAGGTAAATTTGTTTATGGTTCAATTGGAGATACTTCTCCACCAATAACAAATGATGATAGAAATCAATATAAAGTAGAATCGGGAAATATGAATTTAACTGAATCTCAAATGCTTGAAATGCATAAGAAAAAGTATGAATATACTTTAAATCAACAAGGTGGATTATCTGAACATGCTTTATCAATGGAAGAAATGCCCAGACATAATCATAAGGGGAAACGATTTCATAGTGGGTGGGGGTTAGGTGATTTTGGATGGTATACTGATTATGGTAAACAAGGATCCAGAGATGCTGGAGGAAGAGAAGTCAAAGATACAGACGGGACTCCTTTAAAAGATGAAGATGGTAAAATTGTATATGAAACTAAACCACATACCAATATGCCACCATATCATACTCTTTATTGGATTATGTTTGTTGGTTATTGAGATGTTTGATTTATTCATAATTTTCGTATAATTTAATTTTTATATTTTTAATCTAATAATGTATTAATATAGTTAAAAGTATTATAAAATATTAAAGAAAAAGAAACAAATTAAAACAAAATAAAATATGTCTAATCAATCTGGAATTAATACTAATGTAGAAGCAACAACTACAACAACCTCAGTTCTTCTTCCAAAAGAGTCTACAAAGAAAGTAATTAAAGACCCTATTACTGGAGATATCAAATTAATTCTAAATGACATTAAAAATAGTAAAACTTTAACAGGAAAACTTATTAGAAAATCAAAGAAAATGTTTAATTTCAATGGTTCAACCAGTTATATGATGGCACCATCGATTAATTCAAATAATTTATCATTATCTTGTTTATTTAATGGTGATGAAAGTTCAAATGGTACAATTGTAGCAACAGACCACTTTAATATTAAGAAAACTGGTAAAGAAATAGAAGTTTTTAATAAAAATAATGCTCTAATTGGAAAAGCAACATTAGGAATGAATAATATTCATTTTATGGTATTAACAATTAGTGAAGGTGATGTTAAAATTTATATTACTCCTGATGTTGAAATTAACGCACAAGTAAATAATCAACAAACCAAATCTGTTCTATTTGGTGTTAATCAAAGAAAGGAGGATTATTTTAATGGTTATATTGGTGGTATTGTTATTAAAAAAAATATTGAAACCTTGAATGCTATGTATGAAATCTCCGGACTTTTAAAACCAGGTAAAGATGTTCCTATTGAAGATAGAATTGATTTATCTCCAAAAGAAAGAGATGAAGTTCAAGTTAAAAATTTAGAAAAGGAACAAGAATTAATTATTAACAATAGAGTTATTAATCATATTAATAGTTTAAATGTTTTAACAGATAAAATAAAAGCAGCAAAACAAAACCCGAAATTAATAGATTTAGATACACTACATCAAGTTCATAATGATGTTAAAGAACAAATCGCACATAGGAGATGGGACTTCTCTGAATATCAATATAAATTAGATGATAGTGTTCAAGACTATAAAATTAAAGATTTAGAAAATAAATTAAAAATTTTAAATCAAGAAGCAGAATCAAAAGGTATTCTTCACAATGATAGAAAAGATTATAGAAGTGTCAGCAATCCTCATTTTGGAAGAGGTTTGAATATTTCAAGAAATTATGAAATTAAAAATAATCATAAATATCCAGATAACGTTAATACAAATAATAAAGTTCATAACAATTTAACTGAAAATCAATGTTTCAATAAATGTAAAGCAATGAGAAATTGTGTGGGAGCGACATTTATGGCATCTCGAGATTCCAATCAAAATAAAAGTATTTGTAATATAGCAGAATCAGACACAGAAAGTGCAGGAGCATTATTAGTTCCTGCTCCAGGTAGTATTGCGATTCGTAAAAACGAAGAATATAATATTTTTATTAACGATGGATGTCTTTATAACAATTCTACACTTGATGAAAAAGGAGACCCAATTTCAGATTATGGAACTGAAAATTGTAAATTAGATAAAACTAATCAAAAATTTAAAGTTCAAAAAATAACAGATAAAGAATCTTACAATGCTAACTTAGCAGATTCAAGTAAAAGAATGGATAAAGTAGATGGTATTATCCCTCTCCCCTTTTATATTATTAATCCCTCATTACATTCTCAAGACGCAGTTAAAGAATGTATAACATTAGATAAATCTGGTGATATTACAATTGAACCTTGTAATTTAGGAAATTATCAGAGATGGTCTGCTTCTCATAAAGAACGCAGTTGTTAATTTAGAAAAATATATAATTATCTGTGTCTAATATAAGTATATTATTGAAGAAATAATAATAATAATTAAAAATAATAATTAAAAATAATAATTAAAAATAATAATTAAAAATAATAAAATAATAAAAAATGGCAAAAGACAATACAACCAATAATATCATTTTAGGTGGATTGATTGGTGTTTTACTAACATTATTTTTGTTTTATATGACAGATAGTAGTGTAGCAAGAAATTTAGCAAAAGAGAGTTTTCAAGATGTGTCAGATATAGAAATAGAAACAACCCACGATGAAGATAGAATTAAAGAAGTTTCTGGTATGATAGATAATACTTTAAATCCAGTTTTAGAAAATCAAATTAAAATTAAAGAAAGAGATTATGAAATCAATCAACTTGAGAATAGAACAACTAAATTAGTTCAAAAATTACAATTCTATGAATCTCAAAATAAACTATTTAATACAAATGGAGAAGTGTCAGTTATGTAAATAACTCTTTTATTAATTTTTGTTAATTTTTGTTAATTTTTGTTAATTTATTTCAAAATTAATACTAATATATAATATTAATAATATATACAATTTATTTTTTAAAAATAATACAAATAAACATAGACAATGAATGAAGATGAAGTTAGAAAGAGACTGCTTACCAAAAAAGTAAAAGTAATCACATATCTAATGAGTTATAAACATTCTTATAATTATATTAATAAAAATTTATTTTGGCGTATTTCTGATTCATCATTTGAAAAATCCCAAAGATTAATAACAGACCATTCTATTATTAATGCAACTTATAATTTTATAAATAACGCAATGAATTATCTGAATATAACTTATCCAAATAGTCTATCAAGTTTCAAAATTACTAAAAAAACTCCAAGACAATTCTTAACATATTTATTAATTCGTTATCATCAGAAAGAAACGATTGGTGTTATTAAAGATGATGATACTTTAGGAAGAAACTTAATAATTAAATCAAAAATATTACATCTTGCGATGAATAATATACATCGTTATAGCACATCTAAAACAATTCTTAATACTTTTTTATATCAATTGAAAATGTATATAGATGCTTTTGAAAAATGGAAAAATGGTGATGCAGAATTATTAGTTGAAAGTCTAATTCAAAATTATTGGGAATTGGAATTAGTTAAAAAACAAGATTTTTCTTGTCAAGAAGACAAAGGAGAAAGTGTTATTACAATGATGAAATTTCAACAGGAAAAACTATTAAAATATATTGAAGAAATTGGTGGAGATGCAGGAATGGTCCAATTTAATAGTTATATTCCAATTGTTTTCACAGAGAATTTTATGGAATCAGTTAAAGATACATTGGAAGTTGCCTATTGGGATATGTATAGAAATGATTTGTTTAAACCAATTGGTGAAAGAGATATTACTAAATTAAAAAGTGTTATGAATGAATTAAAAACATTGATATCGGAGTTAGTTCCAAAATCAACAGAAATACAATCCAGTTTATTGGAATTTTTTGATGTAGACTATATTTGTGATATGATAGATAATGATAGTTATACTATTGATGATCTTAAAAATATGGTAAAATATTTAATAAATACACTTAAAAGTTTAGATTCTCCTGATAATGATATTGATAACAATAATATGTTAGATGAATTGAATCTTATTTTTGATGAATTAAATGAAAGAGATTTGCCAATTATTAATAAAATAGGAGAAGGGTGGATAAATATATTTAAAAATTTAATACCAAAAATTAAAAATATCCAACGTATTAAGGATTTTATTATGAATGAAATTGGTAATGGTGGGGATGATGGTAATGATGATGATAATGGTAATGATGATGATACATCTTAATATTTTTATAGTTTATATTTTATAGTTTATATTTTATAGTTTATATTTTATAGTTTATATTTTATAGTTTATATTTTATATTTAAAAAGTTAATTTTTAGTAAATTAAAATATCGTAATCAATTTGAATAAATAAACTTTTATTTACAATGTGTGGAATTATAGCATTATTGGTAAAATATGGAAGGTATGATGAAAATACGAATACGAATACGAATAGAAATTATATAAGAAACTATAAAGAAAAAGTATTAAATTCTTCTAAAAAACTTAGACATCGTGGTCCAGATTGGAGTGGATATTATGGAAAAGAATTTGAAAATCACGCATTATATATGAGTCACGAAAGACTTGAAATTATAGACCCAGTTGGTGGAGCACAACCTTTAATTCATCAAATTAATAATAATAACATATCGTTATGTGTTAATGGTGAAATATATAATTATAAAAACCTAAAACAAAAATATAATGATTTTCCCTACAAAACTAATAGTGATTGTGAAGTAATTATTCCTTTATATTTAGATTATTTAAATTCATTTATTAAATATAAAAATGATAAAAAGAAAACAAACGATATTGCTTCCGATATGTTAGATAATTTAGATGGTATGTTTTCATTTGTATTATATGATGAAGAAACTGATATTTTAATGGTTGTTAGAGATCCAATTGGTATTACAAGTCTTTATTATGGATTTGAAGAAGCTCAAGGAGATACATTATTTTGGGTAGCATCTGAAATGAAAGCATTAGATAATTGTAAAACAGTTTTACAATTTCCAGCAGGTCATTGTTTATTATCTAATGTTGGATATTTTCCAATGGAATATTTTACAAATACCAATTCTGGTAAATGGATGTTATCTAATAAATTTATTTCAGAAAATAGTAAAGATTATATAGATGATTCAACAATATCAAGATATTCTAATAATATTATGACAACTTTTACCAATGCAGTAAAAAAAAGATTAATGACGGATGTTCCTTTTGGTATTCTTTTAAGTGGAGGTTTAGATAGCAGTTTAGTTGCCAGTGTTGCAGTTAAGTTAATTAATGATGGAATGAAATTACCCTGGGGTAATAATATTCATACATTTTCAATTGGGTTAGAAGGTTCTCCTGACTTAAAATACGCAAATATAGTTGCCGACTTTTTAGGAACACAACATCATTCATTTACTATGACAGTTGAAGAAGGAATAAACGCAATAGAAGATGTTGTAAAACATATAGAAACATATGATATTACAACAATCCGAGCAAGCACACCAATGTATTTACTTTCCAGAAAAATTAAAGCAATGGGTGTTAAAATGGTTTTGTCAGGAGAAGGAAGTGATGAACTTTTAGGAGGATATCTATATTTTCAAAATGCTCCAAATGATGATAGTTTTCAGTCAGAATGTGTTGATAGAATGAAAAATTTACAATATTCTGATTGTCAGAGAGCAAATAAATCTACTATGGCATGGGGTGTAGAAGGAAGATTTCCATTTTTAGATAAAGATTTTATGGAATGTGTTATGAAAATAGAACCAGAATTAAAATGTAAAACTATTACTGGGGAACTTGAAGAAAATGGAAGTGTAAAACAGACAAGGAAAATAGAAAAATGGATATTGCGAGAAGCATTTAATATTAAAGAAGAAGGGGTTCCAGTATATTTACCAGATGAAATTCTATGGAGACAAAAAGAACAATTTTCGGATGGGGTTGGTTATAGTTGGATTAATTCATTAGTTGATATAGCAAATAATAAATACACAGATGAAGATTTAAATAAATCATCAATTAAATATTTAGTTAATCCACCAGGCACCAAAGAAGCTTTGATGTATAGAGAAATATATGAAAGAATGTTTCCAAATCGCGAAACTGCTGTTAAATTATGGAAACCAAGAACTGATTGGAATGGTGTTGGAGAAGACCCAAGTGGGAGAGCCCAAAAATCTCATATTGATTTTTATTCAAAGTCAATTTAATTATAATATTTTTAATTTATTGCGTATAACTTTATATTTTTTTTTCAATTAAACTGTTAATAAAACATAAATAAAATATAATTAAAACAAATTAGTTTAATTATTTAAATTATTTTAATTAGTTTAATTATACAAATTTAAATAATTTAAATAAATAATTAATTGTAATAATATAATTAAATATCTTATAATCAACAAATACATATTTTTAATCAATCAAAATGCCACGTCATAATCAAGAAGAAGAAGATGAGGAGACCTTAGAAGAGGATTATCTAACAGTAGATAAGAGTCTTCCAGGACAAAGTTTTGTTTGTCTATCATTTGTTAGTCCAGAGAAAGTTATTGCTAAGAGAGAAGAATATTTCTTTCATCGTTATTTCCAACAAAAGTTAAACAAATATAATAAAGATTTTACTGAAGCAATTGAACAAATTGTCAAAAAAACTGTTAGAAATACAGTTGATATTTCTCAAATCGTCCAATTAAAGAAGAATATGACAAAACTTTTCAAGGAAGATGCTTTAGATTTTGATGGATTTAATGATAAAGTAGAAGATTTCCGTATTGGACACGAACAAGAAATTAATGATAAATTTGATGCTGAAAATAACTTTCAAACAAGTGTTAGAGGTGTTAAGGTTCGTGGTGTTTATGACACTCATCGAGAAGCTTCTGTTAGAGCAAAAGTTCTACAACGCCAAGACCCTACTTTTGATGTATTTATTGGACAAGTTGGATACTGGTTACCTTGGGACCCGACTCCTGATAATGTTGAAAATCAAGAATATGCTGAAGACCAACTTAATAAATTGGTTAAAGGACAGAAAGATAATCAAGCAAAGAAGGATATGTTTTTCCAAGAGCAAACCAGAAAACGAAAGACTGAGGCGAAGGAAATGAATGACCGTATGAAGACAAAATTAGAAGCAAAGAAAAGAGCAGAAGAAGAAGGTAGAGTTGAAAAGGAAACTGTCCGTCAAGAAGATAATGATGCTGTTGCAAATGCTGCTATCGAGGAAGAAGATTCTAATAAAAAACACGAACTTGATAATGATGATATTGAAAATATTCTTGGTCGTGGTATTGAAGATAAGTTAAATGCTTTTAATGAAACTGACAATAGTGATGATACTATTGAAGAAGTTAAATTTGATGTTGGAAGTGAAAAAGCAAAAGAAGTATCTCTTGAGGAAACATCGGACCAATTACTAAGTGCGGACCCTTGGATGCAGCGTAAATTAGAAGAAGAAAAAGAAAAAGAACAAGAAAAATAAATTATAAAAAAAAAATGGTTTGTTAATTAACAAATACACAGATTTACCTCATTACTGGCAACATGATTCCAGTGAATGATAAGAGCGCTGACACTTCTTACTATTACAGCTAGGCATAATCTTAGTATTTATCAATTAACTAACACTTCACCACCCTCTAAGGAGTAGCTAAGTGCTCCATCAACCAGTCCTCACAGACCCGAACACCATTGATGGCTCCAATGAGGTTCAATCGAAGGAGTTCATTTATGAGTCTCTTCTTTTCACGTCTCTCGCGCTTTTCTTTCTTTGCTTCGGCAATCCTCGAGCGAAGGATCTCCGCCGCGAATTCCGCATCGCGTCGCTGCCGGTCCCTCATCAATTTCATACACAGATCGCTGTATCGAGCCATGGTGAGAGTGGGTGTGGGTGTGGTGGGTGAGAGTGAGAGCGGTTGGTGTGTTGTTTTTATGATTTTTATTGAATCTTGGGCTCCAGGAAAGAAACACAGAAAATCTGTGTAGGTTTTTTAAAAGTAAAATTTATAATATTGTTTGTAAATTTTCAATTTTTATCAGTTTATGTCAATTTTTAAAGATTTTTACCAAAATAATAATTTTATTCATTACTCGGGCAATTATTTTCTCTAATCCAATGAATTATTTCTTTATGTT
>Ga0233439_10005513_pt1 | contig 11708 bp, 4 predicted proteins | sample SI_123_September_6_FD_182713 | JGI IMG/M metagenome (GOLD analysis project Ga0233439, IMG submission 182713) | Seawater microbial communities from Saanich Inlet, British Columbia, Canada - SI_123_September2016_100_MG | ecosystem: Environmental > Aquatic > Marine > Inlet | place: Canada: British... | reverse complement strand
TAAAACAAATTTAGAAACTGTTGAGACAGATAGCATTGATGCTAATATAACAGTTCCTTCTGGTTTCTATGATAACTTATCTGGTTTAGATAATGCAGATAAAGCAAGACAAAAAAATAGAAGGCGACATCAATTTTTAAGAACTATTTTTGCTTCTAATCAAGATAATACAACATTGGAAACGACAAAAACTAATTTAGGATTTACTGCATCTTACAAAAAAACAGATTATAAAGTGTTTAATCCCAAATTAACATCTGGTATAGTAAATATTAATTTAAATACTGATAGCGATTTAACAAATACAAAAGGATTTTATTCTGCTTTAGAAGATGGTGATTATGCTTTAATAACAAATTCTTCAGGTAGTATAACTTTAAAAGTTTCAAGAACTGCCACAGATGGTAATAGCTCTGGTGTTTACTATGTAGAAAATAATGAAAATGGTGGCACTTTAATAATAAATAAAACAAATAGCGTAACATATAAATTAGATAGTAACCCAGCAGGTCCTTTTAAAGATGGAGACAGCGCAACAATTAACTATATACCGCTTGTATTTGGTGGTATTGGAGATGGGAGCAGTACGAATCCTTCTGAAGATATATCTGAACCTGTATTGGTTGAAACTTTTGATACCATCGAAAATAGAATTCCTATTTTGCCTACAAGGGCAGGATTTATAGGCATTGCAGGCGATGGAAATGTTTATGGGTGGGGTGGGAGTAATAATAATCATTTACCACCCGGTGATCCAGATGGTGATTATTCAACCGATAGTAGAATTACCATAAACGACATTTCCTTCGCAAAAGTAATATCAGATACAGTTTTATATATAGATAATAATGGTTATCCAAAAAAAATGAGTGGTAGTTATTTTAGTTTAACAAGTCAGTATAATGTCTGGTGGGATGGTACTGATGTTTCTTCAAATTTAACAGATTTGAGTGGCGTTGTTGATATGGTCGTGGGTAATACTGAATCTAAACATTGTGCTATTTTATTAAGAAATGATGGTAGTGTAGCTTTCTGGTCCGAGGATAATCAACCCGCTGGTGCATCCGGTTATTCATTTTTTGGAGAATCTTGCTACCCTTTAATTGATTCATCGCATACAAACTTCTCAAAAGTAATAAAAATTGTTTATGTTACTGGTGATTTTGTATTACTTAGAGAAAATGGAACAGTTGCTTTTATACAAGTACGAACCAATGCTTGGGCAAGTTCTGAACATTTAATAAAAGGTATTTATTGGCATAATTCAGGTGACTCGCGAACAGGTGGTTCATTAACTCTCGATAACACCTTAGGTGATTCACAAAGTCTAACGGTTGCGAGAAATATTTTTGGGAAAGTTGTGGATATCCAGGCACGCGGCGCAGACTGGAATGACCGTTTTGGTGTGTGTTTAATAAACGATAAAGGTCAAGCATTTATTATTACGGGAAATACGTGGTCAGCACAGAGTCATTATTGGTGGAAAGCAGTTACACCAATATTGCCACATAAATCAGTATCATACGATTTAGATAGTCCATACTTTAAAAAAACTATTAAATTTCATACTTTTTATGAATGGCACTTGCAAGAATTTGAAGATGGTACTACTGCTGTTCCTTATTATTACTACGCAACGACGGGACAACACAATTCTAGTACAGACCCCTATGCTACTATGGGTGACTACAAATATTTTAATGATGTTTTCGATGGTGAATTAAATTCAGATAGAAATGGTTTTAATTTATACAACGCAAAACTGGGCGTTTCTTCTCCAATGAAAAAATTTTTTGGTCCTTTAATTCTTTTACATAATGATACAATAGTACCCGGAATTGCTTTTGGTAAAACATCGAATGGTAGTGTTAATAGTTATAATAAATATAATTATTGGAATGATGAAACGTATGGTATATATGGTACAAATAACGGTTATTCGACAAATGAATATCCGGCTTATGGAGATATTTCAAATGTTAAATCAATACATCATGGTAAAGCTACTGGTACTAGGTATGTAGATTGGGTTATTTTATTAAAAAACGGAAATGTTTTAACATGGGGTAAAAATGATATTGCAAACTCCAGAGATGTTTCTAATCAATTGGTAAATGTAACAAAAATAGTGTGTTCTTGGAATTCCGCAGCAGCGTTGAAAAGCGACGGTAGTGTTGTTGTTTGGGGTAAAACAGATGAAGGTGGAACTTTTGATGCCAATACAGCTGGTAGTACAAGTACTATGGGCAACAATACTTTAAGTTCGGGTGTTATAGATTTATTCTCAAGTAAATATGGTTTTACAGCTGTAAAATCGGATGGTATTATTCTGTGGGGGAAATACAAAAACTATTATGATGATACTGACAATATAACATGGAGTACAAATTCAAAATATGTTTTTCATTCAGATGATGATTCAAGTTATATAAAAACAACTGGTGGATATTTTGATAATACTGGATATAACAAAAACAATAAAAGAAACTATCCTCTCTATTTAACTACACCAGCACAAGATACAATTATTACTCAGATTGGATTATTGGGTGTTAGTAGTACAAATATAAATTCACTGCGTGCTTCAACGATTGTCGGTGATATTAACAGTGTATTTATCCCTTCGACGATTTTTTCTTCTGGTGATAAGGACGATATAAGAAATTTTTTGATTGATTTTATTTTTTCTATCTCTGACAAACAAACAAAATTTAGTAAAGAAACTACAATACTAAGTTTGGAAAATAAAATTAACAAGGACGTTATTGATATTATAAAACCAAATCTTGGATATATTGAATTACTTGATTACAAATATATTTTTAAGGGTTTTTATTCAAAAATGGTAGAAAATGATTATATTGTTTTAAAAGCACCATTTGATGATTTATTCTTTAAAATAACAAAAAATGCAGGAGATTATACAATCGAAAAAATAAGTGGGACTGTTGATTTATCTTTAAATAAAGTTTCCCCATATAACGAAGATTCTTCTATTGAAGTAAACGGATTTAAAATAAAATTAATAAACGGTGTTATGGATGGTAGTGATGAAGTAGTACAGAAATATAATTGTATTGAAACAACTCTAGGTGGTTCAGCATATTTAAATAAAAAAGAGGGCAGAGTTATTACTTGGGGAAATCGTGACCACGGTGGTTATTCTCATGATGATTTTCATGGAACAGGTCGTAACGCTATAACTGCTTACAATAACCCGGGTGCGAGTTTATCTTCTGGTGTAGTAACTATTGCCGCGTCTATGCAGGGATTCGCAGCTCTTAAAAATGATGGGTCTGTTGTTGTATGGGGTCAAACTACTCATGGTGGTGGTAATTTATTAGGTACTTCAGAAGCCGGTCCCGGTATGGCTGAAAATTTAACATCTGGTGTCGTTAGTGTTCATGGTTGTAGTTATGGATTAGGAGCTTTAAAATCAAATGGTGACTTTTATTGTTGGGGATTTAGCTCTCGTGTCGGTGTTAATGGAAGAGCTACTTACCCAAGTGGGCAATTTCCTGTTAAAAATGTAGCTAAAGTTTATCCTTCTTATCATGGTTTCATGCTTATAAAAACAGATGGTTCGTTATCGGGCATAGGTGGAAGTAGTATGGGACATAACCCTGTGAATCTTTCAAACTCAACCATGTATCAAATAAATGACTTCACGCTTAATCAATTTACAGATAATGATGCTCTACAAAATGTAGAAAAGGTGTATGCAAGTAAAGAACGTCATGTTGCTATTTTAAATGATGCTTCTGATAATCAAATTAAAATAATAGGTAGTAGCAACGATTCTATATGTTTCGCAAATGATTTTAAAACAAGAAGATGGAAATCAGTAACAGTAAGTGACCACAACAAATTTGCCGCGTTAGATGTTTCTGGTGGTGTCGTGGCTTGGGGTGATAGCGATATCGTAGGTGGGACATTAAGTAACCCTACCAGTGGACAGTGGATGGATATTAGTGGTGATGTTAGTGCAAATGTTGTAAGAGTTATGGCAAATAAATGGGCTTGGATGTGTTTAAGAAGTGATAATGTATTAGTTGGTATAAGAAGTGGTTCTACTTCAGGAAATGGATGGAAATGTTATGATTTTGAAAATACCGATAATAGTTACAAAAAGCCGCCTTCCGAATATATTATCAGTAAATATAAATTACGTAATATTAAAGACATTTTTTCTTCTGAAGGGGGTTTCGGAGCTATTGATGTTTCTGACAATGTTATGTGTTGGGGATATAATACTGGAGACCATGTAAATGAAGTTCCCCTTGGTAGTTTAAATAAAATATATGGTGGGGATTTATCGGGAAACGATATTAGTAAAAATAGACCAGTTGCTCTATTTAGTAATGGTCTTTCGTGGTGTTGTTTAAAAGAAGATGAAACAATTGTTACGTGGGATAGAGCAAATAGTAGCAATCAAGACCACGGTAGCAATCATCTTCATAGTACTTACGGTGTCAATGGTACAATGTGGGGTGGTAATGGAAGCGGTGGTGGTATAAGAAATGGGGATGGTTCTATTACAAAAACAGGAAATGTTAAAAATGTTGTTGTTCAAAACACTTATTATACTACAAGAGGTTTTGTTGCCATACAAGAAGATCCGTCTGGAAATCAAAGTTGTGTTGGGTGGGGTGGATATTCTGGTCAAAGATATAATTATTCTACACCAGACAACGATGAACGTTCATTTAGACATATTGTTGACCAATTGACATCACATAGTCCTTATCAATTTGGTTTAGAAAATAATGGTAGCTGTCCTGATAATAGATGGGTTTGGTTAAGGTCAAACAGAACAAACTTACACGAATATGAAGAAGGTGGTAAAAATTTAACTGGGAACCCCACTGGATTTGGTGAAGTTGCTACATTAATTGAAGTATATGATGTGGCTGATGTTGAGGCAGACGCATCGAATAGCGGTGTTGATATTTCAGCTATCCGCCAACTCAAAGAAAATAAACTTAGTGAAGACGTTGATGAAACAAGTGCTTCCATTCCTACAGAAAATTCTGTTCTTTCCGGTACACTTAAAACAGAAGGTAAAACACCGAAAGAAATAAGAAAACAAAGAACAAATATATTGAAATTAGCTTTCGCAAATAATCCAACACGCACTAAATTTAAGATTGATTCAACCACGCTTGGATTTAATTCTACAACTACGAAAAGAAAGAAATCAAATTATGTTGTTTATAAAGTAAGTTTTGGTAAAGTTACCATTGATTTAAAGGAGGATAAAACCCTTGATGAAAACACGGGGTTCTTTGTTGCCATGGAAGCGGGTAATGAAGCCACGTTAAAAAGTGACACGGGTGACTTCAAAATCACGCAAAGTGAGACCGATTTTGAAGATGGTTCTAGTAAATTTTTCGTTGAAGGTGTCGGTGGAACACTTTCTAGAATTGTTAATTATGAATCAAAAACATATGATGATAAATCTTCGCCACAAGGTCCGTTTAAAGAGGGAGATTCCGCAACAATTAACGGCGTACATATTGATTTTGGAAGTATTTCGGAAGGTACTGGTAACTACAGTTTTGGCGATCCTTATATTAAACCTATTTTTGGCGGCATTAGTAAACTTCCAGACGAAAAAGCATACTATAGATTGTTTGAAGGGAAAGACTTGTTTATTAACTGTTATGTCAATAAAATCAGCCCTGAAAAACAAGAATATATGGAAAAATGGTTCTACAATAAAACTGGATATGACTCAAAACTTCTTGGATTTGTTACATCTGGTTTCTTTTACAATGAAATTTTCATTTCAAGTGAAAATAAAACAATGTTACTTGACTTTGAAAAAGCTATTATTGATATGGATAGTGAAGATACCAACCACTTCAAAATCGAAAATAATTACGAGAGAGAAAAGGAGAATAAGTATTTACTCAATGCGAAATGTAATAAGTATTCTATTTCTTGGCCGCATGATACATATAATAACATCAAATTTATCGTTAAGATTTATGAAAATCCACAGATAGATAATGCCATTAGCATTGAAGTTGAATCAAACGTATCTAAATGTAAGGGTCTTTTAGTTAGAAATTACAAACCAAACTTAATGAAACTAACCGATATTAAAACACTTAAATCTAAAAAACTCAATCGCAGGTTGAAACGCGCCAAAAACAAATACGCCACTAAAGCGATTAAGAAAAAGAATGAAGTATGGGTTAAAATGTAAATAATTTTATGTTTATTTAAACAATAAAATTATTTATGAGTTGATATAAGATAAGTATCATTACATAAAATCCTTCTTATATATTTGTAATTTTATCCATTTATTTACCTTTATATTATTAATTTTTCCATTGTTATATAATCTTATTAAATAATCACAATCTACATTCCAAATATACTGATAATGCTTATTTTTATATATACCATGAAAACAACATTTCCAATTTCCTACATATACATAATTATTCATATCTTTTAAACATTCACTACATAAAACACCATAATTTTTCTTACTTTTTCTTATTGCTTTATTACATTCTAAACATTTACAACTCTTACCCTTTGGTATCCCTATATCTTTTTTACAAAATCTACGAAAACAAATATCTCCTATAACAATAATATCTTTTGTTTTTTTATTTATAAGCCATGCAAAATTATAAAATTCCGTTTTACAAACACATATTGATTTATAAGGTACTTTACTAGCTTTATTTTTTGGCATTATATATCCAACTTTACGTTTTAAACGGCTATTAAACTGGGCTTGTATATCGTCGTAATTAGGATTACGTGGTTTACGTTCCACACCAGTTCCCAATACATCAAATTCTTTAGTAAGTTGCTTTACTGTAATTTTAGGCGCTGCTTTCGTTCTTGTATAACTTACATAAGAATATCCTGTTTTATCTTTTACACAATCATTACTAGGTAATATAGCTGTAAAATGAGTATATTCGCCATCTCTTAATCCCTTTCGAAATTTTCGACACAATTCAGAAGTTTCTCCACCACTTTCTCCACCACTATCTCCCTTACTTTCTCCACCACTATCTCCCTTACTTTCTCCGCCACTTTCACTATAATCAAAAGATTCGGTATCACTATCATTACTATAATCAGTTTCATTATAACTTCTATCATTTAAATCGATATTTTTTCCGAGACGCCACCGCTTCTCCCATAGACATGGCGAACAAGTCGAAGTTATATTCGATGATAATCTTCGGCATTTACCCGTTGGACAATTGTCAAGCATTGTAATAAGTTAATTAAATTATATAATTTCATTTTCCAAAAAAAATTATATTCAATTTAAATTATATACAATTTATTATACAATCTTTTAATCATTTTATCTGTTTGCTCTATATTCACACAACTATCCGTAACACTTACACCCCACTCTAATTTATCCGACTCGCCTAGGACTAACTTTTGTTTTCCTTCTTTTAAATTAGATTCTATCATAAACCCCATAATTAAGTCTCTATTTTCAGTTAATATATTTCCACAATATTCCAACACATCTTTTTGCTTTGTATAATCCTTTCCACTATTCCCATGAGAACAATCAATCATTATATTTTTTTTCAAATGTTTTAAAGTTAATATTTCTGTTGTCTCTAACAAACAATGTTCTTTATAATTACTAGAATACTTTGAACCTCGTAATATAATATGACAATCAATATTTCCCTTTGTTTGAACGATTGAAGCTTTTCCCTCACTATCTATACCATAAAAACAATGAGGGAAAGATGCCGATATAATAGCATTCGCCGCAATTTCTATATCACCGCTGCTATTATTTTTAAAACCTACTGGCATAGACAATCCCGAAACCATCTGTCTATGTACCTGACTTTCCGTAGTCCTTGCTCCAATTGCCCCCCAACTAATTAAATCGCCAATATACTGCGCAGTAAATGTATCTAATATTTCATACCCACATGGTACACCAATAGAGTTTAAATACAGCAATAAATCTCTCGCCATTTTTAATCCCTTATTTATATTAAATGTTCCGTTCATATCTGGATCATTAATTAAACCTTTCCACCCTACTGTAGTCCTAGGTTTCTCAAAATAAACACGCATAACTATCTTAATTTTATCTTTATATTTTTCTGCTATTTTTAATAATTCTCTACCATATTCTTTTGCCATATCTGTATTATGTATTGAACAAGGACCCACTATCATTAATTTTCTTTTATCTTCACCATTTAATATATTTCGTATTTCTTCCCTATTTTTTTTAACAAACATCGCAATTTTATCATTATTTGGAAAACATGTGTGTAGATAATTAGGTGTTGTTAACTCTTTCATTGTTTCTATGTTTGTATTAATAATATCATTTGAAATAAATTTTGACATTATTATATTTATAATACATAATATATATATTTATATGGTTTTCAATTTATAAATTGAATTAATAAATTACTAATATTTCGTTTATTACTAATATTTCGTTTATTACTAATATGTGTTCAAGAAATAAGAATAGATGCGTCGTGAAAACTGAAAATATATTTCAAGAAGCTATCGGTCATTGTAGATGGAAAAAAAATTTATACCCTGTATTAGACAAAATTAATATTTCGAACTATAAAAATGACTCTTTTAATAAAATATTTAATAAAATATTTAATATCACGAAAAAGGTCATGGGTCTAGGATTATTATCTACGTATGATATTGTGGCGGCAATATGTAGATATCATAGTATTAAAATCCCCATTGTATTTATTATTGGAGATGGTCCAAAAAGAGCTATTAAACTTCTTGATGTTTCACTTAGTAAATATATCATGCCAAATGGTGTGAAATTAAATTATGCTGAAATTGTTGATATTAAAAACGCCTTCAAAAAAAATAAATATAAATTGGATAAACATATGAAATATTCACGCGATGGTGATGAATTTGAAAGTTATTTATGTAATTGGCAGAAATCTATTTAATTTTATTCTACACAAAACAATCTATTCATATTGACCACTTCCATCTTAAACTCTTCCGGGAGAAACAATTTTCTAATTAAATTTTCATCTCTTATTCTCAACGTATAATCCATCTGACTATTCTGTCTTCCAACGCGCCCAAATGCCTGAATCATTTTTTCCTGCGTCATATTTTGTAAATCTTTACTCAAATAACCATGGCAAAACTGATAGTTTGTCCCATAAATATAATCACTGGACGCAATAATTAAATATAACTTTTGTTCCTCTGCCAATTTCTTCATGATTTCCATATAACTAACCTTATTATTTTTGGTAAATACACCAATTCCCATCAACAAAAGAATCTTCCACGCCTTTTCTATATTTAATATCATAATTTCTTCTACGATTTTATCATCTATATCTGATGAAAATTCATTAGATACTTCGCTTTTATTTGTCCATTTTCTTAAATGTTGCTTTGTATTTGGTACGTATATCTTTTGTAATTCTACTGTTTTAATCTTCTTTTTAATACTTTCTACTAACTTGTTATATTTCTCCAATATTTGATATTCTTTACTATTTTTATCATGACTGCGTTCTTGAACTTCTGAACTCTGTTTATCTTTTCGCTGTCTTTCATCATTTTCTACTTTTTCCAACTCATTTTTCCATTTTTCATTTTTATTAATAATTGTCATAATGTTGTCCAATTCTGATTGTGATATTTGTGATGCTTTTAAATACACCCCTGCTATCTTTTTTACATTATTCGTTAAAAATATAGTAGGTCCATCTGTCAATGTATGTGCGTCATCTGTTGTAATCTTAATTGTGGATTTATAAGATTTCTTTCTATTTTCTAGAAAATATCTATAAATATCAGAATAATCTTTCTTACATTTTTTCAACAAAAGTAAATAATACATTTTAATATTAATAATATTAACATCACCAATATCTTCAAAATATTCATTTATCAAGAATCTATCTTTTACTAACTTTTTCTTGTTAATGTATATTATAAATTTTGATATTTCTCCCACATCAAAATGTCTCAAAATTGTTTTATTCCTATCAATATGTTTTATTGACTTTTTAATTTCATCATAACTTTCAAATATATAATGTGGTAATATCTTATATCCGTCGGGTGAAATCAACGGAATTGACTTCCTACATTCATAACTCAATACCTCTTTTATTTCACTGTTTCGAAACTTATACTTATATGATTGTAACATATCTGTTATCTCATCCATATTTGGCAATGTGGCAGAAGATAACACTATATTTGATATCATATTTTCACACCAATTTTTCTTCAATATTGTATGGAATTCATGTGTTTCATAATCCAATGTAATAGTAGGTTCATCCCAATACCAAACAATATCCTTTTCTTCATTAAAAGCCAACATATAATTCATTGCTGGTAAATATGATTGTACATCGCATATAATTATTTCTACTTTATCTCCAACACTATTATCAACTCTAAATATACCGCCAGTTCTCCTATTTTTTGTATAATCTTTCGCAGCAAAATAGTGAAGTCTAATATCCCCGGGATCTTTACAACCAAACGCAATAGCAATAGGTATTTCTAACGAAATACATGATTTCGCCAACTGTAGTCCAATATGTTTTGCGGCACAAACAAATATAATTTTTTTCCCCCTAGAAAGGGCAATGGGTGTCATTGTTTTCCCCGTACCAGTTGGAGCTTGATAAAGTAGTAACTTATTTTTATCATCTTGGAAATTAGTAATAACTTCTTTTTGATGGGAATATAAATGTATGTCTCTATATTTCAACAAAATCTTATTTTGTTCAATATATTCATGTGATTTAACAATGATATCTTTAATTTGAATATGTGATTTGTTTTCTAAAAGAATATATTTAACAAACTCTTCAACGTATTTATTTAGATGACTAATTGTATTTTTTAAAAGTTGATTTAAGATATAATAGTAATAAATATTCTTTCTCTCCTTTGAATCTTTGGAAGATAAATATTTCTTTAAATATTTCAACAGGATAAATTCATATATATCTTCCCTTTTTGAATCTATTTTTTTATTAAAATTTTTTATTCTAATCAAATCCTTCTTTTTAATTTGAATTTTTTTCTCTTTTTTTTTGTTATCGTATTTTATATCATATTTCTTAATTAATTTATCAATAATTGTTTTAAAATATTCTTTATAAAAATGTGAGTGAAACTTTTCTTGTTCCGAATTAATACGCATAATAGTCATTAAAGTATCAGCGTCGTTAAATTGTATATCTGGGTTTCTCCAACTCGCATAAATCATTTTCAAAATTCTCAACTCACTCTCCGCCACAGGCACTTCTAGTGAACACCATTCTGATTTTGTTAATTTACTTTGAGTAAAATCCATGTTATAAAATATTTAATTAATAATTTTTATTTATTAATTAAATTATTCAATTTATTTATGTTTTATTAACTTATTTATGTAGTCCAAAAACCATTTTTTAATTATTGCTGCCGGTTTATAAACATTTACCATATCATAAAATTTTTTTGTTTCCGAAAGTTTCATTAAATCAAATATAAATGGTTTAATGGATAAGTATTTTTCTAGACCTGATATTTTAAAGTATATATTGCTTTCTATCGCATAATAAAATGTTTGTCTTTTTAATTTTGTTTCACTAATACCTTTAATAAAATAATGTTTTTTTCTTTTCACCATCAAAGCCTTTTTCGTTATTAATTTACCTTTGCTA
>Ga0233439_10005510_pt1 | contig 11710 bp, 10 predicted proteins | sample SI_123_September_6_FD_182713 | JGI IMG/M metagenome (GOLD analysis project Ga0233439, IMG submission 182713) | Seawater microbial communities from Saanich Inlet, British Columbia, Canada - SI_123_September2016_100_MG | ecosystem: Environmental > Aquatic > Marine > Inlet | place: Canada: British... | reverse complement strand
AAATCAACCTTATCTAATTTAGCTCCACCAATAATCCAAACTCTTGGCTTATCGCCTTTAATTGCCCCATTCAAAGATCTAATTTCTTCTTCAACATTTAGTCCCATAACACTAGGTATATATTTAGTAATTCCCACAATTGAAGAATTTTTTCTATGACTTACTCCAAAAGCATCATTAACATAAACATTAGCTAAATTTGCAAGAGAATGTGAAAAGATTAAATTATTATTCAATTCTTGCTTATAATATCTTAAATTTTCTAAAAAAAACAAACTCTCTTTAGATTCAATTATTTTTTTCTTAATATCATTTCCTATGCAATCATCTAAAAAAACAACCTTCTTTCTTAATTTTTCACTTAAATATTTCGCTAAAAATTTAACAGACAACTCTTTTTTATATTCACCATTTGGTCTTCCAAAATGTGTTGCTATAATTATCTTACATTTTTTTTTTAAAAGAAATTTAATTGTTGCAATTGATTTTACAATTTTGGTATCATTAACAATCTTTCCTCTTTTCAAAGGAACATTAAAATCAACTCTAAGAAATACTTTTTTATCTTCTAAATTAAAATTTGTTAAATGAAATCTTTTTTTAATCATCAAAGAAAATTAAATACTTGTAGTATATAAAATTTAGTAAAAAAACTAATAATCATCTTTTCCAAGTAATCAATACATTTAAATAGAACTGTGTTCTATATCAAAGAGATAGATTTAGAATTCAAATTAAAACAAATTCAAAAAAAACAAATTCATAAGATCATGCTTTCATGTTCTTTATTAAAAAAGAGGTTATAAAAAATGAATAAGAAGATTACAATACCAATTCTAATTATTTCTTTATTTGCAGTTATGGCACTTGCACTAACCACAAGCACTGATGTAGCAAATATGCAGTTGGTTGTTCCAACTCCAAATCAAAACGTCAGTGGGAATCTGGCAGTAAACATAACTGCCGCTCACATTCCTGGAACAGATGGAAACATAACTAGTGCAACTGTCTCTTTTTGGAATGGTTCTAACCTAGCTTCTCTTGTTTATAGTGAACTTTTATTTGAAACTAATGATTCAAGAAATACAACTTATACTACAACTGTCTTAACAACATTCTCTCTTCCAGATGGTTCATATAACATCTCTATAAATGCAACTAACGCATCAGATGGAGCAAATTTGGAAAACAATTCAGTATTTACTGACTCAACAGAATTTATCATGGTAGATAACACTCCAAATGCAATTACTTTTAATACTCCAGCTGATAGAATTAATTATACTAATACTGACACTAGTTTTCTTCTTAATGTAACTGTATCAAACTCATCTTTGAGTGCAACTCAAACTGTAATCTTTCAAGTTCATAACTCTAGTAATGTATTTAATAGAACTGCAAGTACAGATAATGTTGATTCCGGTCGTTACAATGCGACATTTACAATGGCAGAGCTAGGATTTGGAAATATAACATTAACTGTATATGCAAATGATACAGCAGGAAACATGAATGATTCTGAGAAGATATATGTTGTATATGATGCAACAAATCCAGTTGTTACAATGGTTAATAGTTCCTTTACTGTGGCTGATACAACTCCTCCTGTAAATTTCAACTACACTCATGGTGTTTTTTCAAATATGAATTGTACTTTATATAACAACAGTGATACTGCAATTTTAAACACAGCTTCAGCAAAGAATGCAACCACTACTGAAATCTCTCCGGCAAATGCATTGGCAGACGGTGTTTATGAAGTGTTTACATCTTGTTTAACTGGTGTTGGAAATCAATCCAATTCTTCAGCAATTAACGTTACTGTTGATAACACAGCCCCGGTATCACTTGATTTATACAACTTATCAAATTCGTCTAATGTAAGTGATTCAACTCCAACTTTCATATGGGAGGTTAACGATACTTTATCAATTAATCACTCTTGTGAGTTGTTAATAAATAACGTTGTAAATCAAAGCTTTACTAATGTGACTAATGGGACTCCTTACTCCTATACATTAACAACAGCTTTAGTTCAGGGTGAGCATAATTGGTCAGTTGCATGTAACGATAGTGTAAATAACCTTAAGTCTTCATCAAATCAATCATTTACAATTGACGCAGTATCTCCAGGTATAACTTTTAATACCCCTTCAGATAGGGTTAATTATACAAATGGAGCAACAAATTTTGTTATAAATGTGTCAATAAGTAACGGTTCAATAACTGATACTCAAAGTGTGATTTTTGAAATAAGTAACGGTACTGGTTCAAATAAATTTAATAGAACTGCAAGTTCAACTAATGCCACCTTATTCAATGCAACTATCACTTTATCTGAATTGGGATTTGCAAACCACACTATAACAGTATATGCAAATGATTCTGCTGGAAACATGAATGATTCAGAAAAAATATATTTTGTTTATGACGCAACAAATCCAGTAGTAACACTAATAACTAGTTCATCTAGTGTTAATGATTCAACACCTACTTTGAGTTTTAATTATACTCATGCAGCTTTTTCAAATGTAGAATGTATTTTATATAACAACACTGGATTAGATAATCTAAGTACAATTACAGCTACAAATGGATCATCAACAGATATTACATCTGGATTAACCTTGGCTGAAGGAGTAAATGAATTATTTGTATCATGTACGACTGCAATTGGAAATCAAACAAATTCCTCTGCAATAAATTTAACTGTTGATATAACTGTTCCAACGATTTCTTCAGTTGCTGCAAGTTCTATATCTGAAACTAGTGCAATGATAACTGTTACAAGTGCAGGGTCAGCTTGTAAATATGATACTAGTGATAAAGCATATGGCGCTATGGCAAATGGTCCGATGGCAGTAGCTGGAACATCACATACTTTATCATTATCTGGACTAAGCGCATCAACTGCTTATACTATCTATGCAAGATGTAAAGATGCTGTAAATAATATCATGACCTCGTCAGTTCTAGGATCACTTACAACTTCTGCATCTGGATCAGGTGGCGGAGGATCGTCAGGTGGAAGCGGAGGATCAACTGGAGCTTCAGCTGGTGTTGTTGGCGGTGAAAAAAGAGTTTGGAATGTTCTTGAAATAGGAGAAAAAGCTCTTGTACCTGTATCAAAAGACGATATTGGTGTAACTAAAATAACATTTAGCTTAAACAAAAAAACATACGGTGCTTGGTTAAAAGTTGTTAAGAAAGACTCTTTTCCAGAATCAGTAAAAACATTTGTAAGAAAAGAATTCAAGAAAATCGAAGTAGTAAAAGGATCTGCAATTAAAGATAATTTACTTCAAGATGCAAAAATTGATTTCAAAGTAGATAAAATTTGGCTTGAAGATAACAAATTATCTAAAGATGGTGTAGCATTATTTAGATTTGTTGAAGATAGCTGGGTTCAAATGAAAACAAGTATTGGTCAAGATGATGGAACTTTCATTCATTACTCATCCGAAACACCTGGATTTAGTTACTTTGTAATTGGTGAAAGAGAAGATAGCGTTCCTCTTCCAGTTGTTCAAGCTGAACAGGACGAAGGTGAATCCGTAGACGCACCATTAGAAACTGGAGAAGAAGCAGAAGAAGTAGAAGAAACAAATGATCAAGATACATCATCAGCTCTTCCAGTAGTTGTTGTGGTTCTACTATTGATTGTAGGAGTGATTGTGTACTTTTCTCTAAAACACCAATAGTTTTTTTCTTTTCTTTTTAATTTTTAACATAAATAATTAATTTTTAAAAGAAACCTTTAAATACTTTTTTTACTTACAAGAAATCTGAAGTGATATAATGAAAAAATCAGAAAGAATTATATTTTCTGTTGTATTATTGTTAATTATTGGGATAGTTGGCATTAACTTTTACGCGCAAGAATACATATTTAACACTAATCTTAATTTAGTTCCAAAAGGAAACCTTATTACAGGAGCAACAGTGTCGATTTCTGAAGAACAAGTAAACACAAATCAAGTAGAAAAAACCACCAATTCCTTAAATCTAGGTGGTCAAGCTTTAAATTCAAAAACAAACAATATTTATTTAAATTGGTTTTTAGTAAGTTTAGTTACAATAACAATTTTAGTTTGGATGGGAATTTATCTTCACAAAAAACACTTAAATTAATCTATTTTAATTAAAAAAAAACAATCAACAACAATTTCAATAAACAAAAGGAATAAATTTCCACTTAACTTTTTTCTTATACTCAATATAATCATTATCTGAACTCAAATGCCTCTCCTCAGTATAAGCTCTAAAAAAATAGATCATTAACCAAACTCCCATTCCCATAGCAAACTTAAAATTAATAACTGGCAAAAGTGTAATCCACCACATTAAATTTTTAGAAATATAGGCAGGATGTCTAACAACTGAATACGGAAATTTTGTAACAATCCCTCTATTGGTCAAATTCGAAGCTTTAGGTCCAAGAGCAAAAGTAGCACTAAGATAAACCAACAACAAAAATATAATAATTACTCTAAATGCCATAGTAACTCCATCGCTCCAAAAATAAGCATAATCATTAGCCCCCCACAAAAAATAATTTCCAACAACTCCATTAAACGGAGGATAACATATAATGGCAACAAACCATCCAAAAAAAGTCGGCTCAACACTTTTAACCCTATTTTTTAAAAATTTAAATTCAAAAGAATACCCAAAAAAGAAAACAAACGTATCAATTGTAAAAATCAAAGTAATCATAATAGCAAAAAAAGATGCACTTTTCAAATTTTGTAAAAACCAATTATAATTATTGATAAAAAATTGTAACATCAAAGGTAAAAAGAATATTTTAACTAGCAAAAATCTTGCAGCAGTTTTATCTTTAAAATCTAATTTTTCTTTTCGAAAAACTTTAACTAAAGATAATAAAAAAGTATAAGGTTTATTTGTAGAATACCTATTTGTAGAAAGAAAATAATAAATTGGACTTAAAATAATAAAAGATAAAAGGAAATAAAAAAACATATTTAATGATTGCTCAGATAAAAAATTCCTATAAAAAGGAATAAGATATAGCAGCAAATACCCAAATATATAAACAAAAACACTAGATAAATATAATTTAATAGCTCTAATTGTCATTTAAACCATCTAAACTATTTTTCTCACTCATCTCACCCTTTTCACTCTTTTTACTCATCTCATTCATCTTATTCTTTTCACCAATCGCACTAATCTCATCAAAATCAACCATCTCTCGTGAATTTCCATGTAAATTAAATGCCCCTTCAATATCTTCTTCAACTCTTTTCTCAAAAGTAGCAAGATTCTCACCCTCAATTTTACAAGTATCAAGAGATTTAATTAAAGATTTAATAATGTTCAACTCAACATCTTTTTCATAAATTTTAGATTGTCCAAGATGCTCATTAATAATGTCTTCTTCAATCATTTTAGGATCATTAGTTGATTTACTAATCTGTTCAAATTCAAGAGAAACTAATTTATTCGTGTTCCTTAAAATAACATATCCACCTTTTTCATAAAACAACTCATTAATTTTTTTAAAATCAACATCACTAACCTTTCCACTATTGAGTTTTCCAAATAATCTAATTGTAACTAATTTATTTTTAACATCCAAACCATCCAATTTCTCAATCAAAGCATTAGTAATATCTTGAGGATCTTTATTTTCACATTTTAAAACTATTTTTTCATATTCAATAACTTTTAAACTAACGCTCTCAACCTTTTGTTCAAATTCCTCTTTACCTTCAATCTCTTTTCTCTCAACATCAACAACATTAAAACTTCCAAACTCCAATTTTTCAATTTCACTAAAACTAACTGGAAACAATGGCCCAGGATAACAAGCAAATTTATAATTTTCATCACAATAACTTTTTCTTATGTGGATGTGCCCTCCAGCATAATAATTAAAACCAATTGGCAAAAAACTAATTGGAGAAGACTCAATCATTTTAAAATCATTATTAAGCAATTCACTAATTGTAGTATGAAATAAAAAAATCTTATATCCTCTCTCTTCTTGAAGAATTGAGCGATTTAAACTTTGATAATACTTGGAATCAAGTTGTCCCTTTCTACCAACAACGCCAACTATCTTAGCTCCAGTTTTTTGATCAACACTAAATCTTAATTCCAGCTCCTTACTATCCTGATTCACAGACCCTTTACAAACATTAACTAAAAGCCCAGCATTCTCCAAAACATCAATCATAGTTTTCCCACTAGCAGAAAAATCATGTGACCCTGCAATAACATATATTGGAATTTTCAAATCATGAATCTCACGCAATTTTTTAGTAACAATTTTCAAAATATCAAGTGATGGAATAGAAGTATTAAACATATCGCCTGCAAATAAAATAAAATCTACCTTTTTTTCAACACACATATCCATAGCCATCAAAAAAGCCTTTGTTGATAAAGATCGCATCCTCTCATCTCTATAAGCTCCCAGATGTAAATCAGCTAAATGCGCGTATCTCATAAAACAAAACCAAAAAAAGAACTATATAATAATTGTTGTAATAAAACCACCATTCAACTTATTGTCCTTGATGAAATTCTAATTTTTCAATTTTCCCATCATCCAATTCTAACAAAACATTAACTTCAGATCCAAAGCCAGCATTAATTGCAGTTGTATCTCCAACCATACATTTAGTAAAATGCTCATGCATGTGCCCGCCAATACAAACAAGTGGGTGGTACTTATCAATCATTTCTCTTGCAATTAAAGATCCATAGTGATATCCACATCTTGGTGATTCTTTATTCGTTATTTCATCAATAGGTGTATTGAAAGGAACATTGTGTGATAAAAATATTACTGGTTTGGTTGCTTCTTCAAATAAAGTCGAAACTTTACTTGAATCTCTTTCATAATCTTTTTTAATTTCATCAAGTTCCTCAGGTTTAAGTCTCTCTTTATCTTCTTTGTATTGGGGGAACTCTGGCCCTGAAGAAATACCATGTCCGATAATCTCATAACCTTCAAATTCAACTCTTTTATGATAAACATTAACAATATTTTTCAATCCATCAATCAACCTTTTAAAATGGTCTTGCTTTAAATAATCCCAATCTGAGTTTTTATCTACTGTCCAATCCCAATTCCCTGGAACAATAAAAACTGGCTTTCCAAGTGAGTTTAAAAATTCTAAAATCTTCCTTCCATTCTTAATAGATAAATCAACAATCTCTTTAGCTTTATCTCTTCCAACAACATCATACCATTGAGTTCTGCTTTTCGTGTCTTTCATTCTAATTCTTAATGCTTCAAAATTATACTTTTTAGATTCATCAGAACAAAAATCACCTGGAGCAATAATTGCATCATAACCTTCATAATGAATTTTAGGCTTATGCCCATGTAAATCACCTACAATTAAAAATTTATTTGCCATAAAAGTAAAATCATTTCAATTTTTTATAAATTTATCTAATAAAACAAATCAATAAGGGCTTTAAAGTAAACTAGAATAAATACTCTCCCAATCAACATGTGGCTTAACAATTCTAGAATCGCCATCATAATTATCTTGCCCAATTAAAATAAATTCGCCTCTATACTCTATTTCCTCACAACATTTAGCGATCTTTTCTTCATTATCAACAATGCCTTCAATATTTGGATGTAATTCTTTCAATACTTGCGCCTTCCATAAAGATGAGTCAGAAAGCGTAACATTATCAGGTTTTGCAATAATTGGCAAATTTGCAAATCCGTGTTTTTCAAGCCAAAATGAACTTCCATCAACAACACATTTAGGTCTTGCAGTAATATACACCACAAAATTCAACTTTTCATGAACTTTTGACATATACTCGCAAGCCATCTCAATAGGTAGAATATTTTTTTGCTTTTCATTATTATTAACTATTTCTCTTTTAAATTCCTTAACTTCTTCTGTTTGCCAAAAAGGTACATTCCAACTTTTTTCAAATTTCTCTATAAGTTCATCAACACTAAGCCCTTCCTCATTGGGAAATCTCTCCTCAATTTTTCCAAAATAATAATCTACAGTAGCACTAAGTGTATCGTCTAAATCACAAGCAAACCCAACAATTTCTTCATCTTGCAACTTTTTCTTAAAATCATAAATCTCTTGATACATAATAATCGATCAAAACCCAAACAATAAAAATATATCTCAACTATAGTATATATCAAAACCATCAAAACAGACCAGATTTTAACCTAAAGCTTTATAAACAAACCTCAAATCACAATAATAGAACCAATGAGTTGGTAAAGTTCAATATAACCAACGAGGTAAAAGATTTAATTCTTTTTACCTTAAAAACAATAAATAAACGTGAGGTTTAATAAAATGGCAGATGAAGCAAAAGTATTAGAAGCAGTTGAAATCGCTCGAACAACTGGAAAAATAAGTAAGGGAGCAAACGAAGCTACCAAAGCAATCGAAAAAGGAAACGCAAAATTAGTTGCATACGCAGCAGACGTTTCACCAAAAGAAATTGTAATGCACTTATCTTTACTATGTAAAGAAAAGAATATCCCTTGTTTTGAAATTTCAAAAAAGGAAGATTTAGGAGCAGCAGCAGGACTTCCTGTATCAACAGCAGCAGTTGCAGTTGTAAAAGAAGGAGACGCAAAAGCAGCAATTGAAAGATTAAAGAATCAATAGGTGATGTTTTATGGCAAAAAAAGAATTTAAAACATCCAAAAAAGGTACTGATTCAAAAGTAGATGGTGAAGTTAGATTTACTACTGGAGTTCCTGGCGAAGTAAAAGAAATTATTGGAAGAGCAGGAAATAGAGGGGGCCTAACACAAGTTATGGTTCAAATCCTTGACGGTAGAGATAAAAACAAAGCTATTCGAAGAAATATTAAAGGTCCTGTTCAAGTAGGAGATATGTTAATACTTCTAGAAACAGAAATTGAAGCGCAAAGATTAAGCGGCGGGCGTAGAGGCTCAAGAAGATAGGAAGGTTATAAAAAATGGCAAAATGCACATTTTGTGGAAATGAAATTAAAGAAGGTACTGGAAAAATTTTCGTTTTTACTAGTGGAAAGATTGCAAACTTTTGTTCATTAAAATGTCAAAAGAATCAACTTAAACTAAAAAGAAAACCAGTAAACATCCCATGGACTAAAGAATTTCGAAAAGAACACAAAAAAGAGTAAAATCTTTTAGTTTTTTTCATTATTTTTTTGTTCTAATATGTAAACTACATACAAACAAAATAAAATATAACAGGTGATTTAACTTGATAGAAAGAAGTTTAGTAATAATTAAACCAGACGGAATCAAAAGAGGACTAATTGGAAGAATCTTAAGTCGATTTGAAGACGCAGGATATAAACTGGTTGGATCCAAAATGGTTTGGATCAATAGTGAATTTGGACAAAAACATTATTTTGATTTAGCAGAACGTAGAGGTCAAAAAGTATTAGATTCTATGTTAAAATATATGACTGCAGGACCAGTTTTTGTAATGTGTATTGAAGGAATCAATGCGGTTGAAAACATTAGAAAAATGGTTGGTGGAACAGAACCAAAAACAGCAGCTCCAGGAACAATTAGGGGAGACTTTGCACACGTAAGTTTCGCTCACGCAGACAGAGAAGATAAAGCAGTTGAAAATCTAATTCATGCATCAGGCAACGTAGAAGAAGCAAAACAAGAAGTTGCACTATGGTTTAGTATAGATGAATTACACAGCTACAAAACAGTTCATGAAACTCACGTTTTTTGAACAATTAATACTTAAGGAGGAAAATATAATGGCAGAAAAAATGGTTGACAAAGTCACCAGATTAATGAAAATCCCCAAGAATATCAGAAATATTGGCGTCTGTGCGCATATATCAAATTAAGCAATAGCTTTTTTGAATGCAGAGACCACGGAAAGACCACATTTTCAGATAATTTACTACAGGGAGCAGGTATGATGTCAGAAGAACAAGCTGGTAAAGCAAGGCAACTAGACTTTCATGCTGACGAACAAGAGAGAGGAATCACAATTGATAGTGCATCCGTATCAATGGTACACACTATTGATGGTGAAGAATACTTAATCAATTTAATTGACACACCAGGTCACGTAGACTTTGGTGGAGACGTAACAAGAGCAATGAGAGCAGTAGATGGAGCAATTACTCTAATTTGTGCATCAGAAGGACCAATGCCTCAGACAGAAACAGTTCTAAGACAAGCTCTAAAAGAAAGAGTAAGGCCAGTATTATTTATTAACAAAACTGATCGGTTAATTAAAGAGCTAAAATTAACTCCTCAGCAAATGCATGAGAGATTTGTAAAACAAATCACTGAAGTTAATAATATCATAAGAAACGTAGCACCTGACGAGTTTAAAGAATTATGGCAAGTTAGTGTTGAAAAAGGAACTGTAGCTTTTGGAAGTGCCTTTCACAATTGGGGAGTTAGTTTACCTTACATGAAAAAGAAAGGAATTTCATTTAAAGAAATCATCGAAGCCTATCAAGGAACAGATGAAGAAATTAAAGAAAAAGTAAAAGCTCTTGCAAAAAAAGCTCCAATTCATGAGGTTGTTTTAGATATGGTAATTAAGCATCATCCAGATCCTCAAACTTCAGCTAAATATAGAATTCCAAGATTATGGCATGGAGATTTAGAAAGTGCCGATGGAAAAGCCCTACTTGATTGTGATCCAAACGGAAGAACATTCTTTGTAATTACTAAAGTAGTAGTTGATCCTCAAGCTGGAGAAATTGCAGCAGGTAGATTATTTGGTGGAACCATGAGAAAAGGAGATCCAGTATTCTTAAACATGGCTAACGTTCCAAGTAGAATTCAGCAAGTATATGTTTACAATGGAGCAAAAAGAGCAATTGTAGATAACGTACCAGCAGGAAACATCATTGGTGTTGGTGGTCTAAGAGCAGGAATTCCAGGTGAAACAGTAACTACTGGCGGCGCAACTGAACCATTCGAAAAAATTTCACATATCTTCGATCCGGTTGTAACTAAAGCAATTGAAGCAAAAAGACCAGCAGACTTACCAAAGTTAATTGAAGTATTAAGACAAGTTCAAAAAGAAGATCCAACAATTGTAATTGAAATTAACGAAGAAACTGGAGAGCATTTAATGCATGGTATGGGTGAGTTACATCTTGAAGTAATTGAAAATAGAATCATCAAAGAAAAAGGAGTAGAAGTAAAAACATCACCACCTATTGTAGTTTATAGAGAAACAATTACAAAAGAGAGTGGCGAAGTTGAAGGAAAATCTCCTAACAAACACAACAAACTATACTTTAAAGTTGAACCATTAGACCCAGTAATTAGGCAAGGTATTAAAGAAGGAAAATTACCAAAAGGAAGATACAAAAAGAAAGATCCTCAAGTAATTGATTTCTTTAGAGATGAATGTGATTGGGATACAAAAGCTGCTAACAATGTTAGAGAAGAGTTTGAAGGAAATCTTTTTGTTGATAAAACAAGAGGAATTGTTCAAATTAACGAAATCATTGAATTAGTTCTTGACATGTTTAGAGACGTAATGAAAGCAGGACCTTTAGCAAAAGAGCCTTTATTTAATGTAATGGTAAGTTTGATGGACTGTACTCTGCATGAAGATGCAATTCATAGGGGACCAGCACAGATGTACCCAGCAGTTAGAGAAGGTATGAGAGGCGCAGTAATGCAAGCCGGCCCAATTCTTTTCGAGCCACTTCAAGTAATGAGAATCGAAGCTCCAACAGATTATGTAGGA
>Ga0233439_10005509_pt1 | contig 11714 bp, 8 predicted proteins | sample SI_123_September_6_FD_182713 | JGI IMG/M metagenome (GOLD analysis project Ga0233439, IMG submission 182713) | Seawater microbial communities from Saanich Inlet, British Columbia, Canada - SI_123_September2016_100_MG | ecosystem: Environmental > Aquatic > Marine > Inlet | place: Canada: British... | reverse complement strand
TTTTGCCCGGGCCCAATTTCGGCGAACCGGGTAACCACAACTTGGTCGCCGTCCTCGATCTCGCCACGCAAAAGAACGTCATTGCCAACCCGCGCCACCAACTCCACTTTGCGTTTTTCCAGGCGTTCCCCGGCGATGACATAAACGGTATCGCTATTGTACAAAGCACTTTCAGGCAACTGCGCCACCTTATGAAACGTTCGATCCGGCATGGCAATCGTGACAAAAGCGCCGGGACGCAAAGGTTTGGACAGACCCACATCATCCAGGCGGACAAAAACCTGGACGCCGCCGCTGGCACTGTCGATACGCGCCCCAACCCGGTCCAGACGCCCGGTGTAGATGAAACTCTGTTGCCCCACCTGCCAGGTAATTGCCACGGTGCGACCTGCCAACGATCCTTCGGATACCAGACGGCCATATTGCCGGTCGGACAATGTCACCCGCGCTTCCAAGCGGCCTGCATCGATCAACCGGGCAACCCGGTCATTGGCGCTTAAGCGCTTGCCGACCTGGGCCTGCACGTCCGCCAAAAAGCCATCGAACGGCGCAATTAGGCGTACCTTTTGCAAATCCCGCTCGGCCCGGCGGACACCGACGGATAGGCGATCGATGACCGCTTGCTGTTGTTTGACACGGGCTGCTTCCGCCGCCAGATCGCTTTGCCGCATTTCGGTGGCTTTTTGCTGGCGGGTTAGGTCCATCCGGGCCGTATCCAGCCGTTTATCGGAAACGGAGCCCCGGCCCGACAGGTCATTCATGCGTTTAACATCCCGTTGATGCAGAGAGACCATTTCGAGGTCCCGACGCAGGGCCATGGCAAAGGATTTCCTGCGCGCCTGGATCTCCTCCAACCGCGCCTTGGCTTCGTCTACTTGAGACGACAATTCATCAAATTTTGCGCGATAGTCAAAATCATCAATGGCGACGATCAGATCGCCCTGACGCAGGCTGCCCCCATCAACAAACCTATCAGCGACCGCGACCACTTCGCCGGCCACCAGGGCCCGCAATTCAACCTCCCGCCCGGGAACAATTTCACCGTATAAGCGTAACTTCGGTTGAATATCAGCCAATCCGACCTGACTTGCCGCAACAAGCCAAGGTTGTTCCACCTTATCCAACGGCTCGACAACAGGCTTGGTCCGCACCAGATAGGCTGTACCCATCATTGCCGCCAGAACCAAAATTCCGGGAATTACTGCTTTGCGTACCTGCCATGCCATGGCGGGAAACTACGCAGCTTGATCCTATGGATCAAGCTTTCACTAATCGATGTTTTCGACTGCTAGACCAGGGCAGACTTGGTGGTTATCCTAGGCCAACAAATACAATGGGGAAAAAAGCATGTCCGCCCAAGTTTATACACCACGCGAAATGATTGACCGTCTAATAGCATTTGATACCACCAGCCGGGAATCGAATTTGGAGCTTATTCATTTTGTGCGGGACTATTTGGCGGACTATGGCGTCGAAGCCACCCTGATCCATGATAAGCACGGCACCAAGGCCAACTTGTTCGCCACTATAGGTCCGATGATTGATGGCGGTGTTGTGCTGTCTGGCCATACGGACGTGGTGCCCGTGGACGGTCAGGATTGGGCAACGGACCCCTTTCAAGTGCATGAAAAAGATGGTCGGCTGTATGGCCGCGGCACATCAGACATGAAAGGTTTTTGCGCCATTGCCCTGTCCTTGGTCCCAGACATGGTGGCAAAGGGCCTTTCCCTGCCGATCCATTTCGCCCTGTCCTATGATGAGGAGATCGGCTGCCTGGGCGCGCCGGATCTTTCCCGCCACATTCAGGGCCTGCCGGTCAAACCACAGGCCTTGATCGTGGGCGAACCAACAGAGATGAAGGTCGTTAACGCCCACAAGGGTTGCTGTGCCATCAGAACGACTATTACCGGGCGTGAAGGCCATTCATCGGAAACCCACAAAGGGGTCAATTCGATTTTCGCGGCGGCAAAATTGATCGGCTATCTGGATGAACTGGCAGAGGGCCTAAAAACCTCGAACCTGAATGAACGGTTTGATCCGCCCTACACCACGGTGCAGGTTGGCACCATTACAGGCGGCACCGCCGGCAACATCATCCCCAAGGAAACCACATTCTGGTGGGAATATCGTGCCCTGCCGGAAGTTGACGGTGCAGCCATTGTTGCCGGTTTCGAAGCCTTCGCAGCAGAACAGGTGCTGCCAAGAATGCGTGCGGTCCACCCGGAAGCTGATATTCGCGTGGATGTGCGGGGCGAGGTTATCCCGCTATTGCCCGAAGACGGATCACCGGCAGAAACTCTGGTCCTGGCGTTGATGGGCAGCAATCAAACCTATGCGGTATCCTATGGAACCGAGGCGGGCATTTTTCAAAAAGGGGGTGTAGCCTCGGTTATTTGCGGGCCGGGCAGCATTTCCGTCGCGCATCGGCCGGACGAATATATTGAAATTTCCCAGATCGAAGAGTGCACGGCTTTCATGCATCGTCTAATCGATCATCTAGGCTAAAGAATTAGCGGCCCATTTTGAAGGCACTTAGGTGGCGGTCGATATTGGTCGCCATGACCTGATCAAAATCCTTGGCTGCCAACTCGACGAAATGATAGAGGGCATCGTCGCGATCATTCAGGCTGATCCCCTCTGGTATGGTGCGTTGGCGGGTTGCCGTTGCGGTTGCGAATCCTTTGGCCAGGCCACCGGTGTTCTCGACTTCCAGCTTGGCTTCCAGGCGGGCGTCATAGCGGGCTGCCTGATCCTTCGTAAAGGCCGCTTTCAGGCCCTTTTTCTTGACCAAAGCTTCCGCCTTGACCGAGGCATCCATGATAATAAATCTTGCGACACCGTTGTTGCCCACAGCGCGCAGACGGTCCCGGGCCCAATTCCGCATTGCCTTTGCAGGCGCCAACGGCAATTCATGCTCCACATTCGGGGCCTTCAATGGTGAGCGATAATGCTCAACCACTTCGATTTGGGCAACGTTCAGTTCAATCATCGGCAAATGATCGAAGCGCAGATCAGGGTAGTTGACGACAGGAAGAGGGCTTTCGCAGGCCGAAAGCAGAAAGACTATGCACAAGGCCGGAAGGACTGACAGGAGGCGTGAAATTTTCATCACTAGAACCCTTAAGTGGATGGGCTGAATTGTTCGAGGGCGAAAGTGTAGGACGCATTGCAGAATTCACAAGTGACGATCAATTGACCATCTACTGCCAAGTCCGGCAATTCCGTTTCGGGCAGTTGTTGCAATATGCGCTCGGCCCGCTCGTGGGAACAGCGGCAGCCTGGCAGCAATGCAGTCGGTTCAAAGATCCGCACGCCGTCTTCGTGGAACAAACGATAGAGAAGATCATCCCCGGACAACCCGATATCCGTTAACTCCCCGTCCCTGGTGCTGGCCAGCAATGTCACGACACGACGCCAGTCATCCTCGGACACCTCGTCGCGCTCCACCTCAACGCCACGGGCCAGCAAGCTCGGGTCCCCCTCGGGCAGACGCTGCAACATAATGGCACCACCACGCCATGGGCCAGCATCCGCGCCTTTGCTGCATCCCAGCACAATCGCCGTTTCTATCTGTTCGGATTCACGGAAATAGTTGTGCGCACAATCGGCCAAGCTGTGGCCTTCCAGGGCAACGATGCCCTGGTAACGCTCCGTATCGGCACCCTGATCAACCGTAAAGGCAATATGACCCGCGCCTTGGAGACGAGGAATCGATGGCCTGGTCGTCGTATCGATGCCCGCCACCGCCGCTGCATCAAATTGAGCATAGCCGCGCAAATTACCTGGTGAGCGGTAATCCGCGACCAATGTGGAGATCGGCCCGTCACCTTTTGTTTGCAAAGTGAAAATGCCATCAAACTTCAAAGCACCTGCCAATACGCACGACAGCGCCACAGCCTCACCCAGCAACTGGGCCACCAGGTCCGGATAATCGTGACGGCCCAGGATTTCATTCAACGCGGGGCCAAGGCGAACCAGGCGGCCACGCACACCAACGCCTTCAATTTGAAACGGGCGGATCAGATCGTCAGGTACCATCGTCACAGGACTCTACAACCTATCCCAGGCACCAGGTCAGAATGCCCTTTTGTGCATGCAGACGATTTTCGGCTTCATCCCAAACCAAGGACCGGGGGCCATCAATTACGTCCGCCGTGACTTCCTCTCCGCGATGGGCCGGCAGACAATGCATGAACACCGCATCCGCTTTCGCCTGGGCCATCAACTGATCGTTCACCTGATAGGGGGCAAGCAAATTGTGGCGCTGCCGGCCTGACTCTTCATCATCATGCATAGAGACCCAGGCATCGGAAACAATGCAATCACTGCCGCGCACGGCTTCTTCAGCGGATTCGGTAACCGTTATTGTCGCACCATTTTCTCTGGCCCACTGCACGGCTCTTGCCGATGGGCTCAAGGTCTCAGGACAAGCCAGACGCATTTCATAGCCAAACTGTGCAGCACCATGGATCCACGAGGTGGCAACATTGTTGCCATCACCAGCCCATGTGACGACTTGTCCTTCGGCCGCACCGCGATGTTCTTCCAAGGTCATTACATCGGCCATTAACTGGCAGGGATGGCTGGCATCCGTCAGGCCATTGATTACCGGTACCGTGGCGTGCTGCACCAGTTCGTCCAACATCTCGTGAGATTTCGTGCGCAACATTATGGCGTCTACATAACGGGAGAGAACCCGCGCCGTATCGGCCATGGTTTCGCCACGATCCAATTGCAGGTCGTCGGAGTTCAAGACAATTGTTTCACCACCCAACTGACGCATCCCGACATCAAAAGACACTCGGGTGCGGGTCGATGGTTGAATGAACACCATGGCCAGGACTTTACCGGCCAAGGGCTGGTCTTCGTCGAGCTTACCTTTCGGTTGACCCGCGCGGGCGTCTTTGCGTGCCTTGCCATTGTCCAGGATGCCGCGCAGCTCGGCGCCGTCAATCTGGTCAATATCCAGGAAATGACGCAGTTGGCTCATTGCCCCAAATCCCGGCAGACATCTTCAAGCGCCGTGATCGCTTCATCAATGTGCGCTTCTTCAATATTCAGCGGCGGCAGCATACGCAACACATTATCACCTGCGGGGGGGACCAAAACACCCTTGCCGCGCATAGCCGTCACCAAATCCATATTGGGGAATTTGCATTTGATGCCCAACAACAACCCCCGGCCCCGCACTTCTTCGACAACCGCGTCATTGCGCTGGCAGACATCTTCCAACCGCGCCCGCAGCAGGTCGCCCAAGCGCTGCACATTTTCGATAAAGCCTTTCTCCAGGATGATATCCAGCACAGCATTGCCGGCGGCAGCCGCCAACGGATTACCGCCGTAGGTGGAGCCGTGGGTACCGGCGACCATGCCTTTCGCGGCCTCCGCCGTGGCCATGCATGCGCCAATGGGGAAGCCACCGCCAATGCCCTTGCCCAAAGTTGCCACATCCGGCATTACACCGGACCATTCATGGGCCAGCAACTTGCCCGTCCGGCCCATGCCCGTCTGGACTTCGTCAACAATCAACAACAATCCCTTGTCGTCGCAAACCTGCCGCAACTTCACCATGACCTCGTCAGCGACGACCATCACGCCGCCTTCAGCCTGGATCGGCTCAATCATGATGGCAGCCGTATTTGGGCCGATGGCTGCATCCAAGGCGGCCCAATCACCCACTGGCACATGGTCAAAGCCATCCATTTTCGGGCCGAAGCCATCAAGAATTTTTTCAGTGCCGGTCGCCGCGATGGTCGCAAAGGTACGTCCATGGAAACAATCGTTGAAGGTGATGACCCGATAGCGTTCGGGATTACCGTTTGTGTGATGATAGCGCCGCACCATTTTGAGCGCACATTCGTTCGCCTCGGCCCCTGAATTGCAGAAGAAAACCGTATCGGCAAAGCTGTTGGCCACGAGGCGTTCAGCCAAGCGCTCCTGACCCGGGATGTTGTACAGGTTCGATGTATGCATCAATGTGGCGGCCTGCTTTTGAATTTCGGCAACCACATGGGGATGGCTGTGGCCGACGCACAACACCGCCAGTCCGGTGGCAAAATCAAGATACTTGCCACCTTTGGTGTCGTACATGTAGGCACCTTCGCCTCGTTCGAATGCGATATCAATTCTGCCATAGGTCGGCATGACTGCTGCGGTCACGGCAGTACCCTCCTGCACTGTTTTGAACGGCGGACGCAACCGCCTGGGAAAGGGGCCGGATTATCTATGCAATCGACGAACTGTCAAGCAACAGTCGACATCGTAGTTCATGCAGACGGTTCGGAACTATTCAGTATCGGGTGGGATTCCAAAATGAGCCCACCTCTGACGGCCACCTTCAATATCCAGATAATGCAGCAGGGCGGAGACAGGACGGGTGTCGAAGGCCGTGCCTGTGCCAGTCATGAGGGCCTTGGAGGCCTCATCAAACGACATGCCGGGGCGATAGGCCCGGGCGCTGACCATACCAACAAAGGCGTTGGCCACAGCGACGATCCGGGCGGTTGGCAGGATTTCCTCCGCTGCCAGATTATCCGGTTGACCTTTGCCGTCCCAACGTTCCTGAAGCTGCCGAATGGTGCCGGCAACAGGGCCGTCGAATTCCACGCCTTCGATCAGATCGGCGCTGGTCAGGATAGATTCTCTGATCATGGCTAATTCGGCATCGGTCAATTTTTCAGTTTTAGTCAGAACACCGCGCGGCACCGTGACCTTGCCCAAATTCATCAATGCTCCGGCAATGTCGCAGGTTTCAACCCCGGCTTCATCCAGATGCATCGCCTCGGCTATGGCGCGGGCCACCTCGGCGACCCGGGCGGAATGATAGGCCGAGAACGGATCGCGCCGATCCACCACGGCTACGCACGTCTGAACCAATTCACGCAATATGCGGCCCCGTCGCTCCCTCTCATCCACCAGATCGGTAATATCTTCCATGATCATAAGGACACCAGAGGGTTCTTCGCCCTCGGACCGCAAGGGAATATGATCGGATTTGATGACACGGCGACCCGTCGGCCTGCTTTCCACCCGCCATTCCGTCAACGGCGTGCCCTTTTCCATGACCTGCCCATTAGCGCGCTGAAAATGCTCCGCCTTGTCGGCACCCATGACGTTGATCAGGGATTTGCCGATCAGTTCATTGGCCGCCATGCCGGTTTCTTCACCGCCTTTGGAATTGGCGAATACGACCTGACTGTTGCGATCCACAGCGACAATTGCCGTTGGCTGACTATCCGTGACCACACGCAGAAAATCACTGACAGTCTGCAACTGGGAATTTGATTGCCGTAGCCCTTCGGCGGCAGCGGCAACCCGGACGGAGGAGCCATGACGCCAGACCGCAAAAATAGCGGCCGTGATCACCGCAATGACCAGCCACAATCCGATCAGAAGCGTCAATTGACGCCGATCTGATACTGCCAAGGCCTCGCCCCGATCAACACTTCGGATCAAGGTCCACGGCAAACCTTGTATGCTCCGGCTGGTCGCCAGGACTTCGCGCCCCTGGTAATTGCTGAATATGCCAAAGCCCCCGATCCTGGACATTAATTCCGCGCCCGCCAGGTTATTGGTATCAAGTGCTAACGATTGTTTCAGCGCCGGCGTACCATCCGACAGGGGTGAGATATATTCTACCGTAGCGCCATTTTTTCGCACCAAATAGGTCTCTCCGCTGCGCAAGGCCTCGCCTGGTTGGGCCAGACGCGCATACAAGCCGCTTCCGACAGTGCGGATACCCAGTATGGCACCAACCTGGTCCGCAGCTCGGTTCTCTCCCTGCACAGCAAAAATCGGCTGAAGGAAGGCCATCGTGACTTCACCGGTGGGACCAACATAAAGATCAAGTACGCCACGACTACCTAACTTCGTTCCCCGCACGAAATCATGCAATCGGCTGTCCAGGGCCGGCGTGCCGGGGGTTGTCACAAGTATTTGACCCTTCTGATCCAACAGAGCCAAGCCGGCAATACCGACCCGTTTTACATTCGCCTGTACATCGGCACCCTGTATAGGTTCGCTGAAACCGGATTGATCCGCTGTTACGACCAGTAAATTGGCCAAATATTCCGCCTGAGCAGATTGGTCGGTAACCACCCCCGATTGTCCGCCCGAGAGTGATAATTCCGTCAGGTAAAGCTGCAAAGACAGATTATCTGCAAGGCCGGACAAGGTATTGAATTGCTGATCACGCCATTGCCGGACCGCCTGGGCCCGACTGGCGGCGACAATACCAAGGCGGACCTGCCATTGCTGCAAATCACGCTCGCCCTCAGCCGCTACGAAACTGTGTACCGCAAACATGCCCAAGACCGCGCACAGCAACAGCAAACTGCCCGCTGCGACGACATTCCTGTTAATTTTGCTCACTGCATCGCCTCTATCATACTCAAATTAATCTGCCCAAATTGGCCATGCGCCAATAATTCCTGCCATAACACTCGAAAATAGTAAAAAATTCGGTATACATTGGGCCGAATTTCGACATTTACTGCGGTTTTAGGGCACAATCATGCAAATTCCGCTGTTGGCGATTGCCTCAGCCGTAGCGATCAACGTTCTCTGGGGTGCCAATCCAGTCGCCGTGAAGATTGGCTTGGTTGCTTTTCCACCGTTGTGGAGCGCCTTTCTACGCTTTGCCATCGGTGCTTTGTGCATTGTCATCTGGGCCCGCTTGAACAAGGTTCGAATTTGGCCGACGTCCCAGGAATGGCCCGGTCTATTGCTCCTGGCACTACTATTCGTATCGCAAATCACCTTGATGAATTCCGGCATCAACATGACCTCAGGCGCATCAGCTTCGGTGATGACGGCAACCCATCCTTTATTCGCAGGACTGTTCGCCCATTTCCTGATTGCCGGTGACCGGATGACCCTGGGCAAAACTGCGGGCCTAGCTGTTGCCTTCCTTGGCGTCGGCCTAATCCTGACTGGTGGAACCGTACCGGAACATTTGTCCCGGGCCAATTTCGGTGACCTTGTCATCCTGGCAAGCACGTTCTTGTTGGGCGGGCGCATGATCTGGACCGCGCGGTTGGTCAGCAATATGGATCCGGCGCGGGTGATGTTATGGCAAATGTTGCTGTCCTTGGGCGTATTTGCCGCTGGTGCGTTTATGTGGGAAGAGGTGAATTGGGATGCCGTCGGGTGGCAACCGGTCATGGCGCTGGCTTATCAAGGGGTCGTCATTGCCGGCCTTGCCTTTGTAGTCAATGCCTGGCTGATCAAATATTACAGTCCTACGGTGATTGTCGGCTTTGGTTTCGTCTCCCCCTTGTCGGGGGTTCTATTAAGCGCTTTATTGTTGGGCGATGTCCTAACCTGGGACCTTGCCGCAGGAACTGTATTGGTTGGTATAGGCTTGGTCATATTGGCACGACAGGCGCAGATGCGACCGGGGACATAGTGCCGATGGATAAATCGCGGCGTAATCGCCGTTTGGAGAGATAAAATATGAATGCCAAACCGGAAATACGATCTAGTGCCTGCCCGCACGATTGTCCCTCGACCTGCGCCCTGGAAATAGAAAAGCTGGACGAACGGACCATTGGCCGTGTGCGCGGAGCCAAAGACAACGACTACACCGCAGGGGTTATCTGCGGAAAAGTCGCCCGCTATGCCGAACGTATCCATCATCCTGATCGTCTGACCCTGCCGTTGCGGCGCAAAGGCGTCAAGGGTTCGGGTGAGTTCACGCCCATCAGCTGGGACGATGCACTGGATGATGTCGCCGAAGCGCTTCTGCAAGCGGAACAAAAACACGGCTCAGAAACCGTCTGGCCGTATTTTTATGCAGGTACCATGGGACTGGTCATGCGCGACAGCATTCACCGTCTGCGCCATGCCAAAAAATACTCTGGCATGTATGCCACCATTTGCGTCACCTCTGCCTGGAACGGGTTTATCGCCGGCACTGGACGCCTGGCAGGCGCTGACCCACGGGAAATGGCCCAGGCTGATTGCCTGGTGATTTGGGGCACCAATCCCGTGAATACCCAGATCAACGTCATGACCCATGCGACCAAGGCGCGCAAACAAGGCGCGAAAATCGTTCACATTGATACCTATCGCAACGACACCGCCAAACAGGCCGATCTGTTCCTGTGCGTGCGTCCGGGGACAGATGGTGCCCTGGCTTGTGCGGTGATGCATATTCTGTTTCGTGACGGCCTGGCCAATCGGCCCTATTTAGAAAAATACACAGACTGCCCAGACGCACTTGAAGCGCATTTAAAGGACAAAACACCGGCCTGGGCAGAGGCCATCACCGGTGTGCCCGTGACGGACATCGAGGCTTTCGCCAAATTGGTTGGGGAGACGCCAAAGACATTTTTCCGCCTGGGCTATGGCTTTTCCCGACAACGCAATGGCGTGGTCAATATGCATGCGGCATCCTGCATCGCGGCTGTGACCGGTGCCTGGCTTGAAGAAGGCGGCGGTGCCTTTCATAACAACGGCGCGATCTATCACTGGAACAGAAGTATGATCGAGGGTTTGGATCTGCTGGATACAAAAATCCGGGTGCTTGATCAGTCTCGCATCGGCCCGGTGCTGACGGGTGACAAGTCGGCTTTGGCCGGTGGTCCACCGGTAACAGCATTGTTTATTCAAAACACCAATCCCATGCGCGTCGCCCCCGATCACAATCTGGTGCGCGAGGGCTTTGGCCGGGATGATTTGTTCACCTGTGTCCACGAACAATTCATGACCGAGACCGCCCAGGCCGCCGATATCGTATTGCCGGCCACCATGTTCATGGAGCACGACGATGTCTATCAGGGCGGCGGCCATCAGTTTATTACTCTGGGGCCGAAAGTGGTTGAGGCACCGGGCGAATGCCGCTCAAACCTCGATGTCATCAATGCCCTGGGCAAACGATTAGGTGCGGAGCATCCCGGCTTTGAGATGAACGCGTTGGAGTTGATTGACTGGACATTGCAGAAATCCGGCTGGGGCGATGTTGAAAATCTTCGCAAAGAACGCTGGATTGACTGCCAGCCGGAATTTGATGACGCGCACTATATTAATGGGTTCGCCCACCCGGACGGAAAATTCCGCTTTGCGCCAAAATGGGCGCAGGTGCTGCCCCATGGATTCGACACCAACAGCCTGACCAGCAAAATGCCTGCCCTGCCGGATCATTGGCCGGTGATCGAAGACGCGACTGCAGAGATGCCCTATCGTTTGGTCACTGCGCCGGCGCGAAGTTATCTAAATTCGACATTCTCCGAGACACCGTCATCCATTGCCCGCGAAGGCAAACCCACGGTTATGATCCATCCCGATGACGCCGCCGATCTGGGCGTCGTCGACGATGATATCGTCAAACTGGGCAACAACCGGGGCGTTGTGCCAATAGCGGTGGAAATCTTTGACGGACTACAGCGTGGCGTGGTCGTGGTCGAAAGCATTTGGCCAAACGCAGCGTTCGAAGGCGGCAAAGGCATCAATGCCCTGACAGGCGCGGACCCGGTGGCACCCGTTGGCGGTGCAGCCTTCCACGACAATCGCATTTGGATCAAACCAGTCTGAAGAAGCAGATAGGCGGGACGATCATGAAGCAATCCGACGGCATCGCCTTTATCGAAGGTGAATACCTGCCCATTGCCGAGGCGCGGATACCGATCACGGATTGGGGGTTTTTACGCTCCGATGTGACTTACGACGTGGTCGCGGTTTGGCGGGGCGGTTTTTTCCGCCTTGAAGACCATCTG
>Ga0233439_10005508_pt1 | contig 11718 bp, 1 predicted proteins | sample SI_123_September_6_FD_182713 | JGI IMG/M metagenome (GOLD analysis project Ga0233439, IMG submission 182713) | Seawater microbial communities from Saanich Inlet, British Columbia, Canada - SI_123_September2016_100_MG | ecosystem: Environmental > Aquatic > Marine > Inlet | place: Canada: British... | reverse complement strand
TTGGGATATACTTAAAAAAGTTGTAAATGAAGATTGGGGTCTAGCAAATGCTGGTGGTATAAAAGAATATACATTAACCCCCGCCGGTCCGTATAGATACTACAGAATTAGTGTTCAACTTTTAGTCAATAACGCAAGTAATAAGAATTTCTCTCTTTCACAAATGGTAATATGGGGTGGAAAACACCCAACAGAATTTTATAGACACGCATTACCACTGGATATAAGTGGTTTAGTTACAAATTTTACCGCAACACCAGAAAATATTACAAGCGCTTTTCCAGGTAAAAATATAGGCGGTCCCTTTTCGGAAGACCTAAAATGGGGATGGATGGGCTCAACTACTAATAATATTTTAACTCAAGATACAACAGATATTACAGATACCAATACCATTGATTTACATGTTTGGAAAATTACAATCACCCTATAAATTTATTATTTAGTCTTTTTAATATAAATAATAAATATAATGAGCTACACAGGTATTATTAAAATTCCGGTTCTTTTCGATATGTCTGGTGATACCATAGTTTATGGTGAAGATGTTACTGGCGATTTTGTTACTTCACATTTAGACTTTATTTTAGACATGACAGCAGAAGCCAATGATATTTCATTAAACGCTGCTGATATTTCAGCAGCTATTCTCGTAGGAGACCAAGACAATACAGATAATTTGTTTTATTCTGGTGGAACTGATAGCACAGCTATTGATAATTTATGTAATCGGATTTCAAAAGCAATTACGCGAGGCAAATTGGTACATATTCCAAAGGCAGGAAATCATTCAAATTCGGGCATTCCTTTAGGTGGTAGAGCCGAATTGGTTGATGCAACAGGTACACATACTATATATCATATACAAAATGTACATACGCCAAAATATTTTACTACGGTTGCGCCAATTGGTGACGAACAAATGCTTGGCGAAGCCATGGCTCGTGTCGCTTCTATTCATTTGGTTGGGACACCGTTGGCTGCTGCTGCTTTTGATGATGCTGCTAGTATTCAAACGTCTTTAGAAACCGCATCCGCACAAACCTTTAATTCCGGCAATACAGCATTTTATAACGCTTTGGCTGTTCAACTTTCTAAGGTATTAGGAGGTAGTAAATCCTCCGCTCCTATGAAAGCCGGTGTTATAATTCAGGGAACACCCATTACCATATCGTATGAAGAAAATTTTGAAGACGATGCTTATGTGGGAGTCGCTAACTACGACGACGCGCCTATACAAAGTGTAACGGGACACTTAGGAACAACAACAAAAGCATTGTATCGTAGTGGAACAGCTGAACTTGGAAGATGGAGACAAGATAGGGCTACCCATTTGAGCGTAAAAACATTCAGTTTTTGGTTTAAGTATGACGGAGGGTCTCAAAACTTAAGATCTATTTTCGTGGTTTCACCAGGAACTAACGTGTTTGGCGATGACACGTGGCATATTTACTCAGACCAGAACGGCGGGCTTTTATCCAAGTCTACATCAAGACTTGTCAACGGTGCGTACCATGCGAACAATACGCTTGGTGCAAAAGTATATCTTAATGGTGTGGAGTACGATGAAGGTTCAAACAAACTTTTTATGCAAGATCATGGGACCGAGTGGCAGTCTTCGCGACCATATATTGGAAATCAAGATAATGGTTGGGCACATATCGTATTGACTATAGCAGGCGACCGTTCAACTCTGCCCGTCGGAAACTATAATCCTGGAATACTTTTTGGTGAAAATGCGTACAACGGGCAAACCTCGAGTCCCGTAGGTATGTATTGGGCAAAAGGGTGGTTTGATGATGTTCAATATTGGGACATTGAATTAAACGCCTCACAAATAGCAGAACTCTATGCTGGAAACAATCCGGCAGGCGCCATAGAAATACCAAGGCCATTAGACGCATCTGGAGTTTCAGTTCCTGCTTTAAAATCTATTTATGAACAATTAATGAGTGTTCCGGGTCGTTCTCAAATTATGCAAACCAGAGATATAAGTGGTGTAGTAGATAACTCAAATACTACATTAACCGGCGGATTCCCCTTTATCAGTGGTGATAAATTAGTTATGTATTTACGACCAAAAATTGTTTTTGATGCCCAAACTGTAGCGGAACAATCTACATCATTGGTTGGATTTTCAGACGGCGTTACACTTAATACGCCTTCTTTCAATGTAGGTCGTGACGGACAAGGTATAACTGGTCAAGCATATACCCAAAGTGATTATTATGATAATCAAGCCAGTTACAAAGGTGAGAAAGCTTTTGATGGAACCATAACAGGAGGGTATGGTTGGTTAGCCAATGACCCATTTGATAATACAACAGGTGCTTACAATGCGAATCCACCAAACAATACATCAGTTGATGGAGTAAATTTGGCCGGTTCATGGGTCCAAGTTAATATTGGTAAAAAAGTCGCTGTAACAAGTTATAAAATTTATCCTCAAGATTGGGAAAAACCTTCAATTGGTGGGAGGTCACCTCATATATTTAAACTCGTATATAGTGACAACGGAACTAATTTTCTTACCGCTGATTCTCAAACTGTAGGGACAAGCAATACAGATACAAGCGAATGGGCCACTACCAATGATGGTAATGCTACTTATATACCGAAAACATTCACATTAACGCAAACAAAAATAGGACAATATTGGAGATTAATAGTAACTTCTGTTTATGGTAATAGTTTAAGTAATGGTGGTGCTCTTGCTGTTCAAGAATTAGAAATAAATGGTAGTGATGATTATTCTGGTTCAGGAGATAGTGGTGGTGTAGATTTAAGTGGTTTACAGACCAATATTGTAGCTACAGCAGAAAATATTGAAGATGCTTTTCCAGGAAACGCTACAACAGGACCAGAACCGGAAATGAATAAATGGGGATGGATGGGATCGCCAAATTCAGATAGTTTAACACTTGAGAGCACGGATGTAACTGATATTAGAACAATTGATTTACATATTTGGAAAATTACCATAACTTTGTAAATTAATTATTTAGTCATTTATTAACTTAATAATTAATTATAGCTATATTTATTATAATGAGCAACACCTCGAGAATTATACAAATTCCGGTACTTTTCGACATGTCTGGTAGCAGTCTCGTGTTTGGAGAAGAAGCTACTGGGGATTTCGTCGATTCTCATTTACAATTCCTTCTTGATATGACTACAGAAGCAAATGGTATTTCTTTGAATGCCTCCGATATTTCATCATCGATTTTGATAGGAGATCAAGATGCGGGAGATAATATTTTCTTTGATGGCGATTCAAAAGGCATAGGCATTGATAATTTATGTAATCGTATAGCCAAAGCCATTACCCGTGGAAAATTGGTTCATATACCATCAATAGGTAATTTTTCTAATTCGGGTATTCCAATTGGTGGCGAAGGTCATTTATATGGTCTTCACGGCGGTAAAATGCCCGCTGGTGGATATTCAAAAAAATATACAACATCAATGGCCCCTATTGGAGATGAACAAATGCTTGGACTAGCAATGGCCAGGGTAGCATCAATTCATTTGATAGGAGACCCATTGGGTTCTCAGGCATTTGAAGATGCCGCAAGCATTCAAACTTCTTTAGAAACAGCATCATCTCAAACGTTTAATCAAGGTATGACTGCTTTTTATAACGCATTAGCTGTTCAACTTTCTAAGGTATTAGGAGGCAGTAAATCCTCCGCACCTATGAATCCTGGTATTCTTGTAGGTAGTGAAAAATATACCAGTGATTACAATCTTACAGCAACAGATCAAGATTATAACAATGATGGTAGAATGCCAAGTTCTCCTTTAACAGGACAAGTTTATACCGCAAGTACAAGTGATACTAACTCATATCCTCCAAAACGAGCTTTCGATACACACCCTCATTCAGTGTTCAGGTCAGGATACAATGCTTATAACGGAACAACAGGATATCATACAGGACCCACGCTGATTGGTGGTATTAATGGTTTAACTACAAATAACAATTCGTGGCAAGGCGTATGGTTGCGAGTAGATATCGGACAGACTGTCGTATTATCTGAATATAAAATACACCCTCGTTATAATACAGCCACCGTAAAAAACACACCAAAAGAAGGTTATTTAATAAGTAGTCTTGATGGTATCAATTGGGAAGAAATTCATCATTTAAATCTTGATGATACTACTGGTCGGCTATTATATTATAATTCGGGAACTTTTGGTTCAGCAGACACAGATTTAACTGGTTTAAACAATAGAGAAGGCAGATATTTTGCTTTCGTTTGGAAAAGGGTTTTTACAAACTCAGACCAAGCTTATGGGGGTATTGGCGAATTTGAATTATTGGGTGTTACTAAAGCCGAATATGATGGAGGCTCGCCACCAACTCCTTACGATGTGGCCAGTAGCAGCTCGACATTAAATGGACAATCCTACTCATCGTCACATTATTACGATGGTGGTTGGCTGGCACCAGAAGCGTTTGATAATACTCACACCAATACTTCGGCATGGTTAACGCAAGATGGTTCATTTGATAGACCTACCGGTGAATTAACAACAACGGGTGGGTCATCCACAACCGCGTTTTCTTCTGGTATTCCAGGTGAATGGATTCAAGTTGATTTAAGTCAAAATGTTAATCCTGGAAAATTTTATTTAAATTCACCCTCCACGAGTTATCCCACAGAGGGATGGTTAGTAAGTAGCAAAGATAAGAGTAATTGGGATGTTGTACATACTTTAGATAGTAACAATTGGAATACACATTCAACAGACCGCATACATTACGAACTTGATATTAGTGGTACTCCTACTGGTGAAGATGATATAAAAATAGCTAGTAGTTGGAGATTAATAATAACTAAAATGAATCCTGGTAATACGGGTTATATTCAACTTTACGATTTTAATTTACAAGGTATTGTTTTCCCTACAGATTTCGGTTCGGTACCCGCATCAACAAATCAAGTTTATATGTTAGATAAAACCTCTTATGATTTTACAAGCAAACAAACAAACTCAAAATTTATGGTTCCAGCTATCACAGAACAAAGATATACAGCCAGCTCACAATATAATAATAATAGTTACAAAGCCGAAAAAGCATTTTTGGATGATATGCAAGAACATTGGCGTTCATCAAGTATTACCAGATACCATACTACAACTGGACTACATTATTTTAGTACTTGGACTGGTCCTTATAGAGGCGAATGGATACAAGTTGATTTAAGTGAAAATTTTGTAGCCACATCTTATGTCATTGAAGGAAATAGAGTAACTCACGCCGATAATAAAAATTCACCAAAGAAAGGGTATTTATTAGGAAGTATTGATAATAAAAGATGGAATTTAATACATACAATGGACCTTTCGAGCAACGACGCCAATGAATATTATAATGCTACCGATGGTTATAAAGTGATTAGACTTCATACAGATAAAACTTCTGTTTGTGGAGGGAGATATTTTAGATTTGTAATCGAAAAACTATTTCCTGGTTGTGACGGATATGTCGGTATGTATAATTTTAGAATTTATGGCGTAAAAGAAAGTGAAGCTACCTTAGGAAATGGGCAAGGTTCAACATCATTTATAGATGATTATACCCTTACAGCAACGCCGTATAATGTAAGTGTTCATATGCCCACCACAGCTATAGAAGATTTAAATATGTCTCCCCCTTTTACACAAAATAGATATACCGCTTCATCCACAAGTTCTGGATCTTATCAACCTGGGAATGCATTTACACCAGTAAGTTATATGTGGCAATGTGTATCTGGTATGTATAATGGTACGCAAGGTACTTATTATGGTACAACCCTTACCGATATATATCCGGGTGAATGGGTTCAAATTGACTTAAGTCAAAATGTTTTTGTTGATTCATACACCATACGAGGATACTTCCATACCAACACCACTTATCGCAACTCTTCTCCAAAAAAAGGATATTTATTAAGTAGTTTAGATGGTATGAAATGGCGATTAGCACACACATTTGAGGTTCAAACAGAGGCAGCGGATTATGTTTATGACCCCTCCGGTTATGGATTTTTGAATAATAAAATTACTAATAATCAAAACGCAATTGGTAAATCATGGAGATTTGTAACCGAAAAACTATTTGAAACGAATTTGGGTTATGTGGGTATATCACAACTTTCTTTATATGGGGTAAAATCTCCAAGTGAAATCATACAAGGAGACATAACCAAAACCACACAAGATAATAGTATTTATACATTAGATGTAACCCCATATAACCTTACAAGTAAATCCTCCAATGAATATTCACGTGGTTCTTCACTTACAGGACAAACTTACTCAGCATCATCTATGCAAAGTACCACAACATATGATGTTGAACACGCATTTGAATCTTATCATAATAACAATTGGTTTTCATATTCCGCCAAATATAATAGTGGTGCAACATCCGATGGTGAATATTATGGAACAGTCAGAACTGGCGATTACAAGGGCGAATGGATTCAAGTAGACCTAAGTGAAAATGTTTTTGCCGATTCATACACTATCGCTGGATATTTTTACACCAATCAAACATATGCGAACTCTTCTCCAAAAAAAGGGTATTTATTAAGCAGTTTAGATGGTAAAGAATGGCTATTAGTGCACACATTTAATGTTCAAACAACTAATGCTGATTATATGTGGAATTATGTTAATGGGAACGAGTATGGATATCTTAATCATAAAATTACCAATAACAAGAACGCGATTGGTAGATACTGGAGATTTGTAACCGAAAAACTATTTCCGGGCAATAATGGATATGTGGTTATAAATTCATTTAATATTTATGGTGGTAAATATCCAAGCGAAGTAACAAATGGAAATGGTGGTTCAAATACTCAACTAAAATTGTATTCAACGCCAATCACCGCAATTGATTTTACACTTGGTTGGGAAGTTACTACTACTTACAATGATGAACTATTACCCAGAAATAATATCAATCAAACTTTTACTTCATCGTCATATGATACTGGAAATGAACCAAGGGAAGCATTTGGGCGATATCGTGGTGGTTGGCACTGGAGATCCTATGGTTCCAGTTATAATGCAACCACCGGTACTTATTATGGAACAACCAGAACTGGCGATTACAAAGGTGAATGGATTCAAGTAGACCTAAGTGAAAATTATTTTGCCGATAATTATGTTATACAAGGATATAATAACGCGAACGACACTTATCATAACTCTTCTCCAAAAAAGGGGTATTTATTAAGTAGTTTAGATGGTAAAAAATGGCGATTAGCACATACATTTGATATTCAAACAACTAACGCTGATTATACATATAATACTACAGACCAATATGGATACGTGACACACGACATTTCAAACAATGACAACGCGTGCGGTAGATACTGGAGATTTGTAACCGAAAAATTATTTGAAGGCAATTTGAGTTATCTACATATTTCTTGCCTTTCTATTAATGGCTCAAAAGAAACAGATAGAATAGAAGGTAATGTCGTTATAGACAATTCACATAATGAAGTAATATATACATTAAACGCCACACCATACGATTTATTTAATAATTTCTCTGAATTATCAGGACAAGTTTATAGTGCTTCCAGTCACGGGTCTACCGATACCAATAATTACGGTGCAGCTACAACGTTTGATGGATTTTCAGATTCGAATAAATGGTATTCACTGTCACAATACAATGGCACAAGTGGTCTTTATTATGGTTGTGAATTTACAGGACCGTATCACGGCGAATGGATTCAAGTAGACCTAAGTGAAAATGTTTTTGCTGGTAGTTATCTTATACAAGGATACCTCCACAATAGCAACACTTATCATAACTCTTCACCAAAAAAAGGTTATTTATTAAGTAGTTTAGATGGTAAAGAATGGCGATTAGCACATACATTTAATATAGCGGGGAATACGGCAACTTATACATATAACTTATTCGATAAATATGGATACAAAGCACACGATATCTCAAATAACGAGAACGCGATTGGTAGATACTGGAGATTTGTAACTGAAAAGATTTTTCCAGGTAATAATGGATATGTGCGTATGGGACAATTCACTGTTTTGGGCGTTAAATATCCAAGTGAAGTAACGCAAGGAAATGGCGGACTCACAACAACATTTAAAAATCATATTAGAACTACCACCACACCATACGATTTATTTAATAACAACTCTGAATTATCAGGACAAGTTTATAGTGCTTCCAGTCACGGGTCTACCGATACCAATAATTACGGCGTAGCTACGACGTTTGATGGATTTCAAGATAGTAATAAATGGTATTCACTGTCACAATACAATGGCACAAGTGGTCTTTATTATGGTAGTAAATTTACAGGACCGTATCACGGCGAATGGATTCAAGTAGACCTAAGTGAAAATGTTTTTGCTGGTAGTTATGTTATACAAGGATTCTTGCACAGCCATCAATCATATACGAACACTTCGCCGAAAAAAGGGTATTTATTAAGCAGTTTAGATGGTAAAGAATGGCGATTAGCACACACATTTGATGTTCAAACCAATAATGCTGATTATACATATAATACTACAGACCAATATGGATACATCACCCACGACATTTCAAACAACGAGAATGCCATTGGTAGATACTGGAGATTTGTAACCGAAAAACTATTTCCGGGCAGTGAGGGATATGTGCGTATGGGACAATTTACTGTTTTGGGCGTTAAATACCCAAGTGAAACAAACGAAGGAAATTTAGTTACTGATGTATCTCGCAATAATCCAGGATATGCATTAAACACTACACCATACGATTTATTTAATAATTTCTCTGAATTATCAGGACAAGTTTATAGTGCTTCCAGTCACGGGTCTACCGATACCAATAATTACGGCGTAGCTACGACGTTTGATGGATTTCAAGATAGTAATAAATGGTATTCACTGTCACAATACAATGGCACAAGTGGTCTTTATTATGGTAGTAAATTTACAGGACCGTATCAAGGCGAATGGATTCAAGTAGATCTAAGTGAAAATGTTTTTGCTGGTAGTTATGTTATACAAGGATACTTGCACAGCCATCAATCATATACGAACACTTCGCCGAAAAAAGGGTATTTATTAAGCAGTTTAGATGGTAAAGAATGGCGATTAGCACACACATTTGATATTCAAACCACTAATGCTGATTATACATATAATTCTACAGACCAATATGGGCACGCCACATACGATATCTCAAATAATGAGAACGCGATTGGTAGATACTGGAGATTTGTAACTGAAAAGATTTTTGGGGGCAATGAGGGATATGTGCGTGTGGGACAATTTACTGTTTTGGGCGTTAAATATCCAAGTGAAGTAACCGTTAGTAACCTATCGGTTGACCCATCTTTAAATATAATTAAAAAATTACCCGCAGATATGAATTCTATTTATGATTTAACAAGCATAACTTCCACTTTAACGGGTCATGTTTATACAGGATCTTCCCAAGAAAACTATTATCCTCCAGCCGAAGCGTTTGATAATGTACACGCTTGGGAAAATGCGTGGCGCTCTGTTACTCAATACAACTCAACATCTGGGAATTATTATGGTAATAAATTTACAGGACCTTATAAAGGCGAATGGCTGCAAGTTGATTTAAGTGAAAATGTTGTTATTGGTGAATATAAAATACTTGCTCCGAATTATAATCACGCGGCTTATTACTACAGTTGTCCAAAAAAATCTTATTTATTAAGTAGTTTAGATGGTAAAAAATGGAATTTAGTCCATATACACGACGTAACTTCCTTTTCTTCATCATATGGTTCTCACACAGGAAATGTAACATATACTTTAAATGGGGATAATTGTAAAGGAAGATATTTTAGACTTGTAACAGAAAAGCTTTTTCGAAGCAATTCATCATACTTGCATATTTGTGGTTTAGAAATTAAAGGCATCAAGGAAAGTGAAAATTCTATATCTTCACAAAGTTTGGCAAATAGCTATAATACTTTTACAAATACATCAACGCCTTATGTTGTGTCCAGTAGAAACTTGCGTCATACCACCCTACCATATCTAATAAGTTCAGAAAAAACTACATTAATTAGTGTAGACGTTTCAAGTCCAGCATCAACATTAACCAGTCAAAATTATACAGCATCTTTGGGAACAGCAAATAAAGCATTTGATAACGATGACCCCACTCATTGGGATATTTCTGGAAATTTTAAATATAATATATTTGAAACATTACGCACCAATGAACCAAATTTTACAGGATGGACACTTGACCCAAGTGCAGGATTACTTTTATCGTTTAGTGAAAATGTTCAATCCGGAACTACAGCAATGGATACAAATGATTTTTCTATGGTTGATAATACACAACCTAATTCAACTATCCTATCTACAGACATTTCTAATGGTAAAGTATTGGTTAATATAGCAAAATCTTTTACATACAACGATAGTGTAACAGAATACGATTTAGCAAGCACAAATTCAACACTAATGACTCACGTAACCGATCAAAACAAAACAACAATTTATACAGCATCATCATATTATAATACCTCTTATTATCCATACGAAGCTTTCGACGCATATGCAACGTCCAACAATGATAACTGCTGGATTTCAATAAACAATTCATATGCTAATCAAGTTAATACAAATAATATTATTACAGTAGTTGATGGAACCGATGTAATGGGAGAATGGTTACAAGTAGAACTACCAGAGAACGTTATCGTAAAGACATTCAAATATGTAGCAAGACCCACTACACTTGATTCTATACAAGAAGCCGTGTTGGTCGTTAGTAAAAATGGGACAACGTGGACGCAAATTGGTTCTATAACCAGAATATTGGAAAATTATACCAATACCACAGAAGAAACTTATTCTACGACAGCCCATATTTCGGGCAAATATGTTAGGCTTATAATAGTTAAAAATTGGACAGCAGTTACGGCAACTGTAGGTGAATTAACATTGTTGGGTCAAAAACAAAGTGAAGCAACGCCAATTATTATTACCAGTCATAACAATTTGAAATTGACTTACAATAAGAACGCCAGCAAAGATAAAAACATAATTGGGGCTACCAACAACGTTGCTGTAAATCTTTTTTCGGCTATTGGAGGAACATTATTAAACAGAGGATTATATTTTACAGACTCACTCGCAACAAATGAACCCAATTTTACCAGTTCTCAGGTTGTTGGTGGTAAGTTAGAATACACTTTCAGTGAAAATTTACAAGCCGGCTCTGGTGGATTAGATATTACAGACTTCCAATTAATTGATAATTCGGGAATGGTTATTGATATTAGTAACAATGGAACGTCTATAACTGGTGGCAAGTTGGTAATAGCTTCTTATGTAAAAGATTACACTTTAATAGGTAATGAATACGATTTGGCCAGCGACAATGCTACACATGAAAATATATCTTTACGCTATTACGATCAAGGAACAAATAGAGGCGGTTGGGAAGCAGAACATCTTTATGATGATAATGAGGCAACACAATGGCTTGGATATGAAGCGACTGGATATCAGCCAAATAATCTGACTAATCAAATATATAACGGTATCACAGCTTATAATGGTTGGCCTCAAATGGGTATGCCCGCTCTTCTCTCAACTAATATGGTAAAAACAAATAACAATAGTTGGAATGGAGATTGGTTGAAGGTTGATATGGGTGAAACTGTTATTGTATCGGAAATAAAA
>Ga0233439_10005505_pt1 | contig 11721 bp, 11 predicted proteins | sample SI_123_September_6_FD_182713 | JGI IMG/M metagenome (GOLD analysis project Ga0233439, IMG submission 182713) | Seawater microbial communities from Saanich Inlet, British Columbia, Canada - SI_123_September2016_100_MG | ecosystem: Environmental > Aquatic > Marine > Inlet | place: Canada: British... | reverse complement strand
GTCTTTCCCAAAGAATGTCCAGTAGCATAAACATTATTAAAATCTATAATATTGAGGAAAAAGATGGCTTTGAAAATGGAAGACATGATTGAAGGCATTTTTATTTTTATTTTTATTTATATATATATGTTATTTCATTAATCGTTTTTAAATCAATTCAATTTTATTATTATTATATATATACTATTTTTTTACCACCGTGATATTCATACACATGATTTTCTTCAATCATAATATCATTTACACTTTTATCATCACGTTTTTTTAAATATAGTGTCCCTAATAATCGACCATATTTATCAAAGTTACCACAATGAATATATACTAAATTATTCATAATCATACCACTTAAAAATTCTTTGGCCTCAATAGCCAATTGTTTTTTTCCTTCACGGTTAATACAATTTAACGGTAATCGCATTTCGGGCGAATCGTATCCAGCCATACGTATATTCCATTTATACAATTTACGACAATGGCGGAATACCACTTTACACGTATCGCCATCATATACATCAACGACTTTACATAGTTTTTTTTTCCCATTCAATGAAAATGGTTTAATATTGTCATTAGATTTTATTAATTTTGAACGAAGAAACATGGTATACTACAGTATACTATATTATAGTATTATTATATGTCCTTACTGTTCGAAAAAAACATTTTTTAAAAAATATTATAATTATTCTATATTTATATTATAATGGCGCAAGCTCCTAAACAGAATCCTAAACAGAATCCTAAACAGAATCCTAAACAGAATCCTAAACAGAATCCGAAAAAAAGCACAATTATATTTGGTGAAAAATATGAAGTAGCGAATAATAAAGTTATTTTTAGAACTGGATTTGGGAAATTAATTATGTATCCCAAAGCATTATTACATAATAATTATATACAGAAGTGTATTGGCGATGAAGTTTCCTATAAGGATATCCCTGTTATAAATCATAAACCAGTAAGTAAATATAATAAAGTATTATTTATGCCAGTATCACAAGGTAAACAACTAAAATTAAAACGCGTTTCCAAAAAGTTAAACTGTTATGTATCTAAAACAGCTAAATCTAAAAAAAATCAAAGAAATAATCCATTATTAAAAAATGATAGTAGGTATACGAGTGATAAATCATTAATGTCTAAAATTGGTTCACAATTCTCTAAATCAATATCATCAATGGGCTCCTATGGATTATCACGCGCTACTTCTGGATTATCACGCGCTACTTCTGGGACAGTAGAAATTATGCAGTCACTCTTTAAAACAGACACGAATTATAAAAACTTACTTCAATTAATAAATGATATTAATAAAAACCTAAACATTACAAAGAAAGATATAGACGAACTAACAACGACAGATTCAATAAACCAGAAGACTCATGACACTTTAACAAAACAAATAAATGCATTACATAATACTGGTACTAACGCGTCTGTGTCTGCGAATAATACGTATGGGAATGTGACTAATGCGTCTGCGTCTGGGAATAATGCGTCTGCGTCTGGGAATAATGCGTCTGCGTCTGGGAATAATGCGTCTGCGTCTGGGAATAATGCGTCTGCGTCTGGGACTAACACGCCTAAACAGAATAAAGCATATGTGGGAATTGTAACCAAAATTAATAATATACGTAATTTAACCGAATCAGAATATACTACTATGTTGGAATTAATTGATAAACTTAAATATAAGATAATAGATACAAAGACGAAACCCTATAAAAACTTATTAAAGAATATTAATAATATTAATAAATTTATTAAATTGCCGGATACCATAACATATCAAACATTAATTAACTATATAAATATGATTTCAGCTAAATTAAACATTAAAACCAAAATTACACATTTAACTGACATGTTAAATGCCGATAATAACGGTAATATCGTTGAAATTAAAAAGGAAATATCATTATTAATAGATAATTTATTGAAGTTAATGCCAAACAATCCATCCTTAATAAAACTAAAAGGTGGAATAAAAAATCTCAATAAAAACGATATTAACGGAATTATAGATGAACTAAAAAAATTGGCTTTTGAGTATAACAAAAAATAAAGTAATTTAATATTACAACCCCAATTATAGTATATACTATTATGGTGAATATCTAAAATAAATCACTTAAAAATATTCATTAATAAAAGTATCTTGGGTTATTATCGGTATACCGAATTGTTTGGCTTTTTCGATTTTTACCCCGGTAGTGTGGTCATCTTTTACTATTAATAAATATATTTTTTTGGAAATGGTAGTTGCCATTGTCCCATTATGTTTTTCAATATAGTCCACAATTTTCGCATCGCGGAATCCTGTGAGCAATACTTTCTTGCCACAAAATCTGTCACTGACTATTTTTAATTTATTCTTTTTTTCCGCTATTTTTATAAAGGGATGTTCCACCATAAACTGATTGAATGCTGGTAAATTATCAATAAATTGTGAGGCCGTTATACTACTAAATCCTTCTATTTCTTTTATTGTGTCTATAAGCGTATGAGGTGGAATGGATGATAGATGTATATCGGGATACCGATGGGTTATGGCCAGCAACCGCCTAATACCGAATCCAATGCCAAATTTTAAACTGGCCGCCATGACCAACTCTAATGGCTGTGGTTTATCGACCGCCACGCGAATATTTGTATGAATTTTATCCGACAATTTCTCCTGAAATCCCTCTAATGATAACAATTCATCGCGTGTTATATAATATATTTTGGCAATAGTGTTATAACCCCCATTAATTAGTTTTTTTATTAAACCAACACTCATATTTTCAACCCCCATTGTTCTAAAAAAATGGAGAATTTGTTGATGCGTATATGCGGTATTAGTGTCTGGGTTTGTTATAAATATATTAACCTTTGTTTCATTCCATACATACTCTATTCCTGTGGGCATAATGGGTGTTGTCGATTTCTTTATAACTTCGATAATTGATGGTATGACATCGCCACTACGTACAATACGTACCAGCGATTCACTACCGACCATGTTATCAACTATAAATTTCGCATGATACCCTGTCGCGAATTGGATCCTAACCCCATCAATAACAACTGGTTCTATTTCAACCCGTGGCACAATTTTACCATGCTTAGATATATTCCAATTCACATCGATGACTTTTACTATATGTCCTATACCATTCGCCTTGAATGCCATACTATATTCGGGGTTTCCCGTTATATTGCGAGGGTGAATATTATTATCAGTAATGATGATGCCATCTATATCATATGACGCATTTACTCTATATTCTAAGAGTGTTTTTAATAGGAAACTATTTTTCATAGATTGTTGACCATTATTGGCTAAATCATTTTTAGTATATAATGAATAATTACAGGTTGGAAATCCATATTTTCCAGCTAATTGTAATTGCTGATATGAATTTAGTTTATCGTGAATAATTTCGAAAACCACAAACTCTATCAATGCGATGAGTTCGGGAACCTGTGTCTTTTTTCCCATTAGACCCACAACCATACTACGCGAATTACTATATTTATCTCGGTGTCCATTAAAATTGGCTTTTGAGATAATTAATTCGCCACGAAGAGCAATATCCTTTTGTAATTTAGGTAGTGTCATATATTTCAATAGATGCGAAATATCCCTACCAAATATACCATTTCCGCGAGAAAATAATGTTCGTTTATTATTTTTATATTCTAATATGGCCGAAGCACCATCCAATTTATCACTAATAACGAATGGTCCTTCATACTTAGAAAGCCAATTCGTAATGGCTTCTGTATTTTTTATTTTACTCATACTACCCATATGATATGGTAGTTTGACCTTTACATCACTTGGCGTAAACCCAATTTCGGTTAATATGGGATTATCAGGTGATCTCAATCGCAAATTATCCAACGCAATATCGTATACCGCATCAGGAACCAATTGTTGTTCGGTTTCATAATAAAATTTGTTAGCTTTACGAATAAATAGTTCAAGTAATATTATAGACACTTTTTTTGTATAGTCCTCTGGATTTTCTAATAATTCTGGTATTGAAAATGACATTTTATATAATTTATATAATTTATATATTTTTATATAATAAAAATAAAAATAATAATAATAGCATCAAATTTTTAATATTTGATTTACCGATTATTCCCCCATATTTCGATATCATCACTGTAGTAATTTTTTAAGTTACAATTGGGATCAGTAGGTGAATTGCACGAAACACACGCTTTTCGATTACAATCACCACCAATCATATTAAATGTTGTACACCTTGGGTCATCAGTGCATAATTTCTTACATGATTCGAGTGTTTGACCTCCCGTCCAAGGAGAAATGACCGGGCAATTCTGTTCTTTCTGTTCACCCTTGTTTGTTATTTTTGTATAAGGGATGGTTTCTACAGGAGGCGTTATTGTAAATGTTTTCTGGGCGGTTGTGTAGAAAGGTGTGGTATATTTACCTACACTACCACCAGATATGGTAGCGCGAATAATATTCTCTGAAGCGCTACCTTCATCCGCACCTTTTATACCAACTATGGAATGTCCATCGCGATATTTTATAATAGATGTAGCCGAACCACCAATTAATCGCAAGACTTCATTCGTGGTTAATATATCATCCGAATTAAGTTTTTGTATTTCAGCATACGAAATTGTATTATTATAAGTGCCACCATTTGCTGCCAAATATGATTGGCTTGTAGAAAATGTATGAGCATTGGCTTTGGCGCTGCCATGATAATCTACCAATACTTTAATTGGACCGAATAACTCAAACGAACTAATTGTATCATTTCCGATACCATCACGCATGTGTACTGGTGTATTAGGGCCATTTGAATTTAATTTACGTTCTATAACATAACCATTATTAATATTATAACTATCATTTTCATAAAAGATAACACCCGGCGCACAACGTCGTTCACCATCATCCATCACCGCCACGGACACTATTTTACCTGCGGGTATCATATTTTTGATATAGTTTATCATATTGGTGGTGTTAGTATAATACATATGGGTATCGTAATTTTTGAAATCATAATATGAACCATCTTTATTAAGCACTAATATATTATAACCGCGTGCTGTAATCACATCAAATGCCACTTCTTCCGATTGTTTATTTGTTGTTTTGTAAAACCCCGCGAAATCATAATCGCCTCCACCCCCACGCGATTTAGCTATTATAGTAAATTCTGTGATGGGAGTTTCGGTAGTTGTTGTAGATACTACTTCCGCTGCGGTTGTCGCTACTGATGCTACTGTTGCTACTGATGCTACTGATGCTACTGATGCTGCTGTTGCATCGGGAATTATTGATAATGGTTGGTTTTGATTGATGACAGGTTTACCATTAACATAAAAATTACCACCAGATTTAGTTAATTGTTCTAAAAATGTGATTGTGGTTTCCAATTGCGAATAAGATTGGAAATTATTTCGGGTGTTCATAAATAATACTTTAATCAATATTATTATTAATATGATTAAAATAAGTATTACTATTTTAAGATTCATTATATTAAAATACTGTAATATTATTTATAATAATAATATGATTTGTAATATTATTTATAATAATAATATGATTTGTAATATTATTTATAATAATAATATGATTTGTAATAAATATTATTTATAATAATCTTTATCTGTCATTACCCCATACCTTAATAGCCGGATGTTCATAACCTCGTAACATACAATTGGGATCATCTTTAGACTTACACGAATCGCATGCTTTTCGATTACAATCTCCTCCAATCATATTAAATGTTGTACACTTTTCGTCGGAAGTACATAATACCCTACATGATTCAAATGTTTGTCCGCCTGTCCAAGGAGCAATGGATGGACAACCCTGAACCGTCTTTGAAACGTCGAATTGTGTATAATTTACTGCTGGCGAATCCATAATCCTTACATTGTCCAAATATACCGATTTATCTATACCCAGAGGTGTCGTATTATTAAATTTGATTATATGTGTAGTGTCAGTCGCCTTAAATGGAACTGAATATTCCTTAAATGCGAGGCTATTCCAGCTAGAAATAATTCGTAGGGCATCTAATTCCGAATTACGTGTATTCTTAATAGAAACCACCATTTTATTATGTGAAGACGAAGGTCGTTCCGCGGCAAGAAATACCAGTTTATAGAACATACCAACTGTAAATCCAGTAACTGTTTGTTCAATATATGACTGATAGATAGCGTCTTTTTTATTTTGTAATGAGACATAATATTTTCCACTACCACTATTCAGACCGTTCCAAGCGGAATTACCATTTGTAACCAAAACCAGACTTGGATCCGAACTGGTAACCCACCCCTTAGGTATTATACTAATATAATCACCTTCAATTTGGTCAGATTCGAAGTTCCCATTTATTAAATGTGGACCAGGCGCCAATGTAGTGGTTGGTGCCAATGTAGTGGTTGGTGCCAATGTAGTGGTTGGTGCCAATGTAGTGGTTGGTGCCAATGTAGTGGTTGGTGCCAATGTAGTGGTTGGAGCACCATCCACAATTGGAGGAATTGTCATTGAAGTATTTAAACAACTTATTATATTTTTTTTTAAATAATACTTATTATCATATAATTCTATATTGTTTAGAAATTCACTTATAACTCGCATTTTTTGCGGATTATTACGTAAATTTTTATAACGCATTCTCAAATCCGCAGGGACATTTATATAATTTTCGGTCTGATATTTATATTCGTAATTATAATATATAATACAAAATATAGCGACAATAGCAATAATACCAATAATAATAATATTATTATTGTTAAGTGTCATAATTTTAATTATAATAATATAAGATAAATAAATAGAATAACCATCGATTTTCAATAGAATAACCATCGATTTTCAATAGAATAACCATCGATTAGCGTATATTGTTATAAACGCCTAAATAAGTATTAGTTATTTATTTTGGTGCACCAACACTAGAAGTATTTACGTCCATACTAACGTTCTCTTTTAACCAACATTGTCCACCATTAATATAATGGTGCCAAGCTTTACACCAATTAGAAGGATAATCAATACATTTCTGTTTACATTCACACGCTGTTAAACCAGTAAACGAATTTTGTGGACTTCCCGCCCAGTTTGGTGAGTAAGCCATAGGACCAGCAGCACCAGTATCAATATTCCCACAGTCATTGGAATTAGCAGTAGCACATTGAGAATCGTTAAGGCATCTTCCTTGATTTCGTTGTCCAGGATATCCACATTTCTTACACAATAAACCCGGTTTACATTGCTCATTATTAGAACAATTAGAATACGCATCTAATAAAATCGGTGCTGCCGTTGTTGTTGTAGGAGCCACTGTTGTTGTTGTTGTTGTTGTAGGAGCCACTGTTGTTGTAGGGGCCACAGTTGTTGTTGTTGTAGGTGCCACCGTTGTTGTTGTTGTAGGTGCCGCCGTTGTTGTGTTTGGCGTGATTATTTGCGCTACTGCAGGTATATTAGAATCATGACTACACCCCAATAACTGTCCATTTGCATAAAAATTATCATTCTGTTGTTCTAATGATTCCAAAAAATTGTTGACCATATTTAGTTTTTTATCATTAATATCAACGGTTAAATTACCAGAAATACCCTTATTTCCTTGTGGTCCTTTAGGACCGTCTTTTATTAAATCTAAATCACATTTGGCTTGGAATGTTTCCTTACGAAATAGCATTGTTGCTATAATAATAACTACAACAAATAATATTATATCGATTACAATATCTTTGGTCATATAATATAGATAAATAAATAAATAAATAAATAAAACTATATAATACAGAATCTATTATTTGTATGTGCGAAAGTATTCTTATCCCCATCAACTAAATATTCTTGGGTAATGGCGACAAGGCTCGGAACATAATATGGTATCCGTTATACCAATCTTTTACCCATTACAACATATGTTCCTTTTACATAGACTTCACACTCGACAATATTCATAAAGTGGTATCTTTTATTTTTCACGATATAATCGGACATAACATTAGACCGGTGTCTTATTATGTATTTGTTTATTATTCATATAAAGCATTGCACCAACCACTACCACCCTGTTGTGGTTTATTGCCACATTTATGTGTTTTAACATCACCCATATTATTAATTGCCGCCGCATTATGTGTATTCCAGAAACAGTTTCCTGATGAGGGAGATGCGCATTCAACCTTATTAGTTTTATCTAATCTAACTACGGTCCTGTTTCCATTTGAATCCACCCAATCCACCCAAGGCCCGTTTGTGGACATATTTTCATATAAAGCATTACAAAATGTACCTCCATTAGGTTTACACTCAGAAGAACTGTTGCCATATTTTGTTGAGTCATCTTTGTTGTCAGAGCACCAACATTCACTTTTATTATTATTATTTGGGTCAGGGTATTGTAAAGAGAAAAATTTATAACTATCATTTAATTTTATACAAGTATTAGCACATGATTCTTTTGTATATATTCGCCCATCTTGTGTACCAGGACCATATTTTAATGAACGGTCGCCATACTTATCGGAATAGCTTCCTAAGTATTTGTAAGGATATTCGGAAGGTGTAGGTTCCGCCGTGGTTGTAGTAGGTGCCACCGTAGTGGTGGTTGTAGAAGCCACTGTATTTGTAGTAGTAGGTGTCACCGTAGTGGTGGTTGTAGAAGCCACTGTATTTGTAGTAGAAGCCACTGTATTTGTAGTAGAAGCCACCGTAGTGGTTGGAGGCACTGTATGAACGCCATATTGAAACTGCTTATCGAGACTTTGGATTATACTTGCATCAGAAGCGCGTGTTATTATTCGATTATTCCCAGCTGGGCCATCTATCCCTTTATTTCCAGGTGGACCGATATTATAATTGGACTCTATAATTTCAGCGTCATCCAATGTATACACAATATCGGGTTGTATTAATGATTGAAACTGATCTACACGATCAGTTTTTGTTAATAAATAATAAATTACGACTATGATTATAATAATAAATAATCCGGAAATGATATTATTCATGATTATTATATAATGAGATATAATATAATTTCATTATGCGTTATTGCCAGCGACACCGCGTTCGCCACGTGGACCTTTATCACCATTACATTGTTTTATTTTTTTAGGTAAATATTCCAATATATTATATGTTTTAAATGCTTCTTTATTAAACACTAATAATAATAATAGAATAATAATTAATATAATCGGTATAGTTGTTATTAGTAGAGTATTCATATAATTATCAAGAAGATAATTATTTTACCAAAATACTGGTTTACTATTATTGCAAAATTTATTTAATCCATAAAATTTATCTGAAGCTGAAAGGAAGCGACGTTTAACACGTGGGTCTTCACTTGGCGCACCGAAGCGATAATTATTGTTTTTTACAGAGTCATTTTCAACAAGTTTATCACAGAACGCATATGGTTTTTCATCGGTTTTATCTTGATGAAATAATTTGTATCCGGGTGTATTAAATTCTTTCCGTTTATAATCGGTGTCGTCCATTTTTAATTTATCACAGGTATATTCTAATCTTGATTTGGGTGTATTATAATATCCACTAAACGGTTCGTAAAAATCAACTAAAAATACAATAAGAATTATATATAACAATAGGTTTATGATCGACGAATACATTAAATAATACATAGAATTTTATTTTATTATATATGATAATATTATGATACAGGAACAATATTATATAAAAAAAGATTTAATGGCGAAATTATATGCCTTAATGGCTTATACACATATATTACTCAAACAGCATAAAATCGACTATTGGATAGATGGCGGAACAATATTAGGAGCTGTAAGAAATAAAGGTATTATACCCTGGGATGATGATGTGGATATTACTGTAATGAATAGCCAGACAAATTTACAAAAACTTAACTCGAATAAATTTAAAGAACAACTTACTAAAAAAGGGTTTTCTATAACACGCACCTATTTTGGATATAAAATATTCTATACGAATGGTAAACAAATTAAAACAAATCCATGGCGTTCTCATAAACGGAAATTTAAAGAAAAAAATCCACATATAACTAAACGAGCTGACGTTGCTATGTATGCGTCTAAGACTTATAAAAAAACCAAGAAAGTAGCATCATACGAATCCTATAAATATCCGTTTTTAGATATTTTTCTAGCTAAAAAAAAAGAAGATAAAATTATTTATATAAAAAATCGATGGCCGAAATGTTCATACAAAAAAACCGATTTATATCCATTAAAACTCTATAAATTAGGAAAATTACAAGTATATGGGCCGAATAATCCCGAACCATATTTTAAAGGATGTTATGGTGGCAAGTGGGATTCTGTTGGTATTATCAACTACGACCACGCTAATGAAAAAAAAATAGGTCCATATGAATTCAAATTATAATATAGATATAGATATAGATATCGATATCGATATCGATATCAATTAAAATCTAATGTAACCGCATATTGATGTTTATTAACGCATTTTGTAGCTGACACTGATAATTCCCTTCGTTTTTTTCGTTTTGAATTTGTAGTTGGTATCGACGTTGATGTTGTTTTCGTTTTACTTTTATTCTTACTTTTACTTTTACTTTTTTTAGTTTTACTTTTATTGTAATTTTTGCGTATATTTTGGTTCATGTCAGTTTCAATTTCTTCTAGATTAGTTTCTATATACGCAATAATATCATTTTCAAGCGCCCACCGAAAAAAATTAAGTTGACCAACAGTAGTTACTACATATTTATCACCATCGTATATATATTTTATCCGCGAACGACGACAAAATGGGTCAAATTGTTTTTTAGAATATGCTTTTAATTGATTTTTATAATTCAAATATACAATAAATTGTTCTTTTTTTGATCCGTTACTAATTATATATGAAATATTGTGTTTTTTAGAATAATTAGTTACAAACCAATCAATAATACGTAGTGATATTGGGTGTGTTCCATTTAATATTGGTATTATCGTATGAATATTTTTGTTATTTTTATAGAAATCAGTTAAGGGCTTCATTAGCAATCCTTGCTTCGTTGATAATATCGAGGCGTCCATTTAAAGAATATATATGGCGATTTTCTTTAAAGAAAATATATGACTGTTTCTTTAAATAAAAATTTATTGAAACATAGGACTACTTTTCACACACGAATCTGGCACACCTTTTAGAACTACATTTCCATTCGTGTTCATTTGTGGTGGGACCATACCACCTTTATGTGAAGGGAAATTGGGTAAAAATATTGGAGTGCTACAATCGGAAAGTGTAGCTTTCATTACCATATTCGAACCCACGGACCCACCATGTTTATTGTATTTACGTTTGGCGGATTTCTTTACGGATTTCTTTGCGGATTTCTTTACGGATTTCTTTGCGGATTTCTTTACGGATTTCTTTGCGGATTTCTTTACGGATTTCTTTGCGGATTTCTTTGCAGATTTCTTTACGGATTTCTTTACGGATTTCTTTACGGATTTCTTTTTATTACGGCCACCACCTGTAGTGAGATGAAAATTATTAACTACACCTTTAATAGGTGGTAAAAATAATTCATTAGCGCAACCACAATTACCAGGAAGTTGAGACATTAAACTATTAGACGCGATCGAGCCACCTTTTTGTACCATTATTAATATTATATAGTGAGATATAATATTAATATTAATAATAATCGAAAAATATATATATATATATCT
>Ga0233439_10005501_pt1 | contig 11722 bp, 10 predicted proteins | sample SI_123_September_6_FD_182713 | JGI IMG/M metagenome (GOLD analysis project Ga0233439, IMG submission 182713) | Seawater microbial communities from Saanich Inlet, British Columbia, Canada - SI_123_September2016_100_MG | ecosystem: Environmental > Aquatic > Marine > Inlet | place: Canada: British... | reverse complement strand
CGTATCTGAAAACCCCAACGTGGCGTCTTTTATCCCGATCGTCCACGGCTGCGACAAGTTCTGTACGTTCTGCATCATCCCGTATCGACGAGGTCGAGAGAACAGCCGTCCTGCACTCGAGATTGTCCACGAAGCTGAAGTGATGGTCGCTCGAGGGGTGAAAGACATCACACTTCTTGGCCAGAACGTCGATTCGTATGGTCACGATATTCGCCCTCGTGTTGATCTCGCCGATCTGATGGAACAGGTTCACGAAATCCCCGGACTCGACCGAATTCGATTCCTAACTTCGCACCCAAACGATATGTCGGTACGGATTATCGAAGCGATCAGGGATCTGCCAAAAGTCTGCGAGATGATCAACCTACCGTTCCAGGCAGGCGATGACACGATTCTTGCCAACATGCGGCGTGGCTACACACGTGGCCAGTTCATGGACAAGATCTACCAGATCAAAAAGATGATCCCAAACGTCACGCTAACTACAGATTTGATCGTTGGATTCTCAGGTGAGACCGACGCACAATTTGAGAGATCGATGGAAATACTTCGAGAAGTAGAATTCTCGAAAGTGCACACATCGGAATACTCGTACCGAGAAGGAACATTCGCTTCTCGCAAAATGACAGACGATGTTTCCCGAGCAGTCAAGAAGGCTCGAAAAGTTGCTGTTGATGAGTTTCAGGCTGAAATTCAGTCTAAAAACAATGCAACTCTAGTAGGAACGAATCTCGACGTTCTAGTTGAAGGTCGTAAGAGAGGTAGACTGCACGGCCGGAGTAGAGGGGATAAACTTATCTACTTAAACGTGCCAGTCGGAACTGGAGCGGTTGAACCGCAACCGGGTCAGACTGTTCAAGTTGAGATAAAAGCAAGTTCACCGTGGTCGCTCGAAGCCGAGCCAATTGAAGCCAAGGTGCAAAAGGAAAAGGTACCGGTCGTATGACGACTGCGTTCACAAAGCAGACAACAATTCCGATAACGGAGCTGGAACAGTCGGCTTTCTGCCAAACTGATGGCAACCTGCGAACCAAAACTCTCGAAGAAGAGTTCGCTGCTGGCGTGCGGTGGCAAAAAGTGCCAACCCGCTATCTCAAACTGACCCCTGAAGAAATCTCAGAGGGAATTGAATTCGCTCGAAACGAGATCGGCAGCAAGGCTGTTCTTCTCGGTCACCACTACCAGCGTGACGACGTGATTCAGTACGCCGATTTCACTGGCGATTCGTACAAGCTGTCGAAGATGGCTGCCGAGACGAAGGACGCCAAGTGGATCATCTTCTGCGGTGTTCACTTCATGGCTGAAACTGCCGACATCCTCACTTCTCCCGATCAGAACGTGCTTCTGCCGAACATGGCAGCTGGTTGCTCGATGGCCGATATGGCTACCGCAACCGATGTGACCGATTGCTGGAACGACATTGAGTCGGTTCTAGGCTCCACAGAAGACATTATTCCGATCACTTATATGAATTCTGCAGCGGCTATCAAAGCTCACTGTGGCAAAAACGGTGGACTCGTCTGCACATCGTCTAACGCTGACAAAGCCTTCGACTGGGCGCTAGAGCGCGGTGAGAAGATACTTTTCCTTCCCGACCAGCACTTGGGACGAAACACTGCAATAGCCAAGGGTATTTCTGAAGACGAAATGGTTCTTTGGAATCCCTTCCTGCCGATGGGTGGACTATCGGAAGAAGAGATCAAGGACGCGAAAGTAATTCTCTGGCAGGGTCACTGTTCTGTTCACACCCGCTTTACTGTCGATCAGATCGAAGCAGCTCGAGAGAAGAATTCTGAAACTACTATCATCGTTCACCCCGAGTGCACGCAGGAAGTAGTCGCGGCAGCTGACATGTATGGCTCGACCGAACTGATTCTCGAGACTATCGCGAACGCTCCGGCTGGAACGTCGTGGGGTGTTGGTACTGAAATCAGCATGGTCCGTAGGCTTGCTGCCGAGAATCCTGACAAAGATATTTTCTGTCTCGATCCCGTCGTATGTCCTTGTGCCACGATGTACCGAATCCACCCTGCATACGTGCTGTGGGTTCTTGAAGGCATCATGGCTGGGCTGGCGATCAATCGAATCGAAGTTGAACCTGAAACCCAGCGCAATGCACTGGTCGCTCTTCAGCGAATGCTCGAAATCGCCGGTTAGCAAACTAACTAACCGATTTCCGAACCCCCGAAAAATCCTGAGAACATAAATGTTTTTAACTCCTCGTGAACTCGATATTTTTATTGATCGTGCGTTGGAGGAAGATTCAGTCGGTGCAGATGTCACCACTTCGTCGCTAATCCCGCCTCATCTCGAAGCGCGAGCGTCATTGATCCCGAAAGAAGCAGGAATACTTGCTGGGCTAGACGTGGCAGCTGCGTCGTTTCGTCGAGTGAACCCTGATCTGGTCTTCACGCAAAAGCTGCTTGATGGAGACCGAGTAGAAGGCGGCGAAGTAGTCGCTACTATCTCTGGTTCGATGGCATCGATTCTTACCGCCGAACGCACAGCGCTCAATTTTCTTCAACGAATGAGCGGTATCGCCACTCTCACTGATCGATACGTTCAGGCTGTTGATGGCACAATCGCTTCTGTCACCGACACCCGCAAGACCGTTCCCGGCCTACGACTGTTGGACAAGTACGCCGTGGGCATTGGTGGCGGTCGCAATCACCGTATGAACCTTGCCGATGGTGTGCTGATCAAGGACAACCATCTTGCTGCGTTGCAGGGCGAGGGAATCGATCTTGGACAGGCGATTAAGCGAGCCCGAGCACGTGCACCCCACACGGTGAAGATCGAAGTTGAGGTTGAATCGATTGAAGCGGCTCTCGCCGCCGTCGCAGCCGGAGCCGACATCGTGATGCTCGACAATATGTCTCCAGATGACATGCGGACGGCCGTCGATCAAATCGCCGCCGATTGCATTGTTGAAGCTTCAGGCAACATCACGCTCGCCAACATCGCAGAAGTTGCGCAAACAGGCGTCGACATCATCTCGATTGGTGCGCTAACGCACTCGGTCAGTGCTCTAGATATCTCTCTCGATTACGAGACCAAGCGCGCTTAGTTCTGGCAGTGCGGCGAAGGGCTAACCCTTGCGGGGCGTGTTGCGTTCTTCTGAATCGAGGATGATCGTAACAGGGCCGGCGTTCTCGATATCTACGGTCATCGAAGCCCCGAATACGCCTGTTTGCACCCTTAGCCCGCTGTTCATGCGGAAAGAGTCCACAAGTTCGTTGAACATCGGCTCTGCCTGCTCTGGACGTGCCGCATCAGTGAATCCCGGACGACGTCCCTTGCGAGTCGAGGCGTAGAGAGTGAACTGGCTAACAAGAAGTAAGCCGCCCTCTATATCGATCACTGATTGATCAAAGCCTGAATCCCCAGATTCCTCAGGGAATATTCGCATGTTCAGTGTTTTGTCGACGATGTACTTGAGGTCGTCGGCAGTATCTTCGTGAGTGATGCCGATCAGCAAGCAAAGACCGCGATCGATCGAACCAGTGATCTCGCCAGAGACGCTAACTGAAGCACGGTTGACTCGCTGAATTACGGCACGCATGGGAGTTCGGAACTCTAGTGAGTGTGGCTGCCAGCACCGTGCGAGTGACTTGCGCCACCGTGCGAATGCGAGCTGCCGCCGCTGCTATCCGAAGAAGATGAAGAACCCGAGGAATCGGAAGATGATGAACTCGATGAAGAGCCAGAATCCGAATCCGACGAACCGCTGTTGCTGCTCGAAGAACTACTGTTCGGCTTTGTTCCTGGTGACGATCCTGAACCGTAGTCAGTCGTGTAGAAGCCTGAACCTTTGTAGATAACAGTCGGCGCAGTAATTTGGCGCTTCGATGCGCTGCCGCAAGTGGGGCAGTCGGCACCTGGTTCATCGCTGAACTTCTGGATTATCTCGAAAATGTGGGCGTTATCGGCGCACTTGTAAACGTAAGTTGGCATCTTTATGAACGGTTGGGAACCACACGCAAACGCGAGTGCCGAAGCACTCGCGTAAATATCTGTAACTGATCTATCTTCTGATTTTATACGAGTGAAGCAAGAATGTACCGAGGAGTTAGCTCATCAGCGACATCTTCGAACTCATCTGGCGATATTCGTCGACTGATACCGGTTGTTACCACGGCGGAATCTATGCCGACTCGATTGGCGCCAAGAATATCGGTTTCAAGCTGATCACCGATCATCACGGCGTGATTGGTGCCGGCTCGTTCGACTGCCGCAGCGAATATCGGCTCATATGGCTTACCTAGCTTGGTTGCGAGCAGTGATTCGTGTGATCCATGTAGTCGTTCGAGAGCCTGTTCAAGCAAGTTCACAAACGCAGCTGCACCGAATCCGAAATTACCGGGACCGTTTGGGTAGATGAAATCGGGATTGGGTAGAACAAGTCGAACCGGGTTGTTTTGCTGGAATCGTCGACTGAACAGTTCAAGAAGCTTTTCGAGAGTTGATTCCCAATCGTGCGGGCCACTGTGCCCCACGACAACGACATCTGGCTCTTCAGTGCCACCCAGCTCAATAAGTCGACCACCCGCTGTTGTGGTGTAATCCATGGCATCTTGAGTGCCTAGAACAACGGTAGGAGCGTCTTGTACTTTGTTTTCCGTGAAGTAGCCGGTTATCTGCGAGCCAGAGTTGATGATTCGATCCTGTGGAATATCGAAACCCTTCGAAGCAAACGTCTTTACACGAGATTCAAGTGACACAGACGCGTCGTTAGTCACCACGAAGTAATTCGTGCCTTCATCGTTCATTCGAGTGATGAGATCGACTGCGCCGGGAAGAGCGTCCACTCCATCTATCAACACGCCGAACGAATCGAAAAACAGAGCGCTGTACTGATCGATCAGCGTCGAGACATTTGTTTGAGTCGGTACTGCCAAAGCCTAGTCAGCTGTCGCTCGACTGAAGCCGTTCTTCCAGGCATCGTCAGCGTCTGCAAGCGGTAGTGAGATCGAATCGCCAAACGTCAACGAATCTCCTCCAACCGTTCCGATAGCGATCATCGGTACATTGGCGGTTTTCGTTAGCTCTTCGATCTTGCTCAGGTTTTCAGCTGGAACGCTGATGATGATGCGTGACTGTGTTTCACCGAACATCGCGGCGTCCCAGCGGTCGGCAGGACTGGCTGTGATCGAAGCACCAATTTCACCGATGACTGCGCTTTCGGTGATGGCTACCGCAAGACCACCGTCAGAAACATCGTGTCCAGATGCGACAAGACCTTTCTCGATAGCGTCTCTGCACACTGCCTGTGTTCGAATTTCGAGATCGATATCGAGCTTAGGCTGACCTTCGACCTTGCTGTGAATCAAATCAAGATATTCACTACCTGCGAGACCATCGATGTCATCCCATGCGGCGTCGGTGCCAAGTAGAACGATAACGTCACCTTCGGATTTGAATCCTGCGGTGACGTGCTTCTCAACGTCTTCGAGCAAGCCAAGCGAGCCGATGATCGGGGTAGGGAAGATGTCCGTGCCTTGCGACTGGTTGTAGAGACTAGCGTTTCCGCTGACGATTGGGATTTCAAAAGCATCGGCCGCTCGACCCATACCGGCGATCGACTCTGTGAGCTGGAACTGCACGTCGGGTGTCTCTGGATTACCGAAATTCAGCCCGTCAGTGAGTGCGACAGGTAGAGCACCGGTAACCGAGAGGTTTCGGCATGCTTCTGCAACAGCAATGGCTGTGCCGACTTCTGGGTCGAGGTAGCAAATTCGACCGTTGCAGTCGGTTGAAACAGCGATTCCTCGCTTCGATCCTTTAAGACGAAGTACAGCAGCGTCGCCACCCGGTTCAACTACCGTGTTGGTCTGAACGTGGTAGTCGTACTGTCGGTAAATCGGGAACCGTGATGCGATATTTGGCGATGCCAACATCTTGAGCAGAATTTCGACAGGTGATTCCGAGGGGAGCGGATTTGCTGAAAGATCGGCATTTTGCAGATCGGTTAGCCACTGAGGCTTCACGCCGGTGAACTTATATTCAGGAGCATCGGTAAGAGTGATAACTGGGGTAGAACTGACTTCTTCGCCCTCGTCGTAGATTCGAACGTTTTCGCCAAGCTCAAATTCACCGATAACGGTGGCGTCGAGATCCCACTTTTCGAATAGGTCGAATACTGGACCTTCCATGCCAGGAGTCACCGCAAGAAGCATTCGTTCCTGAGATTCAGAAAGCATGACCTCGTATGGAGTCATTCCTTCTTCACGTCGTGGAACTTGGTCGATTATGAGCTTGAGTCCCATGCCCGAGCGTTCAGCCATCTCGATGGCTGCTGACGTTATACCGGCGGCTCCACAGTCTTGCAGACCGACCACGCCCGGAAGATCGAGTGATTCGATACATGCTTCGATCAGCACTTTTTCCAAGAAGGGGTTGCCAACCTGAACAGCCGACCGCATCTCGGCTTGCTCTTCGAATGATCGAGAAGCGAGACCAGACGCACCGTGAATGCCGTCACGTCCGGTGTCGGCTCCAACAAGCATCAGCAGGTCGCCCGGCTCTTTGGCCGAAGCGCTTGCCATCTTGCCGTCTTCGATAAGTCCAACGCACATGGCGTTCACAAGAGGATTGCCCTTGTAGGTGTCTGAGAAAAATATTTCACCACCGACATCTGGGATACCGATGCAGTTGCCGTAGGACGAAATTCCGCCGATCACACCATTGAGTAGGTAACGGGTTCGGGCGTCGTCGGGCTGGCCGAAGCGAAGCGAGTTGAGGAGGGCGATAGGTCGAGCGCCCATTGCGAAGATGTCTCGGATGATTCCGCCAACGCCTGTGGCTGCGCCTTCAAAGGGTTCGACAGCCGAGGGGTGGTTGTGAGATTCGATCTTGAAACAGACTGCCAGCCCGTCACCGAGATCGACTACACCGGCGTTTTCTGCGCCTGGAGCGACTAGAAGACGTTCGGAAGCGGAAGGAAGGGTGCGAAGAAGCGCTTTGGTGTGCTTGTATCCGCAGTGCTCTGACCATAGGGCGCCGAACAGGCCAAGCTCGAGTGGCTCTGGTTCACGACCTAGTCGATCGATAATTGCTTCGTATTCATCACGACTCAGGGCGATTTCGTCGAGTGTTTCCTGGGTTACTGGCATGTTGCTGAATGTTTCCGTGTTTTAGAAAGCTGGTGAAAATTGATTCTTGGCTAAGCCAGTGTTGCGACGATATTTTCGATCATAGAACTGAAAATAACGTTTCCGTCGTCGCCGCCGATAAGCTTTTCTGAAGCCTTTTCGGGGTGAGGCATCATTCCCATAACGTTGCCACGTTCGTTGATGATTCCGGCGATGTTGTTGATCGAGCCGTTGGGATTGATTTCAGGAGTTACGTTCCCGGCAGCGTCGGCGTATCGGAACACGACCTGCCCGTTTCCTTCGAGCTGCTCGATAGTTGCTTCGTCGGCTTGGTAATTGCCTTCACCGTGCGACATAGGAATGTGGAGGGTTTGGCCCTTAGTGGCTGTCGATGTGAACATTGTGTCGGCGTTTTCGACCTTGAGATCGGTCCAGATGCAACGGAATTCCAAATGGTCGTTCTGCATTAGTACGCCGGGGAGAAGTCCAGATTCACAAAGGACTTGGAATCCGTTGCAGATGCCCACAACAGGGCCACCCTTGTTGGCGAATTCGCGCACTGCTTCCATTACTGGTGAGAAGCTGGCGATTGCTCCGCATCGCAGGAAGTCGCCATAGGAGAATCCGCCGGGGAGCACGATAGCGTCGTACTTGTCGAGGGTTTCATCACCGTGCCAAACGTACTCAGCGTCCTGCCCAAGCACGCCATTGACAGCGTGATGGGTGTCTTTTTCGCTCCAAGTACCGGGGAAAACAACAATCCCGAACTTCAATATATTTCTCCCTTGGGGGACATGAGCTATTTTGGTTGGTCAAAACGCTCGCTGCGCGAGTAGCGATTATATTGTCGCCTCTCCCGAGCACAAAATCACGGAGCTGAGGGGGCTTTTTGTTAACCCGTTGTGAAATATCTGTGGAACAGCGCAAAAAGATCCCAGACAAACAAAAACACCCCGATCAATTCGGGGTGCTATCGCAATCGAACCGGGACTAATAAAAATCCCGGTAGGTGATTACATGTTCTTTAGTGTTGCCTTAACGCTCTTGCGGCGCTTTGCGGCAGCAGTCTTCTTCCGAGTGATGGAAGGTGGCTCGAAGTGCTGACGTCGTCGAGCCTCAGAAATGATCGATTCCTGTTGTACACGCTTGGTGAAGCGTCGGAGAAAGCCTTCAAAGCTCTCGCCTTCGTTGATTCGTAGTTCTACCAACGGTGTTCCTGATTCATAATTGAGTTGCCAAATAAGCAACCGGTCGGAAATTCATCTGAAATGCAGATGCGCTACCTACAAGTATAGGTAGTAGCCCAACGCAAGGTCAACGGAATTTTTTAATTCAATCTGCTACTCGGCAGAAGATTGTGCAGCTGAACGCAGAATGCCGATGGCTTTCTCGATACGTTCCACACAACGATCCTGACCAATAGCAGCCATGGTGTCGAACAACGGAGGAGCGAACGATTTACCTGTTGTTGCAACTCGAATAGGCGAGAAAAGCTGTCCCGGCTTCATCTCGATTTTCTCTGCCAAAGCACGATATTCAGCTTCAAGATCCTCTGGCTCAAACGATGTAACCGTCTTGCAGAGTTCGAGCGCAGCCACGAGTGCACGCTCGGTCATTTCTGCGTCCATTTTTCGACCCGGAAGGTCTTCGGCGGCAGGGTTAACGTTGTCGGCAAAGAAGAAATCGAGAGTATCGGTTCCCTCGGTTAGCAGTTTTAGTCGCTCGTGGACGAGCGGAATGACCTGCTTGAAGTAGTCACGATCGATTGGACGTTCTACGGAATCAGGCAAGCCACCTTCGGCTTCAGGTCGTTCCATAAACGGCAGAAGCTCGGTTATAAGCTGATCTTCCGACATGTTGCGAATGTAGACGCCGTTCATCCACTCCAGCTTCTCGGAATCGAATGTTGCGGGCGAATCATTGATTCGATCGATACTGAATCTTCGAACGATCTCTTCGCGTGGCATCACTTCGGTATCGTCACCGGGCGACCAACCGAGTAGGCACATGAAGTTGAACACTGCGTCGGGCAAGAAGCCGAGATCGCGGTACTCAAGAGCAGATGTTGCACCATGACGCTTACTGAGCTTTGCCTTGTCCTTGCCGAGAATCAGTGGGACGTGAACGTACTCAGGCGGCTCAATTCCGAGCGCCTGATGAATCAGCAGGTGCCGTGGAGTGCTGGAAATCCATTCATCACCACGAATGATGTGAGTGATTCCCATCGCCTTATCGTCGAGAATATGGGCTAGGTGGTAGGTCGGCATGTTGTCCGACTTCAAAATAACGAAGTCATCAAGCTCTTTAAGCTCAAACGTGATCTTTCCGCGAACTGCGTCTACAAACGAAACCGATCCATGGTCGGGAACCTTTAGTCGAACCGTAATAGGAAGCCCAGCCTTGCGAGATTCTTCGATCTCTTCAGGGCTTCGGTGTCGACCACGTCCGTCATAACGAGGCGGCTGTTTTGCGGCGCGCTGTCGTTCGCGTAGAGCATGTAGCTGATCAGGGGTAGTGTCGTCGAAGTAGGCGTGACCTGATTCAATCAAACGGTGCGCTGCGTCGATGTACGTCTGCTGTCGTTCTGACTGTACGTATGGGCCAAAATCTCCACCCTTGCAAGGTCCTTCGTCTAGCCCGAGTCCTAACCACTCCAGTGATTCGAAAATCGCCTTTTCGGCATCAGCATCGTATCGGCTACGGTCGGTATCTTCGATACGAACGATGAACTGACCTTCGGTTTGCTGAGCAAGAACCCAGCAGAAGAGGGCAGTACGGATGTTTCCGATGTGTGGGATGCCGGTTGGGCTGGGTGCGTAGCGAACTCGAACGGGAGAGGTTGGGTTAGTCATGCAAAAAACTTTAGCAGCGTAGAGGGCGAGAATAAATAATTCGAGATACGGGTCAAGCGGAACTGTTGGCTAATTTAGTGTTTCGAGCGCTCGCTTGAGGTCATCGGGAAGTTCGGACGAAACAGACATGCGTTTGCCAGTCACAGGGTGATCGAATTCCATCCTTGAAGAGTGCAGGAACTGCCGATTCAAGTTTGGAAGATTCTTTCTTCGACCGTAGGTTTGGTCGCCAATTATCGGATGGCCAATGGCATCCATGTGAACTCTAATCTGGTGCATGCGCCCGGTTTCGAGTCGGATTTCCATAAATGCAAAATCGCCGAGTTCGTAGTCGACTCGGTAGTGCGTGCGGGAAGGCAAGCCACTTTCGCTCACCGCTTGGCGTTTGCGGCTGTGACGACTGCGACCAATCGGCGCGTCGACCACGCCCTTAGGTGACTTTGGAATGCCGTGAACTAACGCACTGTAAATACGGTCGATCTCACGCTTATGGATCATTTCTTGGAGCTTCACGTACGCACGTTCGCTCAGTGCAATGATCATCACTCCGCTGGTGTCTTTATCGAGCCGGTGCACGATGCCGGGACGATCCGGTTCCCCGATTCCAACAATATGCGGCCAGCGATGAACCGCAGCGTTCGCTAGCGTGTCGTCGGTGTGTCCTGCAGCGGGATGAACCGTCATGCCAACAGGCTTGTTTATTACGGCAATATCCTCATCTTCGTAGGCGACATCTAGCGGAATGTTGCTGCTGATAATCGCTGGAGAATCAGAGTTGTCACTAGCCGTGATCTCTACCTTCTGGCCTTCGCTGATCTTTAGCGAGACGCGCACGGCGGATTTGCCGTTCACCGTTACTTCGCCAGCTTTAATTGCTCGCTGAACGTTTGAGCGAGATTCCGACTGCTCCCAGTTCTCTGTGAGAAAAACGTCGAGGCGTTGACCGACTTGATCGCCAGTGACTATTAGTTCAATCAATTTGAAATTACCGGTGACTATTCTGGTGAATCGACCGAGGTCGTTGCTGTGGCGGGTTCGGCGATATCGTTCGATTCGACAGTTGAAACATCTTCTTCGTCTTTAGCATCTGTTTTCTGGCCTTCATCGAGGAACCAGAAGTAGAAGACCATCAACGCTATTCCGATGACAATCGAGGAATCGGCGATGTTGAAGATTGGCCACCAGCCGACGTCTAAGAAGTCGGTCACATGCCCCAACCGAATTCGATCGATGATATTTCCAATTGCACCACCGAACTGCATTCCGAACGCAACCCGAAGCACCCATGGTGGATCGTCAATTGATCGATAAATGAAGGTGAGAACAACGACGGCAGCGAGCGATACCCACGTCAGAATATCGCCCTGACCCTGGAACAAGGAAAATGCTGTACCCGTATTCCAAGCGTGAGTGAATCGAAAGAATCCCTCGGCTGGCCACGATTCGCCAACAGCGAGATTTTCGATGGTCAACCATTTGGTGAGTTGGTCTAACCCAAGCGCGAGCAACATCATGATCCACGGCAACGGATCAGTAAGCTTTGAACGCTTCTCTCGAGTAGTTGAATTTGGTAATTCTGAGGTCAATATCGTCGTTTCTCTGAAAATATCTTTGGGCTTCAGAGGCGAATTCATTGATGGTTCCCCCGGAAAGTCCTATTCGAGTATACGTTCGGACCGTATGCGTGGAGTCATCTCGCGGATAGAATCTGCGTTCGATATCGATATCGAACGAGACACAGCCAGATGCTGCTAATTGGCGAACTGCCTAACGAAGCGT
>Ga0233439_10005497_pt1 | contig 11726 bp, 13 predicted proteins | sample SI_123_September_6_FD_182713 | JGI IMG/M metagenome (GOLD analysis project Ga0233439, IMG submission 182713) | Seawater microbial communities from Saanich Inlet, British Columbia, Canada - SI_123_September2016_100_MG | ecosystem: Environmental > Aquatic > Marine > Inlet | place: Canada: British... | reverse complement strand
AAGAAGATAAAGAAGAAGTAAAAGAAGAAGATAAAGAAAAAAGCGCTTAAAACTTTCAACAACTATTATCTCAAAGTAACTTATGGCTAAAAGAGATTTCTATGATGTTTTAGGTGTTGAAAAAAATGCTTCTCCTGATGAGCTAAAATCAGCCTATAGAAAACTTGCAGTTAAGCACCACCCTGACAAAAATCCAGGTGATAAAGTTGCAGAAGACAAATTTAAAGAAGCTAGTGAAGCTTACGGAATTCTCTCAGATAAAGAAAAGAAACAAAATTACGATAATTTCGGTCATGCTGCCTTTGAAAATGGCAGTGGAAGACAAAGTGGTGGCTTTGGAGGTTTTAGTGGAGCAGACTTTTCAGATATTTTTGAAGATTTTTTTGGTGATTTTGGTGGTGGGGGAAGATCAAGAAATAGAAGCTCTAATAATAGAGGCTCAGACTTAAGATATGATTTATCAATTACGCTCGAGGAAGCATACCAAGGTAAAAAACAGGATATTAAATTTTCTACGACAGAAAAATGTAACACTTGTAAAGGTAATGGCTCAAAACCAGGCCATTCTCCTGACAGATGTACTTATTGTGGTGGAAATGGAAAAATAAGATCTAATCAAGGCTTTTTTACTGTCCAACAAACCTGTCCTCAATGTAATGGTAATGGAGAGGAAATTACAAATCCGTGTAGTGAGTGTAATGGGCAAGGCAAGAAACAAACCTCTAAGAAAATATCAGTTACAATTCCTCAAGGTGTTGATGATGGAACAAGAATTAGATTAGCAGGAAAAGGAGAGGCTGGGAGTAGAGATGGAGCAACAGGTGATCTATATCTATTTATTAACGTTCATTCTCACGACTTATTTAAAAGATCAGATGAAAATTTATTTTTTGAATTTCCAATTTCTCTCGCAGATGCAGCATTAGGAACTACTATTGAAATTCCAACTATTGATGGGGGTAAAGCTAAAATAAAAATTCCTGATGGAACTCAAAATGGTAAACAATTCAGATTAAAAGGTAAAGGAATGCCATTTATGAGAAGAGGCGATTTTGGTGACTTATATGTTCAGGTTAAAACAGAAGTGCCTGTTTATTTAAATAAAAAACAAAAAGAATTATTGGAACAATTTAGGGAAATTGAGAATGACAAATCTAATCCAAGTATAAAAAAGTTTTTTCAAAAAGCCAAAAGTTTCTGGAAAAATTAAATGATTACAAATTCACCTTTTAATTTTAGAAAAGGTTGGTATGTCAATCTGTTTATAAAAATAATATATAGCACGATCAAATAAAACAACTTCTTATAAAGTTTAATTTAATTAATAAAAATTTTTAAGGAGTAGTTAATGAATAAAAAAAAATTATTTTATAAAGCAATAACATGGAATATTATTGGACTTATTATGACAAGTATAATTTCATATCTATGGTTTGGTAATTGGATGCAATCATTAAGTTTTAGTTTAGTTTTAATAATCATAAGTATCTTTACGTATGTTTTGTATGAGATAGTATGGAATAAATTATCAAAAAAAAATGAAAAAAATTAATTTAGCGATTTCAGGTTGTATGGGGAGGATGGGCCAACAACTAATTAAGTCATCAAAAAAAAATAAAAATTTTAAATTAGTTACACTTACAGAAAATAGACTGGTAAATAAAAAATTTAACGGAATTAGACCAGAATTAAATTCAGATATTGCGTTTAAAAAAACAGATGTAATAATTGATTTTACAGTCCCTGAGTGCACCTTGGAAATATTAAGAATAGCATCTAAACTTAAAAAGAAGGTTGTTATTGGCACAACTGGTTTTAATAGAAGCCAAGAAAATCAGATTAAGAAATATTCAAAAAAGATACCCATTTTAAAAGCTGGTAATATGAGTTTAGGTGTAAATTTATTAATGTATTTAACTGAAATAACATCAAAATCTTTAAATGATGAATATTTAAGTAAAATATTCGAAGTACATCACAAACATAAAAAAGACTATCCTTCTGGTACAGCCTTAATGCTTGGAAAAGGGATCGCGGATGGAAAGAATAAGAATTTATATAATTTAATGGGAAAGAAATTTTTAAATAAAAAATCTTTTCCTTATGGAAAAAAAATTAATTTTAATTCTATAAGAAAAGGTGAAATTATTGGTGAACATGAAGTAAAATTCTCAAGTGGAAAAGAAATAATAACATTAAATCATGAGGCTTTTGATAGAACACTTTACTCCGATGGAGCTTTGACCGCTTCTAAATGGTTAATGAAAAAAAAACCAGGCTTATATTCTATGAGAGATTTGCTTAACTTTTCATAATGAATGAAAAACTAAAGGCAAAAATTATAATTAAAACTCTAAATAAAATTTATCCTAAAGCGCCAGTCCCTCTTAAAAGTAAAAATACTTTTACACTATTAATTTCTGTACTTCTTTCAGCTCAATGTACCGATGTGAATGTAAATAATGTGACAAAAGATATATACCCAAAATACTACAAACCAGAACATTTTGTAAAATTAGGAAGAAAAAAAATCGAAAAATTAATAAAAAAAATTGGTATTTTTAGAATTAAAGCTAAAAGTATTTATTTAATGTCAAAACAGGTTTTGGAAAAACACAACGGAAAAGTGCCTAAAACCTTTGAAGAACTTGAAAAACTACCTGGTGTAGGCCATAAAACAGCTAGTGTAGTTATGTCACAAGGTTTTGGATATCCGGCCTTTGCAGTTGATACACATATCCATAGACTTGCACAAAGATGGGGATTAACAAATGGTAAAAATGTAGTTCAAACTGAAAAAGATTTAAAAAGAATTTTTCCAAAAAAAACCTGGTCAAAACTTCACCTACAAATAATTTTTTATGGGCGTGAATATTGTAAAGCAAGAGAGTGCTATGGTTTAACTTGCAAAATATGTTCTACTTGCTATCCAAATAGAAAAGAACCTGTTATTACACAAAAGACTTAATATGAAAATTTTAGGAATAGGAAACGCAATAGTTGATGTGATTTGCAAGGTTAATGATGATTTTATTATTCAAAATAATCTTACAAAAAGTACAATGAAATTATTTTTTGATGAAAACGAATTTAAAAAATTGATATCAAATCTTAAAATCGAAAAAACTGTCTCTGGAGGATCTGTTGCAAACTCTATAGTTGGTATATCTCAACTTGGTGATAAAGCTGGTTTTATAGGAAAAGTTTCTGATGATGAATTTGGTAGCAAATACGAAGAAGGACTAAAAAAAGAAAATGTAGAATATTTTTATTCTAAAAAGAAAGAAAAATTACCAACAGGAACTTGTTTAATTTTAGTTACCCCAGACTCTGAAAGAACAATGTGTACATTCTTAGGGACAGCTGGAAAAATTAACGAAAATGATGTTAGTTCTGATGCAATTAAAAAAAGTGAGATAATATTTTTAGAAGGCTACTTATGGGATGAAGGTGAGCCAAAAAAAGCATTTGATAAAGCAATCAATAATGCAAACAAAGTAGCCATGTCACTTTCGGATCAATTTTGTGTAGATAGACATAAACCTCATTTTTTAGAATTAGTAAAAAATAAATTGGATATAACTTTTGCAAATGAGCAAGAAATTACATCGTTAATTGAAGCAAAAGATTTCAAAGAAGTAATTAACTTTTCAAAGCAACTGAACAAGTTGGTAGTTGTTACAAGAAGTGAGAAAGGGGCAGTTGCAATCCAAGGTGAAGAGGTTATTGAAACTGGCATCCTCCAAAATCTTAAAATTTTAGATCTTACAGGTGCTGGTGATCTTTTTGCTGCCGGGTTTCTGCACGGGTATGTTAATAAATTATCAATCAAAGAGAGTTTAAAAAAAGGTACCGAAATGTCGTCTAAAGTAATACAACAAATTGGTGCAAGACTTTAAGCTTAACTTTTATTTCTTTTAAAACTCCCCTTACCTTTTTTAGGTTTCACTACTTTTAATTTATACTTTTTTGTAAACAGATCTTTAGCAATAATATTTCTTTTTTTAATTAATTTTGTAACCATTTTTATGACTTGAGATAAAATTTTTATCATTGAACTTTTTTAAGATTTTTTTTCTTAATCTATATATGTGAGTTTCAACAGTATGTGTTTCAAGTTTTGATCGATAACCCCAAACATCTAATTGTAATTGATCAATACTCACGGGTTCACTTGACTGTGATAAATATATTATAATATTTGTCTCTTTTTCTGTTAATTTTAATGTATTATTTGCTGCTATCAATTCTCTAGAATTTAAATCAATTTTATATTGGGCTATTCTAAATTCTGATTTTTCATTAAACTGAAATTTTAAAGATTGAATATTAATTTTTTCTATTAATTTAGAAATTCTTATAGGAACGCTATCTAAAATAAATTGATTACTAATATCATTCACTTTTTTTTGAGTGATAATTAAATAATTTTTTGAATTTTTTACTTTATCATTTAAGTTTTTAATGTTGAGTGATTCTAGAATTTTAAAATTTAAATGCTCCTCTAGTTCTTTTAAAATTACATATAGGGATTTAAAATTGAAAATTATCAAATTTTGATTATTCATATATAATAAGAATATGACAATTTTTTTAAAAAATAAACATACTCTTAAGATAAATGACTTTTATTTTAAGTGCAGCATAGGTAAAAATGGACTAGATAAAAAAAAAATTGAAGGTGACAAGAAAACACCAAAAGGAACTTTTAAAATTGAACATTTATACTATAGAAAAGATAGAGTTAAATTACCCAAAACATATTTAAAAACTATTGAAATCAAGCCTGATATGGGCTGGTCTGATGATATAAATTTTCCTAATAAATATAATAAACTGATTAAAATTAATAAAAAAATTCATCACGAGAAGCTTTTTAGAGATGATTATAAGTATGACCTATTAATACCCATCAAATATAATTTTAATAAAATTATTCTTGGAAAAGGGAGTTGTATATTTATTCATCTTACAAATAATTACAATCCTACTGCTGGGTGTATTGCTTTACAAAAAAAAGATTTTTTAATTATGTTAAAATTGATAAATAAAAATACAAGAATAAGTATCTACTGATTTCTTAAGCCAAAAATACTTGAGCCAATTCTTAAATAGGTAGAAGAATTTTCAACTGCTTTCAAATAATCAGATGACATACCCATACTTATTTCTGGTAAATTAAATTTATTATTTAAATCTTTAATTTCTTTAAAATATTTGTCAGGTTCTTTATTAACTGGCGGAATACACATTAGCCCAACAATATTTAAGTTTAATTTTTTTGAAAAAGTTATTAAATCATCAATTTGGTCGACATTAACACCAGATTTTTGTTCCTCATCTCCAATATTTACTTGAATAAATAGCTTAAGATTTTTTTTTTGTTTATACTGCTCATCTGCAATTTTTTGTGCAAGTTTCATGCTGTCAACTGAGTGAATATAATCAAATATTTTTATGGCATGCTTTACTTTATTTGTTTGAAGTGTACCAATTAGGTGAAGTTTAATATTTTGTTTTATTAGCTTAATTTCTGACCATTTATCTACGGCTTCTTGAACTTTATTTTCTCCATAATCTAAATGTCCATAGTCAATTAATGGAAGAATTTTTTCTAATTTAAAAGTTTTAGATACCGCAATAACTTTTGGTTTTAAATTAATTTTTTGTTCTTCTACTTTTCTATCAATTGCACTAATAATATCTTTATATTTTTGAATAGAATTATGCATGTAAATTTACCAACTAAATATTACTTTATTAATAAATTTGATACAAATAATATAGGTAAACTTGATAAAAACACGGGAATAATATTTAGAAATTATAGTTCAGAAAATAACTTAAACACAATCCTTGGTCTCAAGCGATTTTGTAAAAAGAATGGTTATAAATTTTTTTTAGCAAATAATGTTAAATTAGCTTTAAATCTCAACTTGGACGGAGCTTATATTCCATCTTTTAATAAAGATACAAAACATCTTTCTTTCTCTTTAACAAACAATTTTTTAATATTTGGTTCTGCTCATAATAATAAAGAGCTCAAGATAAAAGAAAAACAATTGGCCAAAATTATATTTTTATCCTCGATATTTAAAAAAAACAAAAACTATTTGGGAATTAATAAGTTTAAGTTACTTGCTAAATTAACAAATATTAAAGTCGTAGCACTTGGTGGTGTTTCTAATAAAAACCAAAAAAAACTAAAACTATTAGATTGTTTTGGTTTTGCTGGAATATCTTATTTTAAATAAAAAAAAGGCCCCTAAAAAGGGGCCCTTTAATATAAATTGTATCTAAATTAAATTAGAATGCAAATGCTAAACCAAGACCCCAATACTCTAGGTCTGCGTTATTATTTGTGCTGTGGTCAACATTTTCAGCAGTTTTTCTTTGAGCTGAAACAGTCATTCCACCTGAAGTGTAAGACCCTTTGATCACATCGTACTCAGCATCAACATGTCCACTGTTTGTACTCTCGATTGTTTCTGTACCATAAGTAACTGACATTTCATCTGAGATTGTGTAAGACACAGCCATTGATGATACATCTTGGTCAGAAGTAGTTGTTGTTACATCGTACTCACTTTGAGTAGCAGTAGCAGTTACTGGACCATATGCATATGATACTTTCCAAGCAGTTTGGTCACCTGAAAGAGCACCAGTTGTTCCTACTATGTCAGATGAACTGTAAACTAATGTTAAACCTTCAACACCAGTGTAAGTTACAGCATAACCAGTTCCAGAATCAATAGTGTTTCCAGATTGTTGTGGTTTGTATGATAGAGCTACAGCAACACCATCCATAATAGTTGGCATTGTGTAATTCAATGAGTTGTTTCCAGGCGCTGAGTTAGAGTGACCTACACCAACTGTTCCTGATCCACCTGTAGCACCATCGAATGTATCCCAAACATTACCAGCTGCAGTAAGGTCCATACTTGAAGTAGCTGAACCACCACCGTGTCCGTGTAGTGTTAAAGATCCCATTGCATCAGAACTAACAGTTACTGAATGATCATCGAATGGACCACTTGGTACTGATGTTCCATTATCTAATTGGTAAGAGATAGAAACAGTCATACCGTTGTCTAGTTCTCCACTACCAGACATAGTAACTTGGTTACCCATAGAGAAAGTAGCTCCTCCATCGTGACCTTCACCACTGTATCCACCTACGTTCATTGACGCTGCACCAGATATTGTTAATGAACCAGCATTTGCTGATACAGAAACAAGTGAAGCTGCTAAAGCAGTTAGACCTATTTTTTTAAAATTGTTCATATTAATTACTCCTTTATATTTATTTGTTATTATTAATAATAAACACTGGGTTTATATCTAAAAAATGCTAGATATTTTTCCTAATTCTCCATCTGAGACCAAAAAAATACAAAGTGTTGTATTTTTACAACATTTTTATGATTTATTGATAAATTTAGGTAAAATAAGCTAATTATTGTATAAGAATTTCACAAAATACCAATATGACTATAATGAAAAACCTCAAAATATTAAGCTTTATTACAATACTTTCTTTTATTTTGATTGGGTGCAATGGAAAGCTTCCAGGTGGTGATGCTAGAAAAAATTCACCTGATCCAGCAGAACGTGTTAAGAAAAATTTAGAAGAAGGTCGTGGATTTAAAATTGCAGATCTTGGAAAAAATAAAGGAGGTGTTTTTGAGTTTGCTAGCTCAAATGAACTTTGGAGAGCTTCTTTAGATGTAATTGATTTTATGCCACTTACATCAGTAAATTATAGTGGGGGGATCATCATTACAGACTGGTATTCAAATGAAAATAATCAAAATGAAAGTATAAAAATATCAATTAGATTTCTTACTAACGAAATTAGATCAGATGCTTTAAATATAAAAGTTTTTACTAGAAGATGTGAGATAAGTTTAATGAATTGTAAATATTTAGAGTCAAACAATGTTTTAGTTGCTGAACTTAAAAAAGAGATTTTAAAAAAAGCAACCATATATAAAAAACAAAACGCAAAAAAACCTAAAAATAATATGTGGACTAGCAAATCGAAAAAAGACTAAATAAGTTTGGTAAAAATATATTTTTAATTAATAATAGATTTTGTGGAAAGATATAATTTTAAAGAAATAGAATTAAAATGGCAAAAAGTTTGGGAGAGCAACAAAACTTTTTCCACTACGATAGATAAAAATAAAAAAAAATTTTATTGTTTAGAAATGTTTCCATATCCATCTGGAAAAATTCACATGGGTCATGTAAGAAATTATACAATTGGGGATGTGTTAGCTAGATACAAAACTTTACAAAATTATAATGTACTTCACCCAATGGGTTGGGACTCTTTCGGAATGCCAGCTGAGAATGCAGCAAGACAAAATAAATTAGACCCAAAAACATGGACTGAAAAAAATATTTCAGTAATGAAAACGCAACTGAAAAAACTTGGTCTATCCATAGATTGGGATAAAGAAATCTCTACATGTTCACCAGATTATTACAGACATCAACAAGAATTTTTTTTAGAGCTTTATGACAAAGGACTTGTCTATAGAAAAGAAAGTTATGTAAACTGGGATCCAGTAGACAACACAGTTTTAGCCAATGAACAAGTTATTGATGGTAAAGGGTGGCGATCAGGGGCAGTTGTTGAGAGAAAAAAACTTAATCAATGGTTTTTCAAAATTACTAAATTTTCTAAAGAACTTCTAGAAAGTCTGGATACTCTCAAAAATTGGCCAAACAAAGTTAAAGTAATGCAAAAAAATTGGATTGGAAAATCTTATGGTTGTGAAATAAAATTTAAAATTCAATCGAAAAAAGAGATTAATGAAATAGAATGTTATACTACCAGGCCAGATACCTTATTTGGCATGTCTTTTTTGGCAGTTTCAGTAGACCACCCAATTGCAAAATTTTATGCTACCGATCCAGAGTTTATTAAATTTAAAAAAGAATGCTCCAAAACTGGGACAACAGAAGAATCAATTGCAGCAGCTGACAAGCTTGGTTTCAAAACTGATTTAATGGCAATTAATCCTTTAGATGAAAATATAAAAGTACCTGTTTATTTTGCAAATTTTGTTTTAATGGATTATGGATTGGGAGCTGTATTTGGGTGTCCTGCACACGATCAAAGAGATTTAGATTTTGCAAAAAAATATAATTTAAAAGTTACACCTGTAGTCAGACCTGAAAAAGATAAAAATTTTTCAATTAATGATAAAGCTTTTACAGAGTCTGGTTATTTATTTAACTCAAAATTTTTAGATAATTTAAAAGTTCCTGATGAATCGATTTCTAAAGCAATTAGTTATTTAGAGAATAATAATTTAGGTCAAAAAAAAACTAACTATAGATTAAAAGATTGGGGTATCTCACGACAAAGATACTGGGGGTGTCCTATTCCAATTGCATATGATAAGGACAATAATCCAGTTAAGATTCCAAAAGACATGCTCCCTGTCCAGTTGCCAAAAATAGAACGATTAAGTTCTAATGGAAATCCACTTGATAGGATGACTGAATGGAAAAATATCATTATTGATGGAAAAAAATGTACTAGAGAAACAGATACACTTGACACTTTCGTGGACTCTTCTTGGTATTTTTTAAGGTTTTGCTCACCTCATAACAGTAATTATGGGTTTAATTCTGATGAAGTAAAGTATTGGATGCCTGTGGATCAATATATTGGAGGTGTGGAACATGCCATTCTTCACCTTTTATATTCTAGATTTTTTATGCATGCATTATCACATCAAAATAATTTCTTAGATATTAAAGAACCTTTCAGTGGTTTATTTACTCAGGGTATGGTTTGTCACGAAACGTATAAAGATAAAAATAACAATTGGGTGAGCCTAGATGAACTAGTTACTATAAATGGAAAAAAATTTCTAAAGGACACAAAAGAACCTGTAAAAGTTGGCCCCTTAGAGTCAATGTCAAAATCAAAAAAAAACACCATAGATCCTGAAAAAATAATAAAAGATTATGGAGCTGATTCTGTTAGATTATTTATTTTATCTGATAGCCCCCCTGAAAAGGATGTTCAGTGGTCAGATGAAGGAATAAAATCAGCATATAAATTTATTCAAAAATTATGGGTTTTAAATCAAAAGATAATTAAAGAAATTCAGGCCAATCATCCATCTAACCCAAATAATGATTTAGAAAAAATAACTAATAAATTTATAAAAGAAATTACTTATAACATTGATAATTTTTCTTATAATAAAATAGTTGCTAATTTTCATGAGACTTATTCAGTGCTAAATAAGGTAATTTTGAATAAAATTGAAAAAGAAAAATTAGTTGAAAATTATAAAAAAATTTTAATAGCTATTAGCCCTGTAATACCTCACTTTTCTAGTGAATGCATGGAAATGATAAATATTAAAGAAAAAATATTATGGCCAAAAATAGATAAAAAAATTTTATTAGAGGATAATATTAAATTTATTATTCAGTTTAATGGTAGAACTAGAAAAATTATAGTTTCTAAAAAAGATACAAGTGAAGATATGTTATTAACAAAAATAAAAGAAGATAATAAATTAAATGAATATTTAATTAATAAAGAAATAAAAAAAAAAATATTTATCCCAAATAAACTAATTAATATAATAACAGCCTAAAATGATAAAAAAAAATATAGTAACCATATCTTTAGTATTTTTTTTAACCAGTTGTGGGTTTACACCAATTTATTTAAAAAATAATGATATTAGTTTTTCAATTGAACAAATTAATTTTAGCGGGGACAGAGAGTTAAATAATTTTTTAAGAACAAATTTAAATCAATATAAAAATAAAGAAGTTAACAGAAAAATTTATATAGAGGCAAAAAGTGAATATAGCAAAATTATTTTGAGCAAAGATGGAGCTGGTGAAGTTACAAATTATCAGCTCGAGGCTGAAGTAATATTTTTAATAAAATCTAACAATAAAGAAATAAAAATTACTGAAAATAAAATTATGAAAAGTATGGCTGATAAATTTGAAGAAACTAAATATGAAAAATCTACTAAACAAGGCTTTGCTTCTTCCATAACTTATAAACTTATATCAGAATTAATTATCAATTAATGATTTTAAAATCTTTCGAGGTTAAAAAAATAAATCAAAATATTAATCATTTAATTTTATTTTATGGAAAGAATGAGGGTTTAAAAAATGAAACTCTTGATGTTTTAATTAAAGATAAAAATAAAATTTCAAACTATGAAGAAAAAGAAATTTTAGATAATGAAAATAATTTTATAGAAAGTATTTTATCAAAATCACTATTTGATCAAGAAAAAATTATTATAATTAAAAGAGCAACTGATAAAATTTTAAAAATAATCGAAATTTTAAATTCAAAAAATCTTAAAGATTTAACTGTTATTATTAATTCAGATATTTTAGAAAAAAAATCAAAATTAAGATCTTTTTTTGAAAAAAATAAAAAATGTGTTTGTGTACCCTTTTATCCTGATACAAATCAAACTTTGTCTAGACTGTGTTATGATTTTTTAAAAGAAAAAAAAATTTCTATTTCATCTGCAAATATTAACTTAATTGTGGATAAATGTGGTGGAGATAGAGAAGTTCTCCTAAAAGAGCTAGAAAAAATAGAGTATTTTAATAAAAATGGAAAAAAAATTAATAGTGAAAATATAGTAAAACTAATTAATCTTAGTGAAAATCATAGTATTTCGGAACTTGTAGATAACTGTCTAGTTAAAAAC
>Ga0233439_10005496_pt1 | contig 11728 bp, 14 predicted proteins | sample SI_123_September_6_FD_182713 | JGI IMG/M metagenome (GOLD analysis project Ga0233439, IMG submission 182713) | Seawater microbial communities from Saanich Inlet, British Columbia, Canada - SI_123_September2016_100_MG | ecosystem: Environmental > Aquatic > Marine > Inlet | place: Canada: British... | reverse complement strand
AAATTCATGATCTAAATGTTCCATTTCATTTACTGCACCCAAAAAGTCAATTCTTACTTGCTGGTTTTGGGTGACTGTTTTTTTTCCATCCCAGTAATAGTAAATGATGTTTTGAAACTTTACATCAGTTGTTGTTTCAAGTTTTTGAGAGTCTGACTGAATTTGAGTTTGAATTAATCTTTTCATTTCTTCTTACCCCAAATTTTCTCAAGATTTGCTTTGTGTTGTGATTGTGAATCAAAACTATTCTCAGATCTGCTCCAAATAGGCACAGAATTATCAGATTTGCCCCATATTGAGTCAAGATTATTCTTATCTTTAGATGTCTGAGAATCTATTTCACGAATTAGCTGATCCATGGAACCACCAAAGGATTGTACAAGTTTAGAGAATTCAGTTATTCCTTTATCCAAATTCTTTAGATTAATTTTTTTCAATGCAGAAAATATTTTTTCTCTTTTTGTTTGGTAATCAGTCAAAATTACATCATACCTTTGACAAAGCATGTCCTGCATGTCAAAATAATCATTGCCTTTGAACTTGTTCCACTCTTTTACAGTGTAGAATTTTTTTACTTTCATGGAAGGTCCGCCTGCTCATATGTGAAATCATCTCTAAATGATTTGTAATACTCTACCACTTTGTCCAGGTCCTCAAATCGAAGCAACGCATAGTTGTCATGATTTTCCTTTTCACGGATAATCAATCCAAACTGAGCTTCCAGATGTCCTAAATCCAATACCTTCATCTCATTCTCCTCTTGAAGAATTTGTCAGTCCAGTCTTCGTCCTCTTTTGCGTAAATTGCCATTGCCTGGATTTTTATCAATGTGTTTTTGTGATTGTCAGGTATGTCATCACTGTCGCCAAATGCCTTGGTGTACCAGTAAAGAATTGACTGCAAGTCACTTGAGGTTAGATCCTTAATTTTCAAACTTGCCCCTCCTTGTTTTCAAACTCTTCTAGCTTCTCTTTGAGATTTGCAAATGAAGACGAGATGCTGTCATCATGGGAATGGTTCTTCATTCTAAACAGTACCGTCATGCCTTTCCCCCGTAGTACATTGGCTCGTCATCGTCCTCAAACTCTCTGATTATTCTTGGAAAAAATGGAACCTTTGAGTCTGATTTCTTTTGAATTACTTGTTGCTTCATGTATATGATAAGCAATTAGTATTATTATGAAACATGTCAATAGTATGCATACTTTAGATACTGTTATTACTATCTGAGCCTAAAAAATAAATTTCTACGAAAAAATTCATCTTAAAATCCAATAAAGTCAAAATACGACAAAAAATGTTAGTTTTTCCAACATGTCCCGCGAAAAACAGAGAGAAAGTAAAACGAACGTGATAAAATTGATGACAAACAGAATCAGATCTGAAAAGATGGATGAAGTCAGGCAATCAATAGCAATTTAAGATTAAAAGGCAATGCTGAGCTAAAAACTATGTAATTCACGATAGCGATTGATGGTTAAAATTTAACTATTAACATGCAAACAATTGTTATGAAAGTAATTTCTTTATTTTGTGGAGCTGGCGGACTAGATCTAGGTTTCAAGGAGGCAGGTTTTGAATCTGTCCTGGCATCAGATATCATGTCCCATGCCGAATCAACTTACAAAAAAAATTTTCCCGAAACAAAATTCATAAAAAAAGACATAAGGCTACTCGGTACAGATGAAATTAAAAAAATTACAGGAGGCAAAAAGATTGATGTGATAATTGGAGGTCCACCATGTCAGGGATTTTCCAACATGGGAAATAAAAATTCCGCAGACCCGCGAAACAACCTTTTTGAAAAGTATGTCGACATTGTCAACACGGTTCAACCAAAATGTTTTGTGTTTGAAAATGTAAAGGGTATGTTTACAATGTTCGAAGGCAGGTTCTTTGACAAAATAGTTAATTCATTTCTAAAAATCGGATACAATGTTTTCTACAGTGTGATTGACTCTTCGGATTACGGTGTGCCGCAAAAAAGACAGCGTATCATAATTGTGGGGTCAAAAATTAACCGCCAATTTAAATTTCCAAAACCCAGCACTGATCAGTTTGGAAAAATTACATCATACAAAAATGTAGGCAAGGCAATAAACAACCTAGTCAAGAACAACAAAATCCCAAACCATGTTGCTCTTAACCACAGCGAAGTTGTGGTAAGCAGGTACAAGCTAATCCCAGAAGGCGGCAAATTACCAAAACCCGAGAAACTTCCCAAAGAAATACGAAGGAAGAATTTTGGAAATACGTACACGAGGCTAAGCAGAAACGAGGTTTCATCAACAATTGTTCCAGGAAACAATGCTCTTCCAGTTCATCCCACTTTGAACAGGAGCCTGACTCCAAGGGAGGCTGCAAGAATTCAGACGTTTCCAGACGATTTTATTTTTGAAGGCGACAGACGTTCACAGTGCATATTGGTTGGCAATGCCGTACCCCCACTACTTTCTGCAAAGTTAGCAGAATCAGTATCCAACTTCATTAAGGGGAAAAAATATGACGGCGTTGAGCCAGATGGCGAGGCCCATGTGGGAGAAATATTTTCACGTCGAAAAAACAATTCAGCAAAACCAGGAAGAGTCAATTTGAAATTTGCAGATCTGTTTTGCGGTGCCGGCGGTTTTTCACAGGGATTGGAAGATGCAGGTCTCAAGGGCGTACTTGGAGTTGACAACGACGATCATGCTGTAAAGGCATACAAGTTAAACCACGATGATCACGAATGTCTGAATCTGGACTTGGCATCATTGGAGAATCAAAAGACAGTTTCTGAATATTTGAAAAAGAAGGGGGTCGACCTGATAGTGGGAGGTCCGCCATGTCAGGGATTCTCAATGTTTGGAAAAAGAAGATTCGTTAACACAAAAAATCATGACGTTAAATCAGACAAGAGAAACGACTTGGTTTTTGCTTACGCCAACATAATAAAAAATGTCAAGCCAAATTGGTTCATCATGGAAAACGTTCCGGGGATCATGTCTGCACGCGATGGGGCATACATTGACGAGATAAGAAAATTCTTTACAAAAAACAAATACAGAACCGAGATCAAAATTATCAACGCCGCAGACTATGGCGTGCCACAAAAAAGAAAACGTTTCATTCTTTTTGGAACAAAAACCGATTTGACCATCCCATGGCCAAAACCAAAGTTCTTTGAAAATCCAGAGTCATGGCAACAAGAACACAGGGTTGTAGGGGAGGTGCTAAATGATCTATCCAACAAGTCCACCATTGGAAAGTACAAAAATCATCTGGTTCCAAGTCACTCAAAAATTGTTTCCAAGAGATTCTCATACATCAAGGAGGGTCAAAAGATGGACATTGATTCGTTGCCAAATGATCTCAAAATAGGGACAAAAACGGGAAAGCCCATTGCCAACTATAGCGCAGTTTACAAGCGTCTTGACAGAAAAAAACCATCAAATACAATAGTTCCAGGCCACAACGCCCTTCCGGTTCATCCCACACTGGACAGAACCCTTACGATAAGGGAAGCTGCAAGAATTCAGACTTTTCCAGATGATTTTGAGTTTGTTGGCCCGATAATCAATCAAGGCCTACAGGTAGGAAACGCATTTCCTTGTCTAGTTGCACAGATAGTCGGGGAAAGATTGAGAACTGTAGTAAACAGAAAGTGGAGTGCCAACAAAGCAACTGACTTGGCAAAATATTCCATGCTGGTAAAATGATATATTCAACATTTCAGCAAATATTTCATTGACCGTGCATGATCGTGTAGGCAAAGAGGTTGTAGATTCCGTTTTAAAAAAGTTCAAGGAAGGTACTTGGAAATGTTGTACCAGCATGGGAAAAGATTTCTATCGAACTGCCACACCTAAAACTCATCCATCTCCTGATCATGCATTTGCGGATGACAATAACAAGATCATGGTAACATTCGAATATAAACCTGAAACAGAAACTAAGAGAGGAGTTCTCACAGGTCTAGGACAATCAATTGCTTATTTGAACAAGAGCGATATCTCATATTTGGTCATCCCAAAAAAACTTGTGAGTAATGATTATCCTATCGAAGGACAGATGAATGAAATATTTGAAAAACAAGTTGTTGGCAATCTACCTGTGGGCCTGATTGTTTTTGATAATAATGATTCATCAAAAGTTTCAATGATACATAATGTAGATAGCCTGTTAGGTAGAAAAAAGGTTGAACAAAAATACTCAGGTCGTTTCTGGGCAAAACATGTAGATCTGCCAATACCATTGTTTCATTTGCTGCTTCATTATTACTATTTGAAAAAAACCAATCAGAAAAAAGGTAACGCATTAGTGAATTGCTGGAAAGAGAAATTGTTCCTATCAAAATCATTGGAGACATTAAAATCAACTGACGTCACGGACGTAAAAGGCGAGGTAATCAAGACGGTAGCTGGTACAAAGAACATTAGGTTCTTGGAGAAAAAATTGGAAAAAATAAGCAGACAATCAGGCCAGACAAAAATAGACGCAATTACAAATTTAAAAAAAGATGTCAGTACAGACTTCAAGGGCGACAATTATTTTAATTCAGTAATGGGAAAGAACTTCCTTCCATTCTTACAGCATGTAGGAGTAGTTGCGGACGGGGATCTGACAGATTATGGTGTCAAGATGTATCATTTGGGATTAACCAATGGCCCTAACAGCAAGATATTTCGAGACTACTTCTTGAAATGTGTATTGGAAGAAGGACGTCATCTGGACTTGATTTTTGACTTGGAAAGATTGTGCAACTTGCACAGAGGTCAAAAGACTACAGAAAAAATTAAAAAAATAATGGAAAAAGAATACGAGGATCAGGGCATGGTAAAGCGTAATCCAAACAGAACGTCTAACAGTACTAGCAATACAGGGTTTCTCAAATACGAATTCATATTATGGAACTCTTTATCTGTAAAAGAAAAAATTAAAGGAAAACCGGATCTTGCTTTCAACTGGAAAAAAATGACTGAAATTTTTTCTTTGCCTGAATTATAATTCAACTGTTCCAGAAAAGCTTAAGAGTTTGGATTTTAAAAACAATGATCTGGAATTAACAGACAACCAAAGAAAGGCAGTCGAGCATATGGGCTCTCCCCTGCTAGTGGAAGCCGGACCGGGAAGCGGCAAGACTGAGGTCGTAATAGAGCGTGTCAAGTTTTTGACAGACAAAGGGGGATTTGATCCGTCTGAAATTCTCTGCATTACATTTACAGTAAAGGCAGCCGAGGAAATGAGAAACAGGCTAGAGGAGGACGGCATAGACACATCTCAGATGACAATCATGAACTACCACGCGTTTTATCACGAGCTGCTAGAAAAAAACAAGTCCTACACGGGCCTTGGCAACTCAAAGATAATCTCGCGAGCAACGCTTCTTGTATGGGCATTGGAAAACATTGACAGTTTCAAGTTCAACGACGAGATAGACATTTCGCAAAACAGCATTTCATTAGAGATTGAGGCCATCATTGACGGGATTAGCACATTCAGAGACTCTTTGCTCAGTCCAGAGGAGCTGCAACAATACATTGACAAGAAAAAATCCGGCACGCTGTCATACAGGGATGCTGACGAGGTAATCTACGTAAAAAGATTGGAGAACTTGGCAGAAGTATACAAAAAATGTGAGGAGTTCAAGAAAAGACAAGACGTCATGGATTTTGACGACATCATTGGTCTGACATACCTGATGCTGACAGATCCGACTACAAAGCACATAGTTGAGGGATTAAAAAAAATCTACAAGTACGTCTTGATTGACGAGTTTCAGGACAACAATTTTGCACAGTTTGAGATTGCCAAGCATCTTGTTACAGACGGAAACATTACAGCAGTTGGGGACAGCGACCAGAGCATTTATCGATTTCAGGGGGCGTATCCAGAAATTTTTGAGGATTTCAACAAGTCATTTCCAGACCGCACTGAAATCCTGTTGGACGTTAACTTTAGGAGCCCTCCAAGTGTTGTCGAACTCTCGACAGAATTGTTGCAGCAGGATCCGTCAAGAAAGCCAAAGGAGCTCAAGTCGCACAAAACTTCAACTGAAAAAGTTCATGTCGTAGGATGCAATGTCCGACATGATCAAACTGATTACGTAAAACAGAACATTCAAAATTTGCTCGGTGACAAAAAACTAAAAGTCAGTCCAAGGGACATAGCAGTGCTGTCAAGGAAACAGGTTCATGGAAAAGACATTGCTGAAGGACTTACGGCGTTGGGAATTCCAGTCAACTATGTAGGCAAGTCAAACACATACAGCTCTCCTAGCGCAAGAACGCTTTTTGCGTACCTAAGAATTGTAGCAGAGCCATCACATTCTGGGATTCAGATAACAAAAATTCTACGGGATCACGGAATTACTGAGATAAACATATCAAAAATTAACAGAGAGGCAAACTCTAGGGCCTATAAAAAAACTGACGGGGACTATGTTTACGATGTGCTGTCGGATCTTGCCAGTTCGGATCCACACATGTCAGAGATAACACAGCGTGATCAGATTACAGAACTGTACAAAAAGATAAAATCCATAATAGAGTTTTCAAATGGCAACAACCTTACCAGAATACTGTTTCATATTGGAAGGGTAGAGACGGATATTTTTGCAAGTGTTTTCACAGATTCGTTTGAAAACTATGTCGAACGCTCAGTTCTACTTGACATAGAAACAAATGCCAGCGAGCTGGAATACATCAAACCAAATGCCACAATCAAAGACTTTTTGTCATACATAGAAAAGCTTGAAAATTTTGATGTGGAAACAGACCAGGGAGTAGGATACGACAATTCCGTTCAGGTATCAACAATCCACCAGAGCAAGGGCAAGCAGTTTGACTATGTATTTGTCATTGACGTCTCTCCAAGAAGAATGCCGATGAACTACACCGAAAAATCATACTATGTGCCACGTGAAATCTCCAAGGGATTAATTCCAGTTGAGGATTCCAAGGCCTACTTTATCAACGAAGAAAGAAGGCTGCTCTATGTTGCAATGACCCGTACAAAGACAAAGCTTCACGTGACATATCCAACACATTCAGACGGGGGCAGAAACAGCAGTCCTTCAAAGTTTCTTGAACCGTTAAAACTAGAAGAAAATCCAAACATAGATTTCAGCAGATTTGCCAGTGCGTTTACAGCAACAACGGGAACTACAACTGCAACATCGCCAGTTGATCTGCTGAAAAAGGAAAAAAGAGAACTTGCAATCAGAAACATCCAAGAGGGAAACTACAAAAGCGTACTTGACAATTTGATAGAGCTTGAAAAAATTTCAGTTTATGAAAAAACACAGTCCACTGAGGGACATGACACAGAAAAATTTCTAAAGATAGAAAGCAACGACACCATAGACAAACAGCTTGCGGCAAGTGCAATACCTACAATCAATGTTACAAATCTCAGATACTCCAACACTGCGTTCAACAATTATGACCAGTGTCCGCTTCAATTCAAGTTTAGCAGGATATGGAACGCCAAATCATCATCATCAGATCCCTTTGCCAAAACCAATCACATGTACATCGGCATTGTATTTCATTCAGTCGTTCAAAGAGCAGCTGATCCCAACGACCTTGATGGCAAACACGACCACGCAAAGCTGGTAGAAGTTTTGGAAGATGAATGGGATCCAAGAGAGTTTCTTTATTCTCCAAAAAAAGAGGAGGCCCATGCATTTGAGACGGTGAAAAAACTTTTGGAGACATATCAGGATTGGTCAGAGAAGAACCCCAACAAGGTCATAGGAGTCGAACTGGAGTTTAATTTGACAATTGAAGGCAAGTTAGTCAAAGGATACATTGACAGACTGGAAGTCACGCCTGACGGAAAGTATCACGTGGTAGATTACAAAACTGGCGATCCGTCTACTGTCGATGCAGAAAATGACACGCAGCTTAATCTGTACGCTGAGGCATGCAGAAGAAACTGCTTGAAGGGAATAACACTGAAAGAAAACACGCTGCCAGAGCAGGCAATGCTGTTTTTCCCTAAAAAAGACGAGGGGCACAGGGAATATCCTTACAAGGTGGATGCAGGCAAGGTTGATGAGATAATCTTGCAACTGGAGGAGACCATCAAGAAGGTGGACGCGCACGAATTTCCACCAAAACCGGGATTTACTTGCAACTTCTGCGACTATAAGACAGTCTGTGAGTTTGCAGCACCTGTCAAAGTCCACAAAAAGATTGGATAATGAAATTTCCACAGGATACAGCGACAGTGTAAAATCAGGCCATTTATGATCATAGTAAAATATTCCAAATCAGAATAAATGCATGGGAAATTACTATCTGGATATTGAGACTACTGGCCTTGACGAGGTTCAAGACAAGATTACAACCATCCAGTATGTGGAACTTGAGAGGAGTACAGGCAAACAGATGGGGGAGATAACCATTCTCAAGGAATGGGAGCTTGGAGAAGAAGGGATGTTAAAAAAACTCATAGAGGATTCCACAGTTTCCAACAAATATAATTTTGGCTTTATTCCAGTCGGATTTAATTTGGGGTTTGAACACAAGTTTCTTTTAGAAAAATCTGCAAAATATGATTTGTTTCCAATCTCAATTCTATCAAAACCCTGCATTGACTTGCATGCCATTGCCATCATGATGAACAAAGGAGAGTTCAGGGGCTCAGGGCTTGATCAGTTGACAGGAAAAACTCACAGCGGACACCCAGTTGTTACATGGTATGAAAGTAAAAAATATGACGAGATAATTAACTACATTGAAAACGAAACTGTCGAATTTGTAAAATGGTACACGTGGTTGCTTGAGGAAATGCCAGAGTTTAGAAAAAAATGGGAAGACGAATTAAATTTTAAAAATAAATAATTTGAAGATAGTTATTAAATGAAAAGTTAACCACTATGCTTGGTTTATTTTTTTCCAATCACCGCTTGAAATTGTTTTGTAATTCTCAACAGTGTCATTCCAGACATATGTCCAGCACATCCCCTCACTGGAGTTGATCAAAATTCTGCGATACAGTGATGATTCATCATATCCGTTAAAATTCTCAATGCAGTCCACAGTATCAAATGAGTGTGGTTCTGGTTTGATCCTGTGAATTTCCCCATGTACAGTTCCGTCCTCCAGTGTTATGGCTGGAAACGCTCCAATGTCGTACATTGTTGCCCTTATGGCAATGTCTTTTGATTCCAGTGAGATCTTTCTCATCTCATGTTCTCTGCACTCTTGTTTTCTCAGGGTGCCATACACAAACATCGAGTCAATCATTTTGCATTCCAGGTCTTTTGATGCGGAGGTTAAGTTGCCGTGCGCCCAGGGATATTTTTGTGAAATTCCAAACTCCTCGTATCCGTCTGAAACGATTCCGACATATTTCTGATTTGGTTTTACATACTCTACTTTGTTTTTTGAGGTTACGACATATGTGAAGGCGTCAAATGTTTTTCCGTTCTCATCGATTACTGTGATTTCTATTTTTTCATAAACATATGGCGCACCTTCCTTTGCATCCAACAAGTTCCAATCCTCCACTTCAAACAATTTGCCTGCAACTGCATGGCCCAACTTCGGAACAACATCCAGTACCCCTCCCTCTCGTTTGATGGACTTGTATGTGAATTGCAGCTGGTAGTCTGGGAGAAAAAATATTCCATCCAAAATATTTGCCGTCTCTTCAAACGATTTTTCCCTGTTTGGGAATTTGTCTCCCTCAAACTCGCCAAGATCTTTCAGATTCAGGTTAGAGCCGTATGCAAAATACAGGCAATCAGTGGTTTTACTCATTTTACTCCCCCCACACTAGACCAAGTTATCGATTTTTTCCATTCTGGTGTAAGGTCCGCTCTTGGATTTTGGATCCTTGACAAACACGCCAAATTCCATTAGTCTGTTCATAATTGTGTTGGAGTACATTTTAACTGCATCATCTTTCAAGAGAATTTCTGCGTCACGAAACTCAGAATGAAAGAATTTTAGAAATTTTTCTTTAAACAATGTTTTAATTTCCTGCGTATGCTCAATTTGCTCATGTTTCATCAGCTGTCCTACAAAGTCATTTTCAAATTTGTATTCAGGTAGAATTTTTTTAAAATAGAATTTTCTTTCTTGCTGTGAAAATATTGAACTAGGTTGGCTCTCTCTTGAATTGTAAAGGTAATCAATCAGGTCGTTCTTGTAAGATACAAACTCTTTTCCATTTTCACTAAGTGTGACGAAGATTTTTCCTAACCTTGTATCTCTAAGACCCCTCATTTTTTCCTCCTCATCATAAGTCGGAGTTTTAGCTTCAATCAACCCCATTTCGAAACAAGCTCCACCCATCTGAATGCCTTCATGTTTTTGTAATTTTCTACCAACAAATTGTTCGGTAAATCTTTTGGATGACCTTGCATAAGACAACCAATCATTTTCATACCCCGTATCAGTTTTAGGTTCTTGGTTTGGAAACCCAGCATTAATTTTGAACTTGTTTTGAATGGGGGATGAATTAAATTCCTCAAGGAAGGTTTTTGCCGAATGTAATGTGTATCTCTTAAGTTCAGTCAAATCAACCCATGGATTTTCTGTTTCCACTATCATTCTGGATAGACACATTAAAGAAAACTTTACTGGGAAGATTTTTGTATGAAACCTATGAATCATTCCAGCACCAGACAAACCATAAATTTTGTGCTGCGGTAATTTTTTTATTACATTTTTAAAATCAATGCTTTCAAGAATTTTTTCAAGTTTTTGGAATTGGATATTTCCATCAAATTCTATTGGTTTATTTTTATAAGCAAATGAAGCCATTGATGATGGATACCTACTTCCATCAAATGTGGTCTGAGAAATTTCATGTTCAAGTAGTTCCTCTTGTGGGATATTTTTTTTGATATAATCTTGAATCAGATGGGTAATTACATCGCCCTCATCTTTCAGTTTTTCCTTTTTTTGAATATGCTTGATCATTTCAATTAGTTCAGATTCCAAAAATATGTGAAACATGGAACCGGAATCAGATGAAAACGTTGATTTTTCAACTTTATTCATTATAATAATCAGTCAATTCCTAAAATTTAAGGGTTTAAATGACTGCTCATCTAATATTTTGTATTATTTTATGCCTATTGGAAAAAGTAGATAGACATAAATATTGTAAGCAGTCTTATTTCAACATGGTAAAGAAGTTAAATGACTGCTCATATAATGAGACACCTGCGATCATATTCAAGGGGGTCCGTTTTGAGAGTACAAATTACAAAGTAGATCAGGACGAGTTGAATGATTCTATGAGTCAGGGCTACAGAATAGTTGGCGAATATCCCACCTCATCAGGTGTGGTGTTCTCCCTAAGTAAGAACGTGAGAAATCGCCAAAAAGATCCTAAGCAGAAACTGATGGACGATTATGTTGATTCAACTATAGGAGATTTGTGGAGATGAGTCGGATAAAGAAAAAGACAAACAAATCACCAAAAAGACCGGGAAAGAATCTCCTAACAAATGATTTCACAGGTAGACAAGTGCCAGGGAAAGTTGTCATTGTAAGAGGACTTCGAATAGAGACGCCAACACTGGTGGAGATTGTTCCAAACTATACAAAGTGCAACAGCTGCAAGATGTTTTTAGGGAAAAAAGAAGAGGAACTAGCAGACATATTGGATTACAACTGTATCGAATGCTTTGAAATCCAAATCGAGGAGGAGCATTCAGCAAATAGTATGATGGTCACTACAGTTGAAGTTTCTAAAAATAAGGGGAGGAAAAAATAATTGTTACGAC
>Ga0233439_10005493_pt1 | contig 11734 bp, 10 predicted proteins | sample SI_123_September_6_FD_182713 | JGI IMG/M metagenome (GOLD analysis project Ga0233439, IMG submission 182713) | Seawater microbial communities from Saanich Inlet, British Columbia, Canada - SI_123_September2016_100_MG | ecosystem: Environmental > Aquatic > Marine > Inlet | place: Canada: British... | reverse complement strand
ATCTATGGGAAAATTTAACTGCATGATACCACTGGGTGTTTTCCCTGAAAAAGATATATGATTTGTTTTGGTGCTTGGCATCTTACCAAAAACAATTAATGGCTCTCCTTGAAATAAATCAGGTATTTGTTTTGGAACCAATTCATATGAATCATTCATACTGAGTTGAATATTAGCAATAACGGGATTTTCTATTTTTTGATATAGCGAACGTATTTTTGAAGCCACTTCCTTCGGCGATGATATATACGTAAATGTACCACGACCTAGTTCTGCCATTTTCTGAAGTAAAAACGAGTTTGGAGCTGATCCAATCCCGATCGGAAATATTCTCGTTTTTCCTAAATGAGAATGAATTGATTGAATGACTTTTGATTCATTCCCAACTGATCCATCTGTTAAAAGAAATATCATCGGCACCAATGATGATTGGTTGGATTGATGTAACCCTTCTTCCAGAGCAGACAACACTTCAGTCCCACCGTCCGCGTCTAAGTTATTGATATATTGAATAGCGATTGCTTTACTTTGTTCTGTCACTTGTATCGGATTTGGCGAGAATGAATTGTAACTATCACAAAATGAAATAATATTAAATGAATCTGAATCTTTTAATGATTGAATGGCTGTAATGAGCCCCTGCTTTGCTTGGCGGATAGATTCCCCCTGCATGGAACCGGACACATCCACAATAAATATAATTTCCTTTGGAAGCGCAGTTTCATCAGATTGGGTAGGAGGGACAGCCATGAGCATAAAATAATGGTCATTATCTTTTTGAGTAGAAAAGAATGCAGCTTTTGGTTCATTCCCCTGTTTTAGGGATATGGTTAAAAGAAAATCTCGATTGGGGATTTCTTTCTGGGCATTGAGTGATACTTTTCTTTTTCCAAATCCTTCATCCTTCACCAGAATAGAATGGGTAAATGATTCAACCCCATCAATGGCTAAACCCATATCAATATTTAAGGCAAGTGACACAGTCCCATGCTCAAGTTCATTGTTTCTTAAAATGGGTGGCGTAATTCTGCTTGCATCAGGAACTTGATTTGTATCAAATGCCCACCCGGAACCTGTGTAGCCTTGAATGGTATCTCCAGGAATATATCTTGGGCCAACAACAGTCGGGAATCGAAATGAAAAGCTTCCATCTCTATAGTGAATAATGTCCACATATTTTAACCGAACAATAATCGTATCTCCCGGTAAAATATTTGCTACAGAATGAGTAAATATATTAGGGCGTTCCTGTTCCGTTAAGCTGGCTCGTTTTCCTTCCTTTTTTGCTTTCTCATACTCCTTTTTGGCCTCTGCTTTTTCTTTGATTTTACTTTCAATCAATCGGTCGCCTATAAGCATTTGCATACTATAAACGGCCGCTTCTTCCGGTAATGGAAATACGTAAATAGCTTCTATAGGGTTTTGTTGAGTATTGGTAAAAATTTGGTCAATCGTGGCATTTACTGCCATACCCACAATATGGATATTTACATCCGTAGCAATAGTAGGAATTGTATTATATGTTTCATTGGATTCATCTTTAAATACCATTGACCCAGCTTGTATATCTTTTAATCGTAGGGATGGAGACTTTGTATCCGAATATCCAATGGAAAACAGAAAGATAAATTGAATAAAGAAAAATAACATTTTAGCCATGGCATGCTCCTTTTTTGACATTAAAAAAATAGCCGCAAAATCGTTCTGAAACAGAACAATCCTCCGGCTACCTCTTACTATCCCCATCTTGGGGCCTAATTATCTAAACTAATACTATTACAGTAGGGGACATATACGAGTTCCAATTTGTATGTATAATTTATATTATTGATGATAATTCAGAAAAATTATCTAAAATTACTTCAGTAACTTTCACCCAGTTATGGGCACAAATATATATACAGAGCCGGCTTTATACGATGCGGTGAATTGGTGGAAAAATAATGATATCCAATTCATAACAGATATGGCTGATGAGATAGGTGGCTCCGTATTAGAGTTAGCAGCAGGGACTGGAAGATTAGCAATAGAAATAATGGATAAAGGGCAGTCCTATTTAGGAGTGGATTCGAGTCAAGAGTATGTGGAGTATGCCAATCAAAAGATAAAATCAAAAGGGTTTGACGGAAGAGTTATCTTGGGGGATATGCGTACTTTTTCGTTACCAAATACATATGATTTTATATTTATAGGATTTAATTCCTTCTTTCATCTACTCACCAATGATGATGCACTAGCATGTTTAACTCAGGCGTACACACATTTATCTAATCAGGGAAAATTTGTGATTGATTTATTTATCCCTGATCCAAGTTTTTTATATAAAGATGAAAACAAATTATATCACGTGACCAATTTCACTTGGCCTGAAGATGGATCAAAAGGGATGGTTAAAGAAAGAAATCACTACAATGATGAAACACAAATCAATCATATTTGGTGGTATTTTTATAAAGAAAATATGGATGACCCATCTTTGTTTGAATTTGATATGCATATGATTTATCCAGATACGATGGATCGATTACTCACTGAAGCAGGATTCACTATCGAAAAAAAATATGGGAATCATGATAAAACCCCATTTAACGAAGAAAGCGATTACCAGATTTATGTCTGTGGAAAATAGTAATGGGTATTCAATGTTGGACGCCATCGCAACCTTAAAAATTGCTGATCCTGAAATAGTACTCTTGGTGGATCAATTAAAATTGAATCCCTTAACGCGAGAATACAATTATTTTAAATCATTAACACGAGCCATTATTTATCAACAATTAAGCGGAAAAGCAGCTAAAACCATTTCTGATCGTTTTATTGCACTTTATGATGGAAAAGAATACCCAACACCAGCTGATGTTCTAGGGTCAGAACATGAAACTTTGCGATCAGTTGGGTTATCAAATGCAAAATCCAATTATATTAAAAATATTGCACAAGCTTTTTTAGATGGAACAATTGATTTAAATCAATTGGATCAATGGGATGATGAAACCATTACAGATAAACTTGTATCTATTAAAGGGGTCGGACCATGGACAGCACAAATGTTTCTTATGTTTACATTAAATCGTCCTGATGTATTCCCAACGGGTGATTTAGGTGTCCAAAAAGGGTTTCAACAATTTTATAAATTGAAAGAATTACCTAAACCAAAAGACATGGAACAAAAAGCTGAAAAGTGGAAACCTTATCGATCTGTAATGAGTTTATATTTTTGGAAAGTGGTGGACGGACCCTTCGAATGGTAAAACACATATGATTGATATAGTCTTTTTTGATATTGGGGGAGTCTTATTAACCATTTCCCCTGAAGCAACGATTCAACAATTATCTCAGCACACTGGTCTTACGCCTGAGATTGTACGATCAGCTTTTCCTGAAGATGCACATGATGCATATGAAAAAGGGTTTATCCCAGATGAAGGATTTTATCAAGCTTATTTAAAGAATCTTCCATCACATAAGGGATTAACATCATCACAATTTTGGAATGCGTGGTCTCAGTTAATCGTAGGTGAAACGGAGACAATAGATGTTTTAATGTCTGTGTCCAGAACAACAAAAATATGGTTATTATCCAATACAAATCCCATGCATATTGAAAAAGAAATTCATGTGTATCAATTTCCACATCAAGTAGATGGGACAGTATATTCTTTCGATGTGGGATTGAGAAAACCGGATCCCGCCATCTACCTTAAGGCATGTGCGATGGCAAAAACTTCGCCCGAAAGAAGTATTTTTATCGACGATTTAAAAGAAAATGTTGATGTAGCCATTTCAGTAGGCATGAATGGAATCCATTTTAGAAATGTGATTCAATTGAAAAAAGAATTAGAACCATTTGGAGTATTATAATACAATGTTAAAAAAATAATTCTACTTATGTTTACCATTAATAGTTTATTCGCTATAGGCACAGACAATAGATGAATGGTCTGATGGAATAGATAATCTATCAACGTATTTTCGGTTAACGCTTATCAATCCATTATAGATATTTAAATTATCGAATATGGATAAATCGAATACCTACGGTAAGATATAATCCAGTTAAATCAATTGATGGTGATTCCCCATCCCAAATGGCATTATAAGTTTGTGTATCAACAATATCTGGCTCAGATTCATTGTAAGTCCACTTTCCCATCACACTATTCAATATTTTATTAACTGAAATAAACAGATCTTTTGATTCTCCAATTAGGATTGATGCTTCCAAACCAATTTTAGGTGAAGAGAGAAGAGTAGTAGCTAAATGATTTTCATCATCATTTTTAAAAACAAGATCTATTGGAAGGTGGAATTGTAAGGCGCTCCCAATAGGCCCTAATTGAAAAAGAGAAAAACTTAATCCAATCCCAGAACCTAAATGACTAACTGTTTCATTTCTACTATCATTTAACACACCTATTTGTCCAGAAAAATTGGCAGAAAAAGGCAAGAAGGGAGCAAACCAATGGCGAAACCCTAACTCTAAAGCATAACCTTCATTATACCCAAATGTCAAATCATCTACTCCCGGAGGTGAAGTTAGTTCATACATTTTATTTCCTTCTTTAATGGGTCGCCACTTTCGGACAACTTTTGCAATACTAGCATTAGGACCTACATCAGTTATACGAGCTAGGCCTCTTGGTTTCCCCGGAATGGTAATAGTTTTCCCTTTATAAGTTTTTTTACGATCACTTGTAGCTATTTCAAAAATGGAATTTTTTCTTAATCCTAAATTTTTTCCTGATAGAATGGTTATTTCTTTCCCATTTATTTCCACAATTTCACTGGATAAAATATAAAGGGTTTTTAATTTTGTTCGACATTGCCACCGCATTGACTCCAAAGCACTAATTAATGATTCGGCTTTAGCTCCACCAGTATGGTGTCCATATAATTTGAAGGATTCTTTTGATTTGCCGGTTTTAATATTTATTAAACGAACTTCTGCTTGAATGACTGTTTGAATATTAAATGGATATTCATCAACCTTCTCTAACTTTTTATCAAAGACAGCTGTGACAGTCTCTTTTATAATCCACTCAAATAAAGTATCATCTTCTTCATCTTTTTCTTTTTTTTTGACTTTATCTTTTGGCGGTACACCCTTTTGATTGTAAGCGATTATTTTAATGAATAATGCTTCTTCAGCGGCAGCTATTTTTCCAATCTCAACTACTTGGTTTTCATCAATTATTCCAGAAAGATGAAGTTTTTGTTCTTCTAATATGGCATCTAAATGAGATCGGTCAATAATATCAAATCGGCCTAGTTGCACTGCATCACTACTTACCATATTCGTGATTTTTTGCTCCACGGATTCTGGACCTGAATCTGCAGGTAAAATAATTAACTTTTTCCGTTCTAAAGTAATGTCATTACCCTGCGCCACAAGATAAGGCATAAAGAGAAAAAGTAGAGATATTAAATATTTCATTTCAGAAATTTACCACTAATAGGTTTTTGCCAGCCAATTGAGTAGGAGAGAGTTTTTGCTTCAGAATCAAACTCTATATTTTTTGATAATTCTTGAGAATAAGAAAGAATGAAAGATAAGCCGGGAGTAATCGGGTATTTGATTTCTCCAAGAATTTGGACTCGAGTCAAGTCAGATTGAACAATATCACTAATTTGAGAAAAATAATCTAATTCAATTTTTGATTCAAATTTTGAAATAGTCACATCCCATGTAAAAGCAGATTTAATATAGGATGTTTTCCATGTATCGTTAAAATAATCAGACATATCAAAAGCGAGACCTAATTCAAATGTCATATTTCCAGTGTTGCTTTTATTCAAAAAATATCCAATTCCATTATTATAGTGATAACGTAAAGATACGTTTGCTAACGTATTTTTCTCATAGGATACTGTCGTAAAACGATACCAATCGGGATAGGTAGAAAAAATTTGACTAGATTTATGTCTTAAATACAGATATTGATCATTCTCCAATGCATTCCCAAATAACCGAATATCATTAAATTGATTTCCCTTAACTCTCTTAAGCCGCGCATAGATTCCCGCGCCTGATTGTTGGTCTGCACCTTGAACAAAATTTAGTCTTGAATAAGCTGTCCAAACGGAAGCAATATCATTATTTGGATCATGCCCATACACTAAAGAATAGCAAAAAATGATGAGCCCTAGTTTTTTCATATACCCTATAGTTTAATCTTTTTCCCACTTTTCATCACAAGCATTGCAGATAATGAAAATATAATAGTCATGATTAAAGCCATAAAAAAACTAACCATTGGGTCTGAGTCAGAAACACCTAAAATAGTATGCCGGATTCCATTAATCATATAATAAATAGGATTAAAATAACTAATTGTTTGAGCCCAATCAGGAAGCATTTTTATTGAATAAAAAATGCCCCCGAGAAAACTTAGCGGTGTAAGAAAGAAATTCTGCATGGTAGCTAAATGGTCCCATGTATCTGCTAATTGCCCAAGCAGTAATCCCATACTTGCAAATGCCCATGAAACGAGAAAAATAAATCCCAATGTACCCCATATATTTTGAACAGGCATATCGATGAGTAATACCCCAACGAAAATAACCATAAGACCATTAATAAAACCTCGAAGTGCACCTCCAACAATATATGCAAATGAAATTTCAAATCCAGACAATGGTGCTGTTAATAAATCAGGCAATTGCTGAAGTAATTTCATTTGAAGCATAGATGATGCTGTATTTGATGTGGCATTTGAGAGGGTTGTCATCATAATTAACCCAGGCAAAATAAATAAAGTATACGGCACGCCATTTATCTCAGAAATTCGTTGTTCTAGTGTAAACCCAAATACAACAATATAGAGTCCAGATGAAATAACCCCAGGAAGGATTGTTTGTTTATATACAGATAAAAACCGTCCAACTTCTCGTTTTATTAATGTCCAAAGACCGATCCAGTTCATTGGTTAATCCCTTTCCCTGTCAAATGAAGAAAAACATCTTCTAGTGAAGAAGATGAAGATTCCACACTTTGTATGTGAATATCACAAGAACTGATTTGTTTAATAATATTGGGAAGGGAAGAATCAGGGTCATCAACACTAAAATGGAGGCGATTTTTTTCTTGAGTGTATGTGTATTCACTTAGGCAAGGAATTAATTTTTTGTCATATCCAGATAAATGAATGGTAATGCCAGATTGGCCTAATTCACGAGTTAATTCTTTTGGTGTCCCTTCCTTTAATATTTTTCCAGCATCTATAATAGCCACTTTTTGACACAATAATTCTGCTTCTTCAATGTAGTGTGTTGTTAATAAGATAGTTTTTCCATCTGAATGAAGATCTCTTAAATATTGCCATAAATCATGCCTCAATTCGACATCCACCCCAGCGGTTGGTTCATCAAGAATAATAATGTTAGGATCATGGACTAATGCTTTGGCTAATTGGAATCTTCGTTTCATTCCGCCAGATAATTGTCGTAAACGAGAATTTTTCTTTTCCATTAACCCCATTCGGTCTAATAATTGGTCAATTTGGGGCTTTGCTTTTATTGCAGGAATACCATAATAACCTGCCTGGAAATAAAGCAGTTTTTCTATAGGGAAAAACCAATCTACGGATAATTCTTGAGCGGCAATGCCAACGTGCGATCGGGTAAAACGATAATCTTTAACCGTATCTTTTCCCATAATATTGGTTTCACCTGTATCTCGTCGTACTAATCCAGTTAATATATTAATTGTTGTCGTTTTTCCTGCTCCATTTGGTCCGAGTAAACCAAAAAATTGTCCTTGTTCTATTTGAATATTAACGCCATTAAGTGCATGAACATTATCGTAGGATTTTTTTAATCCAGAAATTTGTATTGCAGGTGTGCTCACGAATCAAAACCCGATATGTTGTTCAAATGGTGATGGAAAATCAAATCCTTCAACACCTGGGAAATGGGCAATAGACACAATAAATGGCCAAGGAATTAAAATTGATGCTTCAACATTTTTGGTTTTTGATTTTCCTTTTCCCGTTACATTTGGCACTTGAAATTTTGGGTGGTGAATCCATATCCCATTTTCATCATAGCCATTTACGTAGACAAATATTTTATCTTGATCAATCCCAATTTTTTTTAATGGCTCATGATTGTCTAGAACAATTAAAATTAGATCTCCAACAATTTCTTCAATTTTCATCATTTTTGTTTCCATGTGATACCCCTAGAATGTGAGTTAAAATAAATAAGCTAATTGAACCTATGAAAAATTAAGGGACAAATTTGTAAATAGCCCCAATGTAATCCACAATATATAATTCTCTCTGTTGGTCTTCCCCAAAAGAAGAAATGAACTTCGGCATGCTTGAGCTATTATTATTTAAGATTAATTGTTCGTTTCTGAAGTCTACCATTTGATTATTTTCTTTTTTGAAGGACCAAATGCGTCCCGTACAATAGTCACCGAAAATATAACGCCCGAATAATTCAGGTATAGATTTTCCGCGATAAACATATCCTCCTGTTACGGAACACCCCGTGGCGGCATTATCATCAAACCCCATGAGTATTTTCATATAATTTGCATTGTTAGGGTATTCATAAATAGGTAGTACTAAATCTTCTTTATTACAATTTTCTTCAGGAGAATAACAATGATTTCCTTCCATAATTTTCCAACCAAAATTGGTCCCACGTGATTCTGGATGTGAGATCCAATTAATTTCTTCCCACAAATTTTGTCCTACATCTCCAATTAGAAGATCTCCAGAATGTTGATCAAATGAGAAACGCCACGGATTCCTCAACCCATAGCACCAAATTTCCGGAAGCATGTTCTTTGTATTTATAAATGGATTATCTTTTGGAATGTTATATGGATTACCAGAATTCACATCAATTCGAAGTATTTTCCCAAACCAATTATTGAGTTGTTGCGCATGATTAAAGGGATCACCAAACTTTCCGCCATCTCCAAAACCTATATAAAGAAATCCATCATTTGGGCCAAAAGAAAGATGACCACCATTATGATTTCCAAAGGGTTGGGCAAGGGATAACAATATCAATTCCGATGATGGATCTGCGCTATTGGGATTAGATGAAACTTGAAACCGCGCCACAATAGATGAATCATTTTTATTGACATAATTCACATAAAAAAACCCATTTTCTTTATAACCGGGGTGAAAAGCCAAGCCTAATAAACCTTCTTCGCTACCGGGGAGTTTTGAACTGTGAACGTGATGAGAAATATCTAAAAATGGCTCTCTTAATGTTTTACCATTTTGTATAATATGGATGGTGCCTTTTTGAGAAACAACAAATAGACGTTTTGATTGATCATTTGGTTGTGCAATAAAAAGTGATTTAGAAATTTTAGTTTTTGTTTTTTGCAGACTATAGGATTCTGAAAAACCAAAACAACTTAAAAAGATTAAACTAATAATTAATCGCATTAAAAAGATTTGACCAATAATAGGAATTCTTCTTCAGTTAAAATAGGTATATTAAGTGATTCTGCTTTTTCTCGTTTGGATCCTGCTCCAGGACCAGCAATAACATAGTTTGTTTTTTTACTAACAGACCCAGTTGCTTTTCCGCCTAATTTTTGCACCATATTTTTAGCTTCTACCCGAGTAAATTGGTCAAATGACCCAGTGAATACAAAGGTAGTATCTTTAAGTGGCTGATGTTCAGGTAATTGTATTTTTTCAAATGACACCCCCAATTCCATACAATGAGTTACCATAGATATATTATCATGATCTGACCAAAATTGAATAATTGTTTCTGCAACAATGGGCCCAATTTCATCAATATTCTCTAACTCTTCTTGGGTCGTTTTTTGGAATAAATCTAAATCCCCTAAAAAATATTTTTCTAATACTTTTGAAATATGTTCGCCCACATTCCTTATACCCAAAGCATAGATAAATCGTGCAAATGTTGTTTGTTTTGATGAAGCAATTGCTTCAATCAAATTTTTTGCAGATTTTTCTCCCATTCGATCTAGGTTTGCTACAATATCAACAGATAATGAAAAAATATCGTCAATATTTTTAATGATTGATTTATCAACTAATTGGTCAACTATCTTTTCGCCAAAACCATCAATATTTAATGCTAGTTTTGATACAAAATGTTCTATATGACCTTTAAGTTGCGCCATACATGATAAATTAGTGCACCGAATAACAACATCATCGCCAAAGCGATTTGCTTCATGACCACAAACAGGACATTGTTTTGGAATAATAAAAGGGTATGAATCTTTATTTCGTTTTTCGCTTACAACTTTTACAATCTTAGGAATGACGTCTCCTGCGCGTTCAATAATAACCGTATCCCCAATTCTAACATCCTTCCTATCAATTTCATCTTGATTGTGTAGAGTTGCATTTGTGACAGTAACACCTCCGACAAAAACAGGCTCAAGTTTTGCGACTGGCGTCAAAGCGCCAGTACGCCCAACCTGTACATCAATTTCATGTATGACAGTTGTTGCTTGTTGTGCTTGAAATTTTCCTGCTATTGCCCAACGTGGAGACCGACTCCTAGTACCCAAAATTCCGCGAGTAGGATAATGATCAATTTTGAATACAGTTCCATCAATTTCATAAGGAATTTCGTTTCGAATTGATTCCATTTTTTCATGGTACTGAATTAATGAATCTAAATCTAGACATTCATTGATATAGGGATTTGTGGGTAATCCCCATTTGTTTAAGACAGTTAAAAATTCAAGATGCGAATCAAAGGTATGTCCATCAATCATTCCTGCTTCATAAAAATAAACAGATAAAGGTCGCTTTGCAGTTAATTTTGGGTCTAATTGCCTTAAACTTCCGGCAGCTGCATTCCTAGGATTAGCAAAAGGGGGATCCTCATCCTTTTCTCGGATTGAGTTGAGTTGTTTAAAATCCGACTTAGAGATAAATACTTCACCTCGAACTTCTAATAATTTTGGCGGAGGTAATTTATGATTTCGCAAAATAAGGGGAATAGCTCCTATGGTTTTCAAATTTAAAGAAATATCTTCACCCGTATAACCATCCCCGCGAGTTGACCCATGAATAAATTGCCCATTTTCATAGACAACTTCAACACCGATGCCATCTAATTTAGGTTCACCAACAAATGTAAATATTGACTTATTATCCAATTGTTTCATTATACGGTTATAAAATGCTTTTAATTCATCTTGGTTCATTGCATTTGCTAATGATAGCATGGGTATTCTATGGGCTAATGTACCAAAGGAATTAAGGGGTTTATTCCCTACGCGTTGAGTTGGTGAATCAATAGATACAAAATCAGGGTACTTTTGTTCTAAAGACTCTAATGTGCGAAATAAACTATCATATTCGCCATCTGAAATAATAGGATCGTTTAAAATATAATAACGGTAATTATGATCTTCAATTTGCTTACGAATAGATTGGATTTCCAATTTGGGGTTAGTCATCGATTAAGAATCTTCTTCCATTTATAATATTTAACAGGATCAATAAATCTTTGTGATATTGGAGATATTTCTCCTTTATCATTAAGCGGATATGCATATGACCCCTGAGAATAAGTTTTTACATAGTAAAAATATTCTACAGTAATTCCGGGATAAGCTTTTTGATTAAGTTTAAAAATATGGATTCCCCTTTTTTCTACTAAGGGTTGCTCTTGGAATTGGTCCATTTGATCTGTTTTAATAAAAATAGAAATTGTTTCAAGAGAATCTTTTGGGAAATCAATAAATAGTTCAAGTTCAATTAGTCGATTT
>Ga0233439_10005485_pt1 | contig 11746 bp, 11 predicted proteins | sample SI_123_September_6_FD_182713 | JGI IMG/M metagenome (GOLD analysis project Ga0233439, IMG submission 182713) | Seawater microbial communities from Saanich Inlet, British Columbia, Canada - SI_123_September2016_100_MG | ecosystem: Environmental > Aquatic > Marine > Inlet | place: Canada: British... | reverse complement strand
ACCGTGGCTTTCCTGGGGCTTTCTGCACCGATCATTCTCACTCTGAACCTTTGGTTTGGTTGGTTTGGCGATCCTGCAACTGCGCGTGAGGCTACTGGAGTAGCTGAGCTTGGCTCCGCTCTATTTGGGAGTGTTGAGACAGATCGTTTCGCACTATTCTTCGACTTCCTGTTGCTCACTGTTACGGCAGGAACAATTCTCGCGTCGGCGAAGTACATCGCCAGCGATCGCATGAAGGACTACGGCGGCGAGTTTGTTTCGCTGGTGCTGTTGTCAGTCACGGGAATGATGATTCTCGTATCAGCTACAGAGCTGATCACGATTTACGTTGCGCTTGAACTCACAGCTCTACCGGTGGTCGCACTTGCTGCGATTCACCGCACGAAGCAGGGTGTTGAAGCTGGCACGAAGTTCTTTGTGCTCTCAGCCATTTCAAGTGCGATCCTGCTCTACGGATTTGCTTACATCTACGGCTACACGGGAAGCACGCATCTCGATGTGATCATGAATCGATTGGCCGTACTACCAACCGAAGCTGGTGTGCCGTTCGGTTCATACGCAGTTTTGCTCTCGGTGATCATGATCGTTGCTGGATTCGGCTTCAAGATGGCTGTGGTTCCTTGGCAAATGTGGGTTCCTGATGTTTATCAGGGTGCTCCAACACCCGTAGCTGCATTCTTGTCGGTGGCATCGAAGGCCGCTGCGTTCGCTGTGATCATGCGAATTATGTACGTAGCATTCGGCGATCCTGTGTTGATGCAGGATTGGTCGGGACTATTTGCGATCCTTGCCGCGGTGACGATGACAGTCGGTAACACGCTGGCGCTTTCGCAATCGAATATCAAACGACTTCTTGGTTACTCGACCATTGCTCAGGCCGGTTACATCTTGGTTGGTGTGGCTTCGGTGCCTGCGAACCAGGTCGGAGCAAGCTTCGCTGGGGCAGGTCCTCAGGGCGTGCTTTATTACCTCGCCGGATATGCATTTACGAACTTGGCAGTGTTCTTCGCTGTGATTGCGATTACATCACGAACTAACGACGATTCGATCGAAGGTCTAAACGGCCTACTGAAACGATCGCCATTGTTGGCTGGGTTACTGGTGTTTGGTTTGCTCTCGCTACTTGGCATGCCGCCAACCGTTGGTTTCATGGCGAAGGTTGTGGTGTTTGGATCGGCGATCAACGCTAATCTCACTTGGCTGGCTGTAATCGGCGTGGTCAACACAGTGATCGCTGCTTACTACTACTTGCGAGTGATTCGGGCGATTGTGTTCGAAGATGCAGCTGATGAATCGACGTTCAGTGCCGACAAGCCTCTGCTGGCAGCTGCTGGTGTAGCCGCTGTCGGAGCTGGTGTGTTTGGTCTTGCGCCGTTCTTGCTACTTGAATTTGCCGAACAGGCGCTCTCGATCATTCCAGCGATCATTCCGGGCATCTAATCGCGGTTACTGGCGACTCGCTCTAATACTGGGCGACAGTAAACTGTTTTTACTTTCGGATTTACGAACTGAAATTAGCGATCATGCCCAGCTATCACAATATCGGAATAGTTCACAACGGCGAGTTAGCCGAAGCGGGAGAGCTTGCCCGAAAACTCACCACGACCTACAGCGATGGTCGAGAGTGGTGGTTGGCGACACAATCTGATCTGCACGAACAGGCCGATAAGCTTGCCGAATCTGACCTAATTATTACCATCGGTGGTGACGGCACGATCCTTCGAGGCGCACATGCCGCCGCATCTCAGGATATCCCGATTCTAGGAATCAACATGGGGCGAGTAGGCTTCATGAGCGACATCGAAAATGTCGACGCTCTTGATGGAGTTGGCTGGTATCTGGAAGGCAACGCCCGTATCGAGCAGCGGTTTATGCTTAAAGCTGTGGTCGCCAACGGTACTGATGAACCGGTATCTGTATTGGCCTTGAACGATGTTACTGTCGCTCGTGGCACGCATTTGAGGGTTATCGAAGTGAGCACCGTGGTAGATGGCGTTCATCTCGCTACATATCGTGGCGACGGGGTTGTAGTTTCAACTGCGACTGGCTCTACCGGTTACAGCCTCGCACTTGGTGGTCCTGTGATGGATCCGACCTCGCGTGATTTCTTAGTGAAGCCAATTGCATCTCATATGAGCCTATTCGGTGGGGCGATTTTGCAATCGTCATCTACCGTTGAACTTACGGTTGAAGCTTATGAAGACGCCACGTTGAACGCTGACGGTTTTATCGATCAAGAGCTTAGTGCCGGCGATTTAGTGACCATTACGCAATCGGGTGTTTATGCATCGTTCCTTAGGCGTAAAGCCGCTGCTGATTTCTGGGGTGATCTTGCTGGACGACTGGAACTGAGAAAAGGTTCAGTCAAAAGTTCACCTCGCCGACGCATTTAGAACCTAATAATTCGGTAAACTAACTACGTTTTGCGACCCAAACGCCCGACCACTGTTGCTGTTAACCGTAAATACGAGGGAAATCGAATCTCCCTACGCGTTGACACTGCTCGATTCGAAAATGGCCCCGAGTTTGATCGTGAGATAGTCGAGCATCCTGGTTCGGTAGTGCTTATTCCCATCACAGACGATGGCAAAGTGCTTCTGATCAGGCAGTATCGACAAGCGGCTGAGCGCTTTCTATTGGAGGCATCGGCTGGAACGAGAGAAGCAGGCGAGAGCCCGGAAGTTACCGCTCACCGGGAATTGCAAGAAGAGGTTGGATACAGGGCTGGCAAGTTAATTCCGATTGGTGGTTCGTGGGTCGCACCGGGGTATTCGAGCGAATATTCCCACATTTATATTGCGACTGAACTCGAACTGGCACCATTGCCTTCCGATGACGGAGAGGACATTGTTGTCGAGGAGATCGATTTCGAAGATCTCCACCGATTGATTACTTCTGGCGAACTTGAAGACCAAATGTCGATAGCAGCATTGCTATCGGCGAAGCATGTGTACACAGAACACATCAAGGGCTGAGAAATGAATACGACTAACAACTACCGCAGCACGAGGCGAGCCTATGTATGAGCATGATGTCCTGATTATCGGCGGAGGACTCGCCGGCCTCAGGGCAGCCGTTGAAGTTACGCGCGCAGGCGCCGACGTTGCGGTTATTTCCAAGGTTCACCCCGTTCGCAGTCACTCAAACGCTGCTCAGGGTGGAATTAATGCCCCTCTCACCGACCGTGGTGATGAATGGGAAGGCCACGCCTACGACACGATCAAGGGAAGCGACTTCCTCGCTGACCAGGACGCTGTCGAAGTGATGTCGAGTGAGGCCGGTGAAGCCGTTCTTGAACTCGAACGCATGGGTGTCATTTTTAGTCGAGGTGAAGACGGTAAGCTCGGAACTCGAGCGTTTGGTGGCCAGAAGGTTGCCCGAACGTTCTTCGTTGGAGCAATTACCGGTTCAGCCATTCTTCACGTCCTGTTCGAGCAGTCGCTCAAGCTTGGACTCAATGTTTACGAAGAATGGTTTGTAACCAAGCTAATCATCGAAGACGGTGTCTGCCGTGGTGTGGTTGCAATCGACCTCAAGACCGGCGAGATGCACACGATCAAGGCGAAGGCTGTCATCATGGCTGCCGGTGGCGCTGGTCGAGTATTCGAGCCTTCGACCAATGCACTGATTTGTACCGGCGATGGTCTGTCGCTCGCTTATCAGGCCGGTGTTCCGTTGATGGACATGGAGATGATCCAGTACCACCCAACGACTCTCGCTCGTACCGGCATTCTTATGTCGGAAGCGGCTCGTGGTGAAGGTGCATATCTTCTAAACGCAGCTGGCGAACGATTTATGGAAAAGACCGCTCCTGATTACATGGAGCTTGCATCACGGGACGTTGTTTCTCGTGCAGAGCAGACCGAAATTGACGAGGGCAGGGGAATCGACGGTAACGTTCTTCTGGATCTGCGTCATTTGGGTCGTGAATACATTGAGCAGCGTCTCGGATACCTGCAGGAAGTCTCTGTGGAGTTCCTTGGTATCGACATGGCCGAACAGCCTGTTCCGGTTCAGCCCGGAATGCACTACATCATGGGTGGCATCAAGACCGATGTGAACGGTGCAACAAACGTTCCTGGTCTATACGCCGCAGGTGAATGTGCGAACGTTAGTGTTCACGGAGCAAACCGACTTGGAGCTAACTCGCTTCTCGATACGGTTGTGTTTGGTCGCCGATCGGGCGCACACGCTGTTGAGTACATCAAGAGCGTTGGTGCTCACTCGAAGGCTGAAGAAGACCTTACGGCTGAAAAGAACCGTATTCAGGGTTTGCTTGACCGACCAAAGGGCGAACGTGTCGCAACTATTCGAAATGACATGGCTCGTGGCATGACCAAGGGCATCGGAGTATTCCGCGATCAGGCATCGATGGAAGGCGCTCTTGAGAACCTCAAGAACGTGAAATCCCGAATGGGTGGATTCTCGATCGAGAACAAGGGCAAGGTGTTCAACACCGACCTCATGTTCGGACTTGAGCTTGAGTTCATGATCGACTGTGCTGATGCCGTTGTGGCTGGAGCACTGACCCGTAAGGAGAGCCGTGGAGCTCACTTCCGAACGGATATCACTGAACGAGACGATGAAAACTGGCTGAAGCACACCCTTATGTACAAGGATGATGAAGCTGAGAACGGTGTCCGCGTTGAAACGTCTGACGTGACGATAACGCAGTGGGAACCAGTAAAGAGGGTCTACTAATATGGCGGACACAACGGCTACTCCGGCAACTATGAAAGTCAAACTCAAGATCAAGCGATTCGATCCTGCTGATTCAGGTGGTAAAACTTGGTGGCAGGAATATGAAGTTGATGTTCATCCTGACTCAACTGTTCTCGATTCGCTGATCGAAGTTCGCGAACAGGAAGACGGAACGCTCGCAATGCGATGTGCGTGCCGGGCTTCAATTTGTGGATCATGTGGCATGAAGGTGAACGGCAGCGCCAAATTGGTCTGTAAGACTCGTGTGATCGACGTTGCGCCTAACGGCGAGCAGTTGATTGTTGAGCCTATGGGCAACCAGCACGTAGTTCGTGACTTGGTTGTTTCGCTCGACACGTTCTTCAATCAGATCAACCGTGTTGAGCCGTTCTTGCAGCCTAGTTTCGTTCCGGAGCAAGGTGAATACACCGCTTCGAACGAATCGATGGAAAATCTGCTTACTTCAATGAACTGCATCATGTGCGGTTGCTGTGTAAGTGATTGCACGGTTTTGGAAGTGGACTCTAGCTTCATCGGCCCTGCTGCGCTTGCGAAGGCGTGGAGATTCACCGAAGACCCTCGTGATTCGAAGCGAGACGAGCGTCTGAAGACGCTGAACGACGAAGACGGCGGAATGTGGGACTGCACACGCTGCATGAAGTGTGTTGATGTTTGTCCTAAGGGCGTTGCTCCTATGGATCGAATCATGGAGCTTCGTGAGGCTGCAATCGAAGCAGGTAACACGAATACCTCAGGCTATCGACACACCGAATCGTTCTATAACTCTGTAAAAAAGAATGGTCGCTTAGACGAAACTCGTCTGGCTATCGACTCAGCAGGTTGGACCAACATTCCACGATTGCTCGATCTCGCTCCTATCGGGATTGCTGCGATGCGGAAGGGCAAGCTGCCACCGTTGATGCCGCACAAATCTGAAGACCACAAAAAAGTGAGAGACCTCTACAAGAGTGTGGAGGATGAATCCTAATGAAGTACGCTTTTTATCCCGGATGTGTCGCACGTGGCGGCGCTCCTGAACTGTACGACTCTGCGCTGGCAGTAATGGAACGACTCGGCATCGAGCATGTTGAGCTAACCAAAGCAGCCTGTACCGGAGCCGGTGTACTGCAGGAGAAGAACCTCAAGATGGGTGACATCTTGAACGTTCGAACCTTCGCCATGGCCGAGCAGATGGGTCTGCCGATCATGGTTCTGTGTTCAACCTGTCAGGGTGTAATGTCGCAGGCTAACCACCGTGTGAAACGTGACCCTGAATACCTTGCTGAGGTGAACAAACACCTCGCTGCTGAAGGTCTTTAGTACAAGGGGACGACTTCGATCAAGCACCTATTGTGGGCGCTGATTGAGGACATCGGACTCGACAAGCTCAAAGAGACATTCACTCGTGAGCTAACGGGAATGAACATGGCACCGTTCTACGGCTGCTACATGGTTCGGCCTACTGATGCTCTTGAGTTCAAGGCGAATCCAACTCGTGAGACTTCTATCGAAGATTTGATCGAGTCGGTCGGTGGCACTGTCACCGATTTCGCTGGCAAGACCGCTTGCTGCGGATTCCCGATTCTGTTCATCAACCAGGCTAACTCGATGAAGATGGTTGCGAATCATACTGGTACTGCCAAGGATCTCGGGGCAGATGCGATGGTCACTCCGTGTCCGTTGTGTCACTTGAACCTCGATGGTTACCAGCCAAAGGCTCGTAAACAGGTTCGTGGCGATAAGGCAGATTTGCCGGTTATCCACGTTCCTCAGCTAATTGGCTTGGCGATGGGTATGAGCGAGAAGGTTTTGGGACTCCAGAAGCACATCGTTTCTACCAAGGAGCTCGTTCGAAAGGCTGAAGCTGCACCTGCGAAGGTTTAATTCAGTTATTCGTTCATAAATACGAAATTTGAAACGACCCGGGAATTTTTCCGGGTCGTTTTGTTTAATCGTGGTGATTTCTTATTTCCCGACCGCAGCGAAGCGGAGTGGAGGGATCTCGCGGGGGGATTATTCAGCGTTCAAGGGTGAGCTTGATCGTGCCTACGTATGGCGGTTGAATTCGTAGAGGTCCCTCGACTTCGCAGACTCCGCTCGGGAAATGGAGTGTCGGCGGGCCTTATCCATGGGCGTAGTAGTCGATATTTGAATGTTCTGAGGTTTACACTGCCGACTATTGCCTGAGATCGCCATTTGACCGCCGTATCCCTCTGGAGAAAAAGTTGAAAATTACCGCTGTACGTGCCGTTCCTATGTCGGATCCGATTCCAGTCGAGCGACAGCACCGGACCGATCTTGGTACGAAGGTGAAGTCGGACAACGTGATGGTGTTCGTCGAAACTGACGAGGGTCTCACTGGCATTGGTGCATCGCTTGGGAACCCTGCGGTCGTTACAGCGGCGATCAACACTGAATTGGGACCTGAGATCATCGGGGAAGATCCGATGTTCTCTGAGCGCATCTACGAAAAGATGTACAACGGTTCACGTTGGGCTCCGGCTATCGAGACTGGTATTTCACAGCCGGATCCGAGTCGTAGGCGCGGAATCATAATGGAAGCGATCGCCGGGATCGACATCGCAGTGTGGGATGTGAAATCTCAGGCGCTCGGTATCCCGATGTATCAAGCGATAGGCGCGGTTCGTGACTCCATCCGAGGCTATGCAAGCGGTGGCTGGGCTCCGGGCGAGGAAGCCGAAGCTGAACTTGGCGGATACGCTGCCAAGGGATTCAGTGCGGTGAAGATGCGCGTGGTTGGTCACGATGGCTTCAAGGTCGACAACACAGTTACTCGTGTAGCTGCCGCACGGCGCGGGATCGGTCCAGATGTTGAACTGATGGTCGATGCTCACGGATCGCTGGATGTCGCCAGCGCTATCAAAGTGGCGAACGCTATCGAGGAATACGATATTTCGTGGTTTGAGGAGCCGGTTTCGCCTGACGATCATGCGGGTCATGCTCGGGTACGAAATTCGACATCGATTCCAATTGCTACGGGTGAGCGTGAGTTCACTCGGTTTGATTTCCAGAGCTTGTTAGATCACGAGTCGATCGATGTTGCACAGCCTGATGTTGCGAGGGCGGGGGGCATTACCGAGATTCGCCGTATTGCTGCATTGGCTTCGGCACGGGGTGTGAAGGTTGCTCCGCACGCTTGGGGATCGGGTGTGTTGTTTGCTGCATCGATTCATCTAGCGATGGCGTTGCCGAACACTCACATTTTGGAAGTGTCGCAGGGCTACATGCCGATGATGAACGAGCTGTTCAACGAGGAATACGATATTCGAGAGGGTCGGGTCTATCCGCCTACTAAGCCGGGTATCGGTTTCACACTGCGTGACGACGCCATGGAGCGATTCAAGTACGTCGAAGGTCCTGAGTACGTCTTTTAGGCGTAGTTAGGCCTTTGGCTGGGACGAGAGCTGCCGCTAAATACGGCCGTAGAAGGGCGAGTTGTGCCAGTCGTTGAGCATGATGCTGTTTTCGACAACTATTGCTCGAATTTGATCGTCGTTCCAGCCGCGTGCGCCCATCCAGCGTAGAACCATGCGCATATCGGGAGCGTTCACGACGTCTGGATAGTTGAGCAGTTCTGCTTTGAGGTCGGACGATTTGGCTACGTAGTCGGGAACTGGGCATCGATCTTCGATCAATGTTCGAGCTGCGACCATGTCACCACCATTGATCCTGAGAATTCGTTCGAGCCAAGTATCGAACTCCCAAGCGACGGCGAGAGTCCAAAGCTCACGACCTTCTGTGCCGCGCTTTGTACCGGGGAATAATCCTGTGAATCGTTTGATCAGACCGGGCTTTTGGCCAAGTTTTTCCGGGATCTTTAAATCGCCAGCGACATCGAGAATCGCAGCGTAGGCGGCTGAGACGAAGTCGACGTACATGGGGTCGAAGTCGCCTTCTGCCTCGGGTAACTCGACTTTGTATTCGTAATCAGGAGTTTCGAGTTCGAAATCCCATGCGAGTAGAGCGAATTCCAGCGTTGCCGGAGTCGGCGGTGTTGGTCGCCAGCTCAGGGCTGCTAGTAGTTCTGCGTCTCGTGGCATGTGTGCTTTGTTCCGTCTGAGGGATCGAATGATTACTTCTACGTGTAGGTTATTCGTATTCAGCAGAGAATGTCATCCTGAACTTGATTCAGGATCACGTGCATTTGGAGTAAGGCGTTCGATTCTGTAAGGATGTTTGCGGGAGTAAGTTCGGCGCATGGTCGTTTGATGTCACCTCGCCCACTGATTCTGAATCAAGTTCAGAATGACAATGGCTGGTAACCCGCCCTACAGACTCATTGCGCCGTCGATGACGTGGATTTGGCCTGTTGTGTAGGAGGATTCGTCGGACGCGAGGTACACGGCGAGATAGGCGATTTCTTCGGGGGTGCCAACCCGTCCCATCGGTTGTCGAGCGATGAATGCGGCTCGGGCGGCCTCGGCATCGCCAGTTGCTTCGATTCGTTCTTGGAGCGAGGGAGTCTCGACCGTTGCAGGGGCGATTGCGTTCACTCGGATGTTGTCGGTGAGGTAATCCTTTGCGACCGATTTCGTGATGCCAATTACAGCTGCTTTGGTGGCGGTGTAGGCGGCGCGGTCGGGGACACCGAGCAGGTGTGACGATAGTGATGCCATGTTGACGATAGAACCACCACCGTTGTCGATCATTGCCGGTAAGAATGCTCGCAGCATGCGGAACAAAGACTTTACGTTGAGTTCGAACGAGAAATCCCAGTCTTTTTCTGTTGAAGTGAGAATCGTTCCGACTGCAACGTAGCCGGCACAGTTGAACAGGATGTCGGGAGCGCCTGTTTCATTGAGGAGGGCAGCGATGGACTTTTCATCCATGACGTCGCAGCGTTGTGTCGTGATGCCTTCGACGCCGTTGAGTTCGCTGAGCTTTTCAACGTTTATGTCAGTTGCCCAGACTTGCGCACCTTCAGCTGCGAAGGCACGTGCTGTTGCTTCGCCGATGCCTTGCGCGGCTGCTGTTACTACTGCGGTTTTTCCTGCGAGACGGCCGGTCATGTGTTTTTCTCTTTAGTGAGGGATGGTCGAGCGAGGACGTCAGACCCTGAAAAGGAATTCAGGGTGACATTCGACTGAATGTTGGTGAAAAGTAAGTGAGGCGACCAATCATTGGTCGCCTCACTTTATATTGCGATAGGTATTTTCAGAAGAACGATCGTGGCTTTTCAGCCAGCGAAATCCGATCTCTCAGAAAACGTGCCCACTGGCACCTAGGCTTTTGCCATGATGTCGACTAGTTCCTGAACGGAGTCGGCTGATGCCTGGAGGGCGGCCGATTCGCTGTCGGTTAGTTCGACTTCGATGATCTCTTCGATTCCCTTTGCACCGAGCTTCACTGGCACACCGGCGTAGAGGCCGTTGATGCCGTACTCGCCTTCGAGGAACGCTGCACAAGGAAGGATTTCCTTGCGGTCGAGCAATACAGCTTCGACCATCTGAGCAACAGCGGCTGAAGGTGCGTAGTATGCAGATCCGGTCTTGAGAAGACCAACGATTTCAGCTCCACCGTCACGAGTTCGCTGAACGATCTCTTCGAGTCGGTTGGCTTCGATTAGCTTGGCTACTGGAACACCACCAACGGTTGTTGAACCGATGAGCGGAACCATTGTGTCGCCGTGTCCACCGAGGACGTACGCGGAGACGTTGGTTACTGAAGCGTCGAGTTCCTGAGAGAGGAAAGTTCGGAATCGAGCGGTATCGAGAATACCGGCCATGCCGATGACTCGTTCTTTCGGGAATCCGCTGACCTTGTATGCGTGCTGAACCATGGCGTCGAGCGGGTTCGATACGACGATCAAGATTGCGTTTGGTGAATATTTTGCGACTTCAGCAGTTACTGAACCAACAATTTTCATGTTGGTAAGCAGGAGGTCGTCTCGGCTCATTCCGGGCTTACGAGGAAGGCCAGCGGTTACGACAACAACGTCGGAATCGGCGGTGTCTTCGTAAGTGTTTGCGCCTGTGATCTGAGCGTCGGTACCGATAACTGGACCAGACTCGAGCATGTCGAGTGCGATGCCCTGTGGCTTGCCTTCAACGATGTCGACCAAAACTACGTCAGCGTAGCCCGTTTCGAAAACGCGCTGTGCTGTTGTTGCGCCAACAAATCCGGCACCAACCACTGTCACTTTGAACTTCATAATTCTTTCTTTCTCAGCTTGTAAAGCTTCTCACCAAACAGACTTGTAACGAAATTATCCTCGAAACGATCGAGTTGTTACTTCCACTTGTGAGGTTTTCCTTTTTTCGGTAGAACTTTGCCCGTGTCGGGTCTTATTGCATGGGTTTCGTTGGTTTTACCCGCCGCCTTGTTGGTTACGCGGTCCATTCCTTCGATCCCCGGAGAACCCATCGCCTCTGCATGGCCAAGTGCCACGAAGATGATGTCTGCGGTCTCATCGGCGACAGCGTCGTCGCCTTCTTTCTCAGATATTGCTTGCGCCAGTTCGTTGAACTCCTCATCGAGGATGCTCGTTCGATTGGCGACTATTTCAGTTGCGCTCTGTCCTTCAAATTGCCCTGAACCGACTTCAAATCGATTGTGAAAATCCCATACTTCGCCTGCCATTCCAGCGACGGAATCGACGAACTCTTGGCGCCCAACAGTATTGGGTGCGTATTTTCTTTCCTGATTACTTTGTTCGTTGTCTGGCATGAGTGGTGAACTAGAGCGGGATGTTTCCGTGTTTTTTCGGTGGCAGGCTATCGACCTTCGATTCGAGCATTCGAAGTGCTTTCACGAGTTCAGGTCGGGTCTGTGCTGGATCGATAACGTCATCGAGGTAACCACGGTTGGCGGCTACGTACGGGTTAGCGAACTGGTCTCGGTAGTCGGCGACCATCTCGGTGCGTTTGGCTTCTGCGTCGTCGGCTGCGGCGATTTCTCGTCGGCCGATTACGTTGATGGCGCCTTCAGGTCCCATCACGGCGATTTCCGATCCTGGCCATGCGAGGTTCACGTCGGTGCGCATCTCTTTCGAGCCCATGACGATGTAGGCGCCGCCGTAGGCTTT
>Ga0233439_10005473_pt1 | contig 11759 bp, 8 predicted proteins | sample SI_123_September_6_FD_182713 | JGI IMG/M metagenome (GOLD analysis project Ga0233439, IMG submission 182713) | Seawater microbial communities from Saanich Inlet, British Columbia, Canada - SI_123_September2016_100_MG | ecosystem: Environmental > Aquatic > Marine > Inlet | place: Canada: British... | reverse complement strand
AATTGATGTGGAGAAACCTCCATTACTTTATAAATGTTCGATTCACCATTTCCAACACACTCTTCTTTTCCCCTAATTATTTGCCCCTCTACAAACCCGTAATAAATAAAATCTATATTATCTTCCATATCACCTAACAAAGAATCCTTTTCTGTCCCACTGGGTTTTAAATTAACAATATAATATCTAGTATGTCCATCCATATTATGCGTATTATTTACATTTAAGACACTACTACCAGCAGCGGAATTTATATCAACAGGGTGGGAGGGTTCTAAAGTTAGTTCATATCTATCATTCTCAGTTTCTATTTTAGCGAAGTAGTTATTTGAAGATGATGTGCATTTAATAGCGTTATTATAAAGCGTATCTTCTTCCCCTATAATGTTAATAGTACAAGCATTAATTGATGAATATGAGTTATTATGTAAAATGCCGTAGTTATTACCACCACTTTCTACTTTTAAACTGGTGTTTATAATATTAATATTATCGATGGTGTTTAATTCTAGGTAAATACAGTAGTTATTTGTGGATTCATTATATATATTTATGGTTGTGTTTTGTATAGTAGCGGTGGTTTGCCTACAATATATGGCTGTTAGAGTTTTATAATTTCCATTAAGGGTTGCATCAACACATTTAATAGTATTATTTCTCCCACCATAAATAGATATAAAATTTAGAGAAGTTCTCATACAATTAATGGTGTTATTATCTATTAGCAGAATATTATCAAATAATATGTTAGATTTGTTTCGAGAATATAGCACATTAACGGTTTTAATATCTTGTGTATTTGTGTGTGTAGTAACTTGTATTGTTAGATTCTTTAATTGATTGTTATTGTTTAATTCCACTAGGTTAATCGTATTGCTATTATTGGTGATATCATCATTATCAGGCGATATGCGATTCTGATTATAACAACTATCAACTGCAATTATAACAGAGTGTTTATCACGACCTACAATATTAATATTTTCGGGTAAGGTGAATGATTCATCATAATAACCTGGGTCTATAAATAATGTAAATACAAAGTATTGATATGGATTTTTGCAAATGTTACTAGATTGTTTTAAATAATAATCAATACCCTCCTGTATTGTTGTTAGGTTTTGTGTTTTTCCAATAGTAATAAACGTTTTATTCATAATTTTATCTGATTATTATTATCTACTTGTTTATTATTCAATGATTTTAGGATAATTTTTAAATTAATATTAAAATTTAGAAATATTATTTAGAAAAAAATATAAAAAATAAGTATCAATTAATTATTTAGCGTCTACTTTTCTTTTTTTTTGAGCCTTTTCTTGATGCTTTTTTGGAACCTTTAGTAAGACCGTTGGCGGCTCTGTAATGTTTGGCAGCTTCTTGAGTTGCTTTCACGTGACCGTGGGCTTTGACATAACTGGTGTTTTTCTTTTTCCAGTCCATTACAAATAAAATGTATTTATTTGGCTTTCTCTTGGCTTTGCCTGAGGCACTTTTACGTTTTGGCATTTTAAAGTTTTGTGATGATAGTTGTTATACTTTATAAAAAGAAATTAATTTTCTGGTAATTAAATTAAATTAAATTAAATTAAATTAAATTAAATTAAATTAAATTAAATTAAATTAAATTATTTTTCAACAAAGAATAAAAAATACCTATTATCCCTTGAGACATTTCCCATTTCCAAGAAATGACCTGCCCTTATATAGTCATTTAATGGTTTTATAGGACTATTAAATACAAGACCTGAACTTGAAACCAGTCCCGGTAATCCGAATTCTGTAACATTATTATTAGACATAAATTCCGAAGATATCATAGTTGAATCTATATTACACATAGCAGTTGTAATTCCATACGTGCAGATTTCTATTACATTTTTAGCATTTTCGGAATTTATAGAACAATCACAATCTTCTAACGCAATGCCTAAAAACAATTTAGGATTATTAAATAAGTTTAAACTTACATTTGGAGAATATTCTATGGGAGTTATCACGAGTTTATTGTCCTCTGGTTGGCTATGTAATCGAACACATTGCCCCCTTCTTATTATTGCTCCCTTTTTAACCTGCCAAAAGGAAGTCTCACCATATGATTTGAATTTTTCATCATTTTCTTTAGATTTGATGTTTGATAAATCCACTTTTGAAAAATCCCAACTATACGGTTGGGGAAGCGGATTTAACCTGATTTCATTTTTATATGTTTTAATATCTATACTAGGATATTCATTTTCATTTATTTTATAGGTTCCACCTGTAATACTTCTTATCTGTATTGATGTTTTTTCGTCACTCTTTTTAACACTATCATCATTATTATCATCACTATCACCATCCAAATTCAGTGTTTTAAATACTAAACCGATAGTATCTGATACTACATAATTATTATTATTATTACTTGTGTTACCTTCACAATTTACAAAATTAAAAAGTGTGCTAAAATTACTACCAGTATCACCTTGCTCCCCCTTCTGGGAATTAAATTGAACCCATTTCCGCCCATTATACCCTTCAAATACAAATTCGTCATGTTTTGATTTATTCAAACGAATAATTCCATCAATAGATTGATGTGATTCTTGAACCCTTAAGTGGAGTGTATTTGAATTTTTAGTAGTATAAAATCCTGTTTGTTTTATATCATTTTTATTTAATCGGGGTATCAAATAATGATGCGACATTTGCAATTTATTATTTTAAGTCTAGAAAATCTTATAAATAATCTTAAATATTTTTAAATAAATATTTTTAAATAAATTTGTTTAAATAAATGTTTTAGTTTTTTTATCTTTTTATAAATAATTAAAATAAAAAATATAAAAGCAATATAAAAGCAATATAAAAGCAATAAAAAAATAATTAAAATCTCATTAATAATTAATTATAAAATATTAATAAACAGTAAATAAAACACACCAACAATGATTGCAACGATTATAGATTTAATATTAAAACAAAAGGATATCCATAAATTTAAAAGTAGGATAGTCACAGGGGGGATTATTTTAGTTGCGATTTTATCTCTTGTAAGTTCTTCGCTTCCAGGGGAATTAATTAAAGATGTAACCCAGAGTTTTGACTATGGAATATATGATAGCAAAATAGATGGAATTAGAAATAATATGGGTTGTGCAACTATAGTCGGGAAGGCACAGGAAAATGGATTGGCGTGTCAGCAGAATTTATTTGATAAATGTAATGATATCAAACAATACAGTTTTATATTAAATTGTCTTATATTTGTCGTTATAATGATGCTTGTATTTAATAGAAAAGAAAATGAAAGTAAATATAAAACAGCATTATTTATCACTGTTGTTTGTTTAATACTTAATATGCTGGTTAATTATATGACCATTATATTAAAGGTTAAGTCAATTAGTAGTGAAAACTGCGGGCTGAAAAACATAGACGATACTAAAATGAAATTTGGTGCGTCCTTTTACCTAAATATTATTATTATGGTTATACTCACCTCTATGACTGCTTTTATGACATTTAAGTATCAAAGCATCCTGTTTTAATTTTAATTTTTATTTTTATTTTTATTTTTATTTCTTGTTATAAATTATAAATAACAAAAAATGTACGCATCTATTATTTTATCATTAATAAGTATAATCTTATTGAGCGTGGCCCTATCAACTAATGAAGGATTATTTAAAATTCATAGCACCATATATACTGATAATATATCAGTAGGAATATATAATAATATAAAAATGCATGAAGATACGGGGATGATACCGACGATGACAGAAAAATATAGGATGGACTGTTTTAATTTAGATAAGAATATCAGAAATTTTAATAATCCTGATAAAGAATTGCGGAAGAAAAATGAGGACTGGCTTCTCACTAATAATGTGGAATTATTCAGTAATGGCAACATACCAGACTACAATAAAATAGAGGGTTTAAAACCTAAAAACAAACCCTCCCTGCCAAAACCTGGAAGAATGAAAATATTATGCAACATTACCCAAATTTTTTCACCTATATTATTATTTCTTAATTTATTAATATTTGCTTTAATGATTCAGTTAAAAACGAATACAATGAAAAACACCAAAAGTGTATCACATATGATAAAATTATTATCAGGTTTTTTGATATGTATAAATATAAGTTTAATATCTGTCATCGTATTAAATGGCTTTGAGTGGAAAAAACTATTTTATTTTATGCTATATAAACTATACCCATTTGAAATCCCTATACGAAAACATTCCCTTTTTACTTGGAGTGCTGGATTTGGTTTAATGTGTGGGTCACTTGGTTTGTCTTTATTTTCGTTAGTGGCATATTTAATGCAACCTGTTAAGAAGGGTTAAAAAATAGATAATAATTAGATAATAATAAAATCCCTCTATTTAATTTTAAATTTTTTCTAAAATTAGTTTATATTTAATAATATTATTATGAAATACGCAATCATCATTAAAATCAAACTGACTAATGAATTTATAATAAAATCATATTGACCTCTATTAATTGTAAAATATGAAACTTCAAATGTATCTTTCGTAGTGTAGCCTTGTCTATGATAGTAATTCCTAACACCTTCTCCGCTAATAATAGCAGTGCCATCCATATAGGATAGGTAAGCGATTTCTTCTGCTTTCTTGAGTAGCAATTTCCCGATCCCTTTATGCTGTGTGGTGTTAGTATTGCTGTTAGTATTGCTGCTAGTATTACTGCTATTATCATTAGAGTCTACAGTATATTTAGACCCAACCGGAACTAGAGTATTATAGACGTGTAGTTCTCTAATTAATCCCATATTATTCAAAACAGGGAATATAGGTTTATTGTTATTTTCACTTATGAATCTAGGAATCCTAAGACGAATAAATCCAAATAAAGCAACATTATCGTGGCTAGTCATTTCAATGAAATAGTCATCGCCGTCAACAGGATTACCATATTTTGTAACATTAATAAAACAGGTATCGTCATATTTGTAGTCTGTGTTCCGCCCTATTTCACGCGTTCTAATATCAACACAGGTCTTCCCTTCCTTATCTAGTTTCTGTGTAGCGAACTGCTTTAGATTTGAATAAGGATTCCCACCAACAACGTGTTTTTTAAAGTCAAAATCACGTGTTACCCGAGAAACACGCACATAATTGGGAATATTAATTAAGGCATACTTGATAACATTTACAAAGGTATCAAAATCCTCCTCTGCATATGGCTTATACTTCCCCTCATCATACCACTTTTTAATAACAGTATAGATTGTTGTTTGACACGGGTATATTTTTACACCATCCGGACAAATAGCATTCGTCTTAAAAATAGTATGGAACATGTTAATGTCACTGCCAGGGTCACTAAATGGAAGGTCGGGCATCAAATGAATATCCACTTTAAAACAATTGTCTTTTAATAGCTTCATTGCTTGACAAGATTGTTCGAATGTATGGCCTCTATTAATACGCTTTAGTATATTATCATCGGTGTGTTGAACTCCAATCTGGATACGGGTAACCCCCAGCCTCCTAAAGAGTATTATCCAATCATCAGAAAGGGAATCGGGGCGTGTTTCAATACAGATGCCAATCAATTTAATACGAGATTCAAAAGCATTGAAATATTTCTCCTCCTCTAGAGGGTATCGCTGCCTCTCTTTGTTAGGAGAATAGTAGGTGTTACACGCATAGTAAATGTCTCTAAAAAATCGCACCAAATAATCTTCTGGGAAATTAGTAAATGTCCCGCCTTCGACAATAATTTCTATCTTATCAACCACGTGTCCCTGGGTCTTTAGACTATCGAATCTGTCAAATATCTGGCGTCGAGCACTCCAATCATTCTGGAATCCCCTCGCAACTGCAGGTTCTTCTAGAATATAGCTTCTAGCAACATCGACATCTGACCCATTTTCCTTAGATTGGTCAGGACAATAATAGCAATTGTGGTCACAAGAATGTTTCTTACCATTAGGTTCCGGACTTAACAGAATCGCAAAACTATTTACACCAGAACTGTTTCTAGTTGGTGTTTTAGAAATGAGACTCCTGAAATGCGGGTCCTCCGATAACAAATTTTTAATAATCATATCATTGTAACATTCTACTAAATAGACTTTTTTAACATCTAGGTCATTTCTCTTACTCATTTTATCATATTCCTTTCTAAATAGTTTATTAAATACGGATGGCTTATGTTTGTCATAATTGTCTTTCTTAAATTCTAAAAGTTTAATAATTATTGTTTGGTATTTAAGGATATTACTTGGTTTATAAACTACGTTTTTGATTAATATAGCCCTGCTTGGGGTTAGGTCTTCAATGTCGCGTGTCTCCATTTTGATTGAGTAGATTGCGTTTTTATGCTTATTTTGTGCTCTTTTTCTTTCATTAATTTTCTTTCTCTAGGATTCCAAATATTAAATCAATTTTTTTCTTTGAGGTTATCTTCTAGCACATCCTTTTTATTTACATTTACATCCTTCTTTACATTCTCCTTCACATCCTTGGCTTTAGCAGTCTTCTCTTTCAGCAGGTAAGCATACATTTTATTAGCGTCTTTAATTATATCATTATCAAAGCCTTTTTCTTTTAACATCTTAAGGGCTATATGTTGTTTGCTAGACCCCTTTATTATTTTATATGATTTAGTGTTGGTTTTTTCGTCTATTCCAAAGTGGTAGTTTGTGTAATGTCCTTTCTTTTGGCAGAATTTGCTAAGTGTTGGGAAGTGAGTGCTAATAATACACATAGAATTTTCAAATCTACCCATTTTCTCAGATATTGCATAAGCACCAGAAATACCTTCGTAATAATTAGTGCTAACAAATATCTCATCCATAATTGAAAATACATATTCATTGGGGGGAAGTTTCTTAATAGATTGTATTTGGTTGAAACACCGCTCCATTTCTGCTTGAAATAGTGATTCTTTCCCTTGACAATCGGGGATATTTAAATAGGTATTAATTTCCTTAAAAGGGGTGAATTTCATCTTGTGGCAGGGAACCACCCCAATGGATTGTCCTAGTAATAGACATTCAGTGATAGCTTTTAAAAAGGTTGATTTACCTGAAGCATTAGGGCCTGTAATCATTAGATTTTTATTGTCTGATTTCCCTACATTGACACTATCTTTATTACTTTCACCACCACTACCACCTATATGAATACTATTTTCAACAGAATTACTGTCTATCATAATATTTCTAAAACTCTCCATATCTATTTCAGGTCTTCTCTTTTTTGTTGTATCCTCAATTTTATCTTCTGTCTTAATATAGGCCGGTAACGTCCATTTTTGTATATCATTAGATTTGGAGTAGAGTTCCCCTATACTTGACCAAGCATCAATATTACCTAGAAACTCCATATATTTGAGGAGTCTAGAATTATTATCTAGTGTTTGTCTAAACAGTTTAAGAGTGATACCTTTGTTTGAAAGAATTAATTTGTCACAATCTATACTATTTCCTCTAGTGATTCCACTACAAAATGTTGGATGGTCTATTTGGCTTAGATACCCATCTGTTTTATAGTCTAATCGTGTTTTAGATACTCTGCTATTTTTATCATTTTTGCTATCATTATCATCATTATTGTAACCATCATTAATATCCATAATATCATTTAGTTTATCGTGTAGGTGTTGCGTATTTAGAATGAATTTAGATAGTCTAGTAAGTTTTTGATTAAATAATTTGATAATTTTAAGATATGAATAAGAGTAATTAATAGTGGAATAGATACCGTAACCATAGCTAAATACCATAAAACAGTTATAAAGAATTTTCGTAATTCCTAGATTTATTAAAAATGACGTGCATTTTATGATTAATTCCGTTATTATATTAAAGGTGCTGTGCTTACTTTTACTATTACTACCCCCACCACCACCCCCGCCAAGATTACTGCTGTTATTATGCTCTCTACTCTTTTGATATATCATAAAAAAACGGTCAAGAATGCTAAACATTCCACCGCCAGAAAAATACATTTTTTTTATTAACACCCAGTATGTTTTGAAAGGTATTTTTATTTTTAAGACATAATTAATAATAAAGTATGGACCTATCATTACAATTAATGGAGATAGAAGACCGTATAAAGGAAAAAACACTAGTTTCATATTATAGTAAATATTAAGTAGAGTTTGGTTATTGTTCAACCACTTACTCCAGAAACTTTTAAAATACATCATAGACAACATATTATCGATTTCTTCACTTGCCTGTTTAAAAAACCATAATACATCACCCTCTAAGTCTTTTGATTCACTAATGATACTTCTAACTGTTGGTAAAACGTCAGGATTTCCCTTAAAATAGGTTAGTAAGCGTTGGCGTTTTTGTAGTTCTTCGCCATTATTAGTAGGTGTTGTTAATATGTGTTTAAGACGATGTTTGCCTAAAATGGTTTGTGTTAAATCTATTTTAGAGAATAAAGTGTGTCCGTCTGGCCTATTCGATGTGAAAAACTCTAGTTCTTGAAATGTTTGTGAATAATTATGTGTTGTTTTTTCCCCAACATTATCAAATAAGTGGCCTACTAGATTAGTTTTTAATTGGTTATCCATTTCTTTACTTTCATTAACTACGGTTTGACTGACTGTTACATATTCATTGTCTGGGTCAGATGATGGATTAGATGATAAATTATCGGTTTTGTTAGTTTGCCTAGTCTTATTATCTGTGTGCAACTTATTGATAACATTTAAGTAAGGGTGTTGTCTAACTATTTTTTGGATTTTATCAGATTCAATAATATCATCTAGCAAAGACATATTTAATATTGTGAGACTACGGATTAAATTATTCATAGTTTAAATTACTAAAATTTAAACTTAGATGCTGCTTATTCGCAACTCAGGATTTGGATTTGGATTTTTTTGGTTGTGTGAATATAAATATTATTATTATTGTCATTATTTCAATAAAAATTGAAAAATTTAGCCATTAAATATAAAAATAGAGGATTCTGGATACCATTCTTTGAAGATGGGAAAGAAGAGAGGACAGTTTGCAAGACAACGTCTTTCACGCATGGAGAGAGAGGCCAAGAGGAAGATTCATATACAAACTGAGGAGGTGGAGATACCTAATACTATAGATGATTGGTATGACTGTATTTGGTTTTGTAAGGATGTTGATATTGAGGGAAAGACCTTTAAGAAGGGAGTACCTATCAACGTGATTGAACCAATTCAGACATCTATGACAACAGGAGGATTTGAAAATATTGGATGGTTCTTAGATATCTCCTATGGATATTGCGGGTATGAGCGATATGAGATTTACTATAAGGACAGAGGGACTGTCTGGGATTATGCTGTCGAGACCATAATTAAGACATCAGTGCAGGGAAAGCCACGTCCAAATGGGAAGCCAAGAAAGACGCGTCCAGAGTGGAAGGATGTTTATGGGATGCGTGTGAATTAACAATCATTACAGTATTAATAAAACAAAAAAAAAACACTTTTTAGAAAAGACACTTTTTAAAAAAAAGTATAGGCAAAAATTCAACAAAACAAAAACAAAAACAAAACAAAAACAAAACAAAAACAAATCTAATTACTGAATTGAAGACCTCCCATACCATTTTCTATTTTTAAGAAGTTATAGTTAAGGGCATATAATTTAATATCATTGTTATGGGGCATTAAATTGAGGTCTATGTCAAGTTGTATGTTGTCTATCCTACTAAAGTTACAACTTCCTGTTGGTTGAAGGTCTTCTGGCCTTAGGCAGAATGAATACATATACACAAATAAGGTAGAGTTACGTGTATGATGTTGGAAAGGCTGGGTAAGACGGTAATATTTCCCATTACGTGCTTCAACTCTGTCAATATTATTTAATCTAATGGTGCATGTTTTAATAGGGTCATCTTGATTTACATAGTCTCCTGTAAAACTATTACTGAAATTAAATGGATATATGTTCTTATAAATTGTGCTATTCGGTTTTAAAAACCAATACAATGATTTTATTGGATGGTTAAGGTCTTTAATTGTAAAATTATATTTGGTTGAATTTTTAGTTATTGAACGATTTGATACATCCTGAACTTGTTCTATTAATAATAGGTGTTTAGATTTAGCCATTTTTTGACGTTCATACGTATCTAAATAAACATAATCAGCAAGAACTTCCACTTTAAATTGATTCGCTTTATAAGCATTTATGGTTTCTGTAATACCTGTATATGTAAAACCTACACCACCAACTTGTCTTGTTGTGGTTTGTATGTTTTGAGGAGTTAAAGATATTATCTCGGGTATTGTTATAGTCTCGTTTCGAACAGTATTATTAAGGTCATTTGGGTCTTTATCATTTCTTGTTGTAAAATATGTATCTTCGTTATTATATGGGCCAGCAACTACAGTTTTAAGAATACCTCCAGAAACAGGTGGAACTGCCTCAACATATTTTATCTTTCTATCTTTAAAATTATTATTTACTTGAATATTTTTAAATCTAATATTAGGAGTTTCAGCACCAGTACCGCCTTCAGCCTCTTGTGTAATTAAATAATATTCTATTCCCTGCGATATAATACTGTCTATATTATTAAAGGTTACTTTAATGTTTATAGAGTGAAATTGAAGGGCCACTAATGGTAGTGCGGAACCTATATTTTTACAGAACCAAAATTGGAGAGGGATTTGGAGAAATAATGGACCCCTTGGCTTATCATTATATGTTTGGATATTATCGTTGTTAACACGACCAATCATATATTTAAATCCTAGTTGTTTTGCCTCGTCATATGATAATTGAGACCATATTTCCATCCACTCGCCTGTCTGCTTACATATTTCTTGTCCACCGATTTCAAGAACTACATTATTAATTAACAAGTGACCTACAGAATTAAAAAATTGTGGCTGGAATAAACCCAATATATGATAGGCGTCTTCATATCTTGATATCTCTGGTATTTCAGGGAGTTCAACAGTTATATAAATCATATGAAGTAAATCTCCCTCTCTCGGTATTTTAATGTCTATTGTTTGACCTATACCGTTTTTAAATGCCTCACCTTCATAACTTATTTTCCTGTTTTCTAAACTATAATTTGTATGTCTTTTATAAACATATTTAAAAAAAGATATTTGGGGATTTCCAGTTAAATAATTATCCTGAGCCCCTTTTGCGACTAATTGTAATAATGAACCTGGCATATTGAATTTTATTTATTTTTTTTCCAGATATATTTTATGTTTATATTCTATTTTAAATTATAAATTATTATTTTCTGTTATTTCTTATTATTTGATTAAATATACTGAATATATTATTATTATTGTTTTATATTTAATATTTATTATTTATAATTTTATTAAATTATTGTTTAATTATTATCTTATAAAATTTATTATTGCTTGTAATTTTATTTTAAAAATTTTACTATTTAAAAATTTAAGTTTATAATTATTATTATTATTATTACTCTTCGATTCGTTTAACCTAGTTTAATATAAAACAGTAATAGGATAATAAACAATAACAGACAAAAAAATATAAAAATATAAAAATATAAAAATGCCACAACAAACTTATATTAATCTCGCAAATAAAAATGGTCACTTAAATTTTGATGCAGTGTCAAATCTAAGTATTTTATCACCTAGTATAAATATTAAATCATCAAACAATACAAATATATCATCAAACAATCTAGAAATAAGTTCGAATGAACTGAAAATAAAATCAATCAAATCTCCTCTTGAAATAGTATCATTAAACAAAACTGATAAAAGTATTCTTCTAAATG
>Ga0233439_10005469_pt1 | contig 11765 bp, 3 predicted proteins | sample SI_123_September_6_FD_182713 | JGI IMG/M metagenome (GOLD analysis project Ga0233439, IMG submission 182713) | Seawater microbial communities from Saanich Inlet, British Columbia, Canada - SI_123_September2016_100_MG | ecosystem: Environmental > Aquatic > Marine > Inlet | place: Canada: British... | reverse complement strand
ATCTGGTTTCTTGCTAGCCTGCCAACAGAACTTATTTACTCCACGCAACCCAACGTTGTCGTGTTCCTCGCAGATGATCAGGGCTGGGGGGATCTTAGTGCTAGCGGCAATAAGAATTTGGTAACGCCGAATATCGATTCACTGGCTCGTGACGGTGCCTCTTTGGAAAATTTCTATGTGTGCCGAGTTTGTGCTCCTACGCGGGCCGAGTTCCTGACGGGGCGATATTATCCGCGGACGGGAGTCAGCGGTGTTAGTAGTGGTGAAGGGCGGTTGAATTATGATGAGACTACGGTCGCAGATTTATTGAAGCGGGCTGGTTACGTCACCGGCTGTTTTGGTAAGTGGCACAATGGGACACAGCCTCCCTATCACCCGAATAACCGAGGCTTCGACGAATTTTATGGTTTTACATCCGGTCACTGGGGTCATTACTTCAGCCCGCCGCTGGATCACAACGGAGAACATGTTCGTGGCAACGGATTTGTTGTCGACGACTTCACCGACCATGCTCTGGCCTTTATCGAAGCAAATCAGCGGCGACCGTTCTTTTGCTATATACCTTACAATACGCCGCACTCACCGATGATGGTACCCGATCGGTTTTATGCGAAGTTCGACGGTAAGGATCCGGTAATGCGTCATCGTGATGTGCAACGCGAAGATGTGATGATGACTCGTGCAGCGCTTGCAATGTGCGAGAATATTGATTGGAACGTGGGGCGAATCCTGCAGAAGCTCGACCAGCTTGATCTTCGCGAAAACACTATCGTGATCTACTTTTCCGACAACGGCCCCAATTCATTCCGCTGGAATGGCGGAATGAAAGGACGTAAAGGTTCCATCGACGAAGGAGGATTGCGTTCTCCCTTCTTCATTCGCTGGCCCCAGAAAATCCAACCTGAGAGGACCATTCCACAGATAAGCGGAGCGATCGATCTGTTGCCTACCCTGTTGGATCTCACGGGTGTCCCACTGCGTATTAACAAGCGGAAGCCTCTGGATGGTCGGAGTCTCAGTCCCTTATTGCTTGGCGATTCAGGCGAGTGGGAACCGCGGTCGTTGTTCTCTATCAAGGAAAACCAAGTCAGCGTACGGACTCAAAAATTCCGACTTGACGCAACCGGAAAACTGTTTGACATCGAATCTGATCCCGGACAGCGGATTGATATTGCCGCTCAACATGCTGAATTGACGGCAGAATTAGATCTACTGGCGAAGAAACATAACGCTGCGATGCAGAGGCATTTCAAAGCAAATGTAAATCGTCCATTTACAGTCGGCTATGGCGTGTCCACCACATTGACTGCGCGTGACGGTGTCGGTCATGGCACGATCCAGCGCAGTTCGAAGGCGCCAAACAACTCGTTCTTCACCAACTGGACCCAATCCGATGATTTTATCACCTGGAATGTCGACATCGGCAAAACAGGTCAGTACGAAGTTATTGTGTATTACACCTGTGCCTCTGAAAACGAAGGCGCGACGCTGCAGTTATCAATCACGGATGGTGCTGCGACAAAAGCGATCGTTAACGAGGTATTTGATCCGCCGCTGTACGACAAATCCAAGGAACGCGTCCTGAAATCACACTACTTTGTGAAAGACTTCAAACCGCTAAGTCTGGGAACGCTCCAGTTGAAAAAAGGCAAAGGAATTCTCAGGCTAGAGGCGGGCGACATAAAAGGTCAGCAAGTGATCGACGTACACTCGGTCGATTTGCTACTGAGTAATCAATAGAAAACAGTTAATCAATCTGGTCGTCGAAAAAATATACTTTCAGCTTCATAGGGATCCGATATGCAGGCCGGCAATTCGACGCTTACTCGTCGTCAAGCAGTTCCACCGCGGCAAACGTCTTGCCCTCTAGCATGGCGAGACTCGCGCCGCCTCCAGTACTGACATGGGATACTTGGTCGGCGAACCCAAGTTGTTCGATGGCCGCTGCACTGTCACCACCCCCGATAATGCTAATGGCATCGCTGGCCGCAATCGCTTCGGCGACGCGGCGCGTCCCCGCGTCAAAGGGCGGCATTTCACACACGCCCATCGGACCGTTCCAGACAACGGTACCCGCGTTGGCTAACAATCCCGCATACTTATCGGCAGTTTCAGGACCGATATCCAATCCTTCAAATTCGTCGGAGATCGCGCCAAACAATACAACTTCTTTATTGCAATCCGCTGAAAAGTCATCACCGCAATGCGTATCCACTGGTAATACCAATACGTCTCCGCCACGTTCCAAAAGATCAGCTGCTAAATCGACTTTGTCCGGTTCAACTAAACTCTTGCCAACTTCTCCGCCGCGAGCCAAAGCGAACGTATATGCCATTGCCCCGCCAATCAAAATGTGGTCACAAACATCTAGCAACTTATTAATCACCATGATCTTATCGGAGACTTTAGCGCCGCCTAATATTGCGATAAACGGACGTTTGGGCGACTCAATCGCGGCGGATAAATATCTGATTTCTTTTTCGACAAGCAACCCAACAACGCGGGGCTTATCCGCCATTGCTTGTGGCACGGCGACCATGGAAGCGTGTTCACGATGACACGTGCCAAAAGCATCATTGCAGTACACGTCGCCAAAATTGGCGAGTTTTTCCGCAAACTCCCTATCGCCCGATTTTTCCGCTGGGTCAAATCGCAAATTTTCGAGAACGACAACTCCACCATTAACAAGTTGTGATACTTTGGCGTTTGCATCGTCGCCAACTGTGTCGCTGGCCATCGCAACATTCTGACCGAGAAGTTCTCCTAATCGCTTAGCAACTGGAGTTAAACTGAACCGCCCGTCATCGTCATTACCTTGTGGACGACCGAGATGACTCATCAATACTAGGCTACCGCCACGTTGCAGCACCGAATGAATCGAAGGTAACGCCATTTCAATACGACGGTCATCGGTAATTTCACCTGAGGCGGTTAATGGCACGTTGAAATCAACTCGCAGCAAGACTCGTTTTCCGGCGACATCTATTTGTGTTATCGATTGCTTAGTCATGTCATCCCTGTGGTTGTTAGTTGAATCTCAAACTATCTATTGTGTCGCCGTCTTGTGGATTTGGCTAGACCGTTGTGCAGGACGTATTGGCGCCAAGTTTATGGTGTAATTGCGTTGCCAAACTGGTAGCGACAATGTTAAAGTCTCTGCATCTTAGTCGAATGTATTAAAGGAGCTGTTGTCTTAGATGAATATCTCTTGGTGGATGTGGATCGTGATCGTAATAGGCGCATTAATTGTGCTCACAGTAATATACGATTTGTGTCAGCGTAAACATACTATTTTGCGCAACTACCCTATCGTTGGTCATTTTCGATATTGGCTCGAACGTTTTGGACCGGAGCTTCGACAATACATTGTGACGAACAACAACGAGGAGCGACCGTTTTCTCGTGATCAACGCCGTTGGGTCTATGCGTCGGCTAAACAAGAAAACAATTATTTTGGCTTTGGGACGGATAAAGATCTCGAGCTATCCCCCAATCACCTTGTGATTAAACACGCCGCCTTTCCAATTTCATCTCTTCGTCCTGAAGATCCGGCCTACGACCCGCTGCACATGATTGACGTTGCTAAAATCCTTGGCGGGTACCGCGACCGCAAGCACAAGTTTAGGCCAAAATCAGTCATCAGTGTTTCCGCGATGAGTTTCGGTTCGCTAAGCGCGACGGCCGTGGAATCACTCAACCGAGGGTGCCAAGCGACTGGTTGCTTACACAACACCGGTGAAGGAGGAATCAGTCCATATCACTTAAAAGGAGGGAATCTAATTTGGCAACTCGGTACCGGTTATTTCGGAGCGCGGAATGCGGATGGAACATTTTCTCAACAACATTTCCTTGACGCGATTGAGCAAGCTCGAGGCAAAGTAAAGGCCATTGAAATCAAGCTGAGCCAAGGAGCAAAGCCTGGATTAGGAGGTATGTTGCCAGCGGCCAAGGTGTCGCCAGAGATCGCCAAGATCCGAGACATTCCCGTTGGCAAGGATTGCGCCAGTCCAGCAAGTCACTCAGCATTTGCAAACGTGGATGAGATGTTGGATTTCGTAGAACAACTTGCGGACGTATCAGGGCTTCCTGTTGGGATTAAGAGTGCTGTTGGGGAGACTGAATTCTGGGACGACTTAATAAATCAAGTACAAAATACAGATCGGTGCGTTGATTTCATAACCATTGATGGTTCAGAAGGCGGAACAGGCGCCGCACCACTAGCATTCTCAGACCATGTTGCCCTTCCGTTTAAACAGGCCTTTGCCTCGGTATTCAAAAAATTTGAACTTGCCGGTATCGCCCACAACATTGTTTTTGCGGGATCGGGTAAACTTGGATTTCCAGAAACATCTCTTCTCGCGATAGCATTGGGGTGTGACATGATCAATGTAGCTCGAGAGCCGATGCTGGCAATTGGCTGTATTCAGGCCCAGCGATGCCATTCCGGTAATTGTCCCGCTGGGATAGCAACGCAAAGTAAACGGCTAATGTGGGGACTGGATCCCACGTTAAAGTCCAACCGACTAGCTAATTACATCATCGCGTTGCGAAAAGAAATCATTCAATTGACCCACGCCTGCGGTTACGAGCATCCAGCTCAGATCACCCCGAGACAATTCTCGATCGTCGACGACAACTATGCCTCACATAGTGTTGCCGACATATTTGGATACCGCGAAGGTTGGGGTAGTCCGACGAAAGAGCACATCGATGAGGTGGTACGTATCATTCGAGCAGCCACCGAAATGCGGATTACGATGTGATACAGCGATGTTGAAAATATCAAACACAGCGGGCACTACTTGCCAATAGGTACGTCGATGATTTCGATTTTGTGTTCGTCGGAATTTGCTTTGAGTTCAGGCGCATACATCGCGTAGCCGATGGTCGGCAAGGCGGAGAATTTACCTGGAATCTCAGCTCGCACGCGGTAGGTCAAGCTGTGCTTGCCACGTGAAATGCGGCGAATGAAATAATTGACACTGGCATCTCTCATTTCACGATAGGCCGACAGTCCTGTGTAGATGTACCCACTACGTAGATCGACCGCTTCAAATCCTGCTGCTTTGTGGTCTTCAAACATCAAATACTCGTAGTCATTTTTACTGTCGATCAGTAATTCGATTTCGAGTAAGTCACCGCTGAGGACGTCATCGCCGGAGGCAAGAGGAATGCGTTTGAAGCGTTCTTCTTTTTGTTGCACGACTTGTCCCCGCGATCCTGCTGCATCTGTGGTGCGGTTATCGGGAACTAACTTATAGAAACGACGTTCCACTTTGATTTCTAATCCTGCTTTAGTGATGAAATCTTCGAGCGTGAAGTTAGTGAGGTATACGTTGAAGTAAACGGGTCCCACACCTTTTCGGCGAACTTCAATTTTATGTGTTCCATCGAGCACTTCATCGCCGGTTAGCAGGAACTTATTGTCAAAGGAGAACAGGTTGTCTGCATCAATATGAACTTCTTTGCGTTTTTCACCGTCCACCCAAATTTCAACATCCATATCGGGTTTGGCTTCACCGGTCGCTTTGATGTATTCAGAAAACGCCTCGACACACAGTGAAGTGTCGCGAGTCGATTTCCAGTAGGTGGCATGTTTACGGTTGTTCAATAAGTACTTCACAAGTCGAGAAGATTGAACACTATTGGGTTTAACCCGCGCGAGCAGTTTCAAGTAATAAGCATTGGTTTCAATTTCATCACCGTACCAATACCACCAATATCCACCTGCGGGCATTTCTAGGTACGCGGTTTCATTCTCTTCGTCTTGCTCCAAGTACTGTTCGATATTGCGAACAAGCATAGTTAGCTTTTCTTGGTGCTTACGAGTTTCTAAACCAAGTGCATAAACAACCATGCCGTAAACGCTGAGGTGTGATCGATCGCGATACAAAAACTGTTGCATCTCGACGTTTTCCTCGCCTGCTTCAGCCAAGATCATGTAGATCAATGCATCACGATTGTCTGCGAATGGCTTCGACGGCGTCTTGTTTGTTCCGTGTCGTTTGATTTTGTCAACCTCAGCGGATTCGTGGCGTTGTAGCCATTGTACGCCGCGTTTAATGATATTCGGATCGACCTTCACATCATTAGCGACAGCCACTTGCAGTCCATGTACGACGACCGCTGTAGTGTGCGGATAACTGTACCCTTTGCCGCCGGAGAACCAGCCCCAGCCACCATCAGGATTTTGCATGTTAGTCAAACGAGTGACACCGGCGGATACAATTTTGTTGACTTCCGCATGGCTAAACACAGGGTTGGAGTTGTAGCGTTTCCACTGTTTAGCTCGCTCTTGATCATCGCCAATCTCTTGGGCGTTGAGATTGGTTCGCTTTTCGCGAATTTGATCTAGATCGAGTTGCATGCTAATGAGTGTGTGTTGCGTAATTGCTGCCGGCAGGAACCGATTCAGCGTTTGCTCGGTACAGCCATATGGATAATCGAGCATGTACGGCAACGCGTCGACCATAGCACCAGCAAGCGTCGGTGAATATCGAATTTCTAACACGGACTGTTCCTGGCGACGTTCGCTAGGCACAGTAATCGTGACTTGCGATTGGTTGTCCTCAGGTCGAATCGTACCAGCCCATGCTTCTGTCTTTAAGATGCCGTGTACGTGGACGGGGAACTTCATTTCCATCGCATCTGATTCTTCGTCTGTCAGGGCCGCCATTGTAATGGAGGTCTCGCCTTCGCCTGAAACCTTCACTCGCCAATCAACGCGCGCTTCTCCGTGGGCAGCGACAGTGATAACTTGGTTGGCTTCCCCGAGATTAACTAGGTATTTGTTATCCAAGGTCAATTTGACTTCAACCTCCTTAGCGGTTTCAAGATAGTTGTGGACGTTGGCAGATAGCACGATTTCGTCTTTTTCTACAAAGAAGCGAGGTGCTTGCATGCGGACGATCACATTTTTTCGAGTGATCACTTCGGTATGCCCTGAGCCGACGTTCGTACCGTGACCCATCGCCCATACGTTGACTTTCCAAGTCGTTAAACTTTCGGGCATGCTTACCTTGACTTCAGCAAACCCCTCTTGATCTGTATTCAAAGTCCCAACCCACAAAGCAGTGTCGGCGAAATTGGACCGAACATTGGGCTCGAGTTTAGGCGCATTGCCAGATCCGGCACCAACTGATTCTGCCAGTTGTCCGCTGTCATTGGCGGCGCTCCTCATGGATTTCATTGCACCTCCCAAACCGCCGGGCATTGCTGCTCCCTCGGCACTGGCACTGTCCATTGCCATTTCTGCTAGAGGTGCGCCCCTGCCACCAGCGAATTGTCGGACCCGATTTATAGAGAAATCGCGGCTAGTAGTCTGAGTGCGGGTTAGGTTGGACATCTCGTCATCGGCCACGCTGGCTCCAAAGACTCCCAATGGATTCATGTAATTAGTGTGAGGCATGTAGCGTTCACGGGAAAACTTTTGCAGGTTACTTTGGTGACTGGGGTTATGTCGACGGCGCCATTTCCAGAAGAAATCACGGATTTCAGGAACATTGCTACCGCCAGAAATGTATTCAACCGACTTGTCGTAGATGGAGACTACGGTTGTGCCAACGAAAGGTTCACCAGTGTGGTCGGTCAATTGGACCTTAACGGTGGCATCTTCGCCCGGTTTATACGTCTCAGAGGAAGGGGTTACCGCGACGTTAATAACTCGTTTCTCAGGTGGAACGACAATTTCCTTTGTTTCTTGGAATACCCGACCATTGGCAATTGTTACCGCTTCGACAAAGAAGTTGGGCATATCTTTCTTGATGACGGTGATTTCAACGACGGTACTTTTACCATTAAGCCGAACCAACTTAGGTGGTAGATAGACGCCATTGGTCGGCCGTACGAAAAGTAAAACTGTACTGCCTCGTAGTTCCGTATTGATTTGTAATTTCACCGTATCACCAGGTGCATATTCACGCTTATCGGGAACGAGTTCGATATCACTATATCTAAATTGCGACCCGTCATAACCATCGCCAATAACGGTGAATATATAGCCACCTTCGATCTCGTGACCTTCGCCATCGTCAACAGTGTAGGACAGTCGATATTGACCTTTGTTAGCTGCTTTGATTTGAATTCTTGCGCGGCCTTCGTCGTCAGTATCGAGTTTCCATTTTTGGACAACAGACTCAACGGGTTCACCCTTGCGATCGTAAGTGAGTTTCAATAATTCGAGTTTGCCTTTACCTTGGACGGCTCGTTTGTCGAGTGTTTGAGCATGAAAGTTTGCATTGATGGAGTCACCGGCGTGATAATATCCACGATCTACCCACGTAAATACTTTGAATGGCTTACGTGTGGCAAGTACCGAACCCGTGCCAACAATCGTTCTTCGTGATTGGTCACGAACTTCGGCAACGATCTCATACCGGTGATCCATATCACCATGGACTTCTTTGGCAATTGCGGTGTCAATCTCCACGTCGACTGTACCGTCTGCATTGAGTTCTACTTCGCGCTGCATCACTAACTCGGGCGGAGTATGACGACTACCAAACCACCATGGCGCGGGACGAATACAGCCGACCCAGTTGTTCCAGCCAGGATACCAAGAATAGTCATAACAGAACCACCAATAACCGGGGCTGAAACACCAGTCCCAGCGTGCGGTAGGATACCAGTTTTCCGTATGGGAATATCTACGGACGGTGATCTTGACGGTGCCTTGAGTCACCGGTGAGCCGAAATAGTATTTCGCTTGGACTTTCGCCTTGATCACTTCGCCGAGTGCGACGGGTTTCTCTGGCGATTCAATGGATACTTCATATTCAGGTTTCTTGTATTCTTCAATTTGGAAAGTGCTGCCGCCATTGATTTGATTATTGCCGACTCCCCGCAAATGCAAACGATACGTACCGAGCATTGCATCCTCGGGAGCTTTCCACTGGAATTCGAATCCGCCAAATTCGTCGGCTTTGATGGCTTTGCTAAGCACTTTTTCGCCGCGCGGGTTGTAAAGTTCTAGCGAACCGGTAGCACCGGCAAACTGAGAAACGTCGGTTTTGTCATACTGGGCTTTTCGCATCCACCCCTTAAGTTTTACGGTGTGGTCTGGTCGGTAGACTGGGCGATCCGTAATAAGGAATACCTTGGTCTGGTTGTAGATTTGGTCATGGATTTGTCCGAACCAGATACCGTGGAAACCGAGGAAGGCAAAGCGTTTGCCTGGAGTTCGAGCGGAAGTTAACCATTGGTAGTTCTGCGGAGCGACCGTTTTGTCTATTTGGACAATTCCCTTTGCATCAGTTGTCTTGACAAATTGTTTGACGAGATACTGGAGTTTACCTTCTTTCGTGCGAGTTTGGCGGAACCCAAAGAAGTCGACGATGCCGTTGGGGATCGGTTTTCCCGAAACAGAGTCGGCCATGTAATACATCTGACCGCCATCGGTAGGAAGTTTGACGAGTGTAGTATCGTTGAGCCAATAAACGATTGAAGTTGTATTACCACCTTCGACGTTGGCAGTGATTTTATAAGCGCCGGTTGCATCGAGCGGTACGTCGACGGTGATGCGGCGGTCAAAATGCCCATCTCGAGGTTCCAGTTCAACCGTCCAATTGGCGACTTGCTCCGTAATGTACTTCGATTCGTCTTTATGGAAAATTAGGCTACCAAGATTATTGATGGTGTGCAGCGTATTAAATTGTTGATTGCTGTTGATGTGTGCCTTGATGTCGCTGATAAGTTTCTTGACATCAATACGCTGAGCTTGAAAGGTTACTTTGCTGGCATTGCGAAATTTGTAAGTAAAACTTTTTTGTTCGTTGGTGGTTTGTCCGCTGATTGGATCGAAACTGCCCCAATTGCCGACGACGGATTGCAGTTGTGTCTTAATGTTGCGGACAGAAGGGTGAGTCGGGAATCGCTTGATGAGGTCACGCAGGACTGTGGCGCCTTGGGTGAATTGTCGGCGGTTTAGGTAGATGCTAGCGAGATTTTGACCTGCTTGGATACGGGTGTTGATTTCCTGCGAGGACGCAGCCGTGGTGATGTCACGGAATAGTTTGATATGGTTGAATTCAGCGGGCATGTCAAATCGGGTGACACCGATAGCCAGTTGGGCAATAGTTTCTGAATCATTTAGTGAATCAACACTATAGCGACCCTTGCGAGCATCATTTTGGTCGTCATTGGCATTGCGTCCCCAGTTGTTAGGCACCCCATAATAAGACATCGTTTGCACGCCAAATTGCCCGTGTAAAAATTGAGCAAGTTGAAGTTGCATCTGAAAACGGATAGCCGGATTTACTTCGGCTGCGGTGGTGAGCGCCCACCGCCACCGCTGGCCATCCGTTTTAGCGTCTTTCCAGGAACGGACTAAACTGTGGTATATCGGTTTGCCTTCGACATCGACAGGTGCTCCTTGACCGCCATATCCGCGCCCATACCCCTTGTCGTAATCCGGCAGGGTTGTCAGATCTGTCATGGTTTGTAACCGCCAAGCACCGCCGTTGAATTGCAACGCGTGGGCTAATTGCACAAACAATTGTCCCGCTTCCGATTTGTTAGGTTCTTGCATCGCAAACGGCACAGCTTGTTCAAATAGTTGCAAGGCTCTAACGCGATCTCGGTCAGTGCTATTAAGCACTTGTCCGGTAATTCTTTGGGGGGCACGCTGCCATTGGTTGTCAACTAAAACGCCGTGCTTTGGGACTGATTGATATTGCTGGATCGCTTGGCTTAAAACTCGCCAATCTTTCGGATGCGCGGCGATGATTTTTTCAATGAGTTGATCGAATTCTGTATATTTGCGGAGACGTTGCATGCACTGAAAGAGCATGTTCATGTCTTGGACCAGTTCTTTTCCACCTGTATCGGATCGTGTTGCCAGTTCAGAAAAACCATCATATGCTTCTTTGATGTTGTTTTCGGTGAATTGTTTGCGACTTTGACTACGCAAATCGCTGTTGCTGAGATCAGAAAAAACCCCCCAACTGACCGAGCAAATCAGTGTAAGCAGGACTAAAGCAGCAAATGTTTGGCGGCGTGGTATGTGATTCATAGGATTAAGCTATTCAGCAAAGTTAGGGTTTAAAACGTTTTGATTTACGACTGTTCAAAAGGGAGAACAAGGATCGATCTATTGTTATTGATGCTAACAACGTAAGATTAGTTCCCATGAATTGTATAGAATATTGAAATAAAAGTTAGTGAGTACAGTTAACTACACGATACGTTTTAATAGTAGTTGTTTGTGGACAGCGCGCAAATGACATGATACCATTTTTAGGTGCCAAAAATAACATAAATATGTAGTGCCGTTCGCAGAGTTACTCTCGAGGATCTCCGTTATTTCAATGTCTGATTTGTTTAATCCATATAAAGAGTTCTTAGACTTAGATACGGCGCCCAAGTGCCCTACCTACTATGAACTGCTGGGCATTAGCGACAGGAACGAGTGTACGCATGACCTAGTCGAGAATGGTCGAATTACAGCGTTAGCCAAAATGCGAGCATTCAAACCAGGTGGCAATGCTGCCGTGTGGGCCGCATTGCTTGATGAAGTTGCCTTAGCTAGTACTACGCTACTCGATGCGGATTTGAAAGCTACGTATGACAACCAACTTACAACTGACGAAGTCCCAACCGCACTTGACCTCGTGCAACGCTTAGGGCCGATCGAACGCATTGATGCCAGTCCGGCAGCCTCTGCTGCAGCTGCCAGTCCAGTGGATTCGATGGCGCCATCGCATTTGCAGTCGGGTGCCGCAGTCGGCGCGCGAGTTGCGGCGGTGCATCCTATTATTCCAACCGCAGTC
>Ga0233439_10005467_pt1 | contig 11768 bp, 7 predicted proteins | sample SI_123_September_6_FD_182713 | JGI IMG/M metagenome (GOLD analysis project Ga0233439, IMG submission 182713) | Seawater microbial communities from Saanich Inlet, British Columbia, Canada - SI_123_September2016_100_MG | ecosystem: Environmental > Aquatic > Marine > Inlet | place: Canada: British... | reverse complement strand
TCAGCAAAAGTTTGAAGCGGGGTCGACCCCTTGCATTCTGAATCTTTTGCTGATTTAATTTCCCGGCGAATTCCATCCGTACCCTGTAGGCGGTTGGGTACGATTTTTTGTGTCGGAATCGTTTTTGATTTCATACTAAGGGGAGTTTAAAAGGGTGATAATAATTTGAAATGAATTGGAATTCAGAGGTTTTTTTGTATCCGGGCGATTGTAACATAGGGGCCATATACCTTAAAGAAAGAACCGGTGGACAAACTGACGTAAAGTGAAAAATACGCATGTTCAACCCGTAGCGCATTGAAAACAAAAAGGTTTTTTCTGGATTTTGATTTTTGGGAAGGTTAAACTGAATTCATCCAATTTAGAAGTAGCGGGGCAAACTATGGGAAACTTAAGAGGATTGGGCTATGGCTTACAACGCTTTTATAAAAAAAGAAACCATTGACGCAATCATTCGAACATCGGGGGAAAAAATAGAAGGAAAAATTTCCAAGCTTCCGAGTAACCGTCTCCTGGATATGTTAAATCAGGGGGAGGAGAGTTTCATTCCAATTATTGATGCAACGGTTTACTGTCTGGCTACAGGGAATGTTTTGTTTAAAGCGGAGTTTCTTGCGGTCAACAAGCAAAATATCATACTTATCGCCAACCATTTGCTTGCCGCAGATCGTTAATGAATCGAAATTTCTTTTCTAGCCTAACAGCTCTCGACTCATAATTAGGATGATGTCCCTATGATATGGGCTAGCAATCAAAACGAATTTTGGCTTTTTTCATCCAGTGCTTCTCATCAAACCGTTGGTTAAAATATTCTTCAAAACGGATTTCATTGTCTGATAAGGCTTTGCCGTCAACCCATTGTAGCGGGCTGGGAGTAAAGGGTGAGGAAAGATCCGGTGTTTCACTTTCTTCAGCCTCTGCAGGCAATTGTAATTCTTCCAAATCTGAATTTGCTTCAGCCTCTAAAAATTCTTCTTTCAATTTATCCAAATCCTGAGTGTTTGCTTCCCTAGTGGCATTTTGTTTCAAAATACTCTCTATCAGCTTGTCCACTTCCAAGACCAGATTAAACTCCGAAACATAATCCAATAGTTGTAATTTTTGAAGTTTTTTTATGGAGAACTGAACATCAGGAGATTTCAGGATTGCTTTGTTGATCTCAGTCCATAGATATTCAGCTAATTTTTTTTTCTTGTCCCTTTCCCAAGTCATAATTCTTTCCCTTTCAGAAGTATGTGGATTCAAGGACTAGTTTAGGTAATAACCATTACATATCTGTTAAGTCAATGTCACAACCCTGTCAAGAATGTTAATAGCTGATTTCATTGAGTAAAACTAAACGGGATATGTGATTTAAGGACTAAAGGCAGGGGGAGAGATAAAATTAAAAAGGTGGGTGCCAAGTCCGGTTTTTCCTACAAACTGGGGTCGTGGAATCTATCTTTCAGCACGTCCACGGGACTAATATATTTATCACAGGCGACCACAGATTCTGAGTGCTTGGGTGCAAGATTTTTGAGTTTCAGTAAATCTGCCAGAATGGGTTGGGCACCGCATTCAGACCTTTCGAGAGAACAAAAATCGCACATATTTAAAGTATTCATGGGTTTCATTTTTGCTGTAGTTGACTTTACAAAGTTGACATTTGCATCTGTAGATACGAAGAGCCTTAATCACCATTTATCATAGGCCCTAATTGGCTATTTGTAAATATATCAAGTGCAGGTAATTATACATTTCCGCCATTTTTGTCCAACCTCAGAAATCCTTTTGTAAATCTAGTGAATCAGGCAGGAAAACAATAAATTGACGATTGGGTGAACTTTTTGCCTCTCTGGCTAAGCCCCGATCGCTAAAACCCCAAAAAATCATCTATAAACTCATATTTTTCAATCACTTATTGTCTTTCTCGTGAGCATGGCCTTTTGGCATATTCCTTGCTCTTAATATGTAGCGAATAACTATGCCCAATTTTGGGTCAAAAAAATGAATTATTTTTTAAAAAAAGTTTGAAATCAAAGGGTTTTGCATCAAGCGGCGCTTCGCTGAGGATGTGCGGACAAATGCCTTGATAATTGGGGACTAATCTCAGGCTATTTTGAGCTGGGGTGGGTTGATTTGTCTCTGAGGAAAAATCATGCAACCCCTTTGTTTTCGGTATTTCAAGGGCTTTCGATCCATGCGGGAAATGCTTAACTTTGGGTTCCAGAATACCGTTAAGAATAAGGCTAAGTGAATGGACTGGATACAGGCAAACAATCGAATATTTAGCAAAATAACGCTGATAGGAGTTTTTGCCTACCTTTGGTGGAGTTCTATGTCATTGCTATCCTACGCCCAAATTACACCCCAAGGACGGGATCAGACCTATAAACAGGCGGCTCCTCAGCGGTTTGAAGAGCGGTTTAAAAAACAGGAGTTCCCAAAATCTCAGGTGGTTCCCGTCAAACCCGATAGTTTGAAGCCTGTTTTCCCTTCAGGGATGAAGAAGGTTAATTTCTTGCTCCAGAGAATGGTTATCAAAGGCTCTACGATTTATGGCAAGCGAAGGTTCTCTCGGTTATTCAGAAGATATTTACATCGAAGGATTAATCTCGAGCAGGTCTACACCATAGCTCAGGAAATCACTAACATGTATCGCAATGATGGCTATATTTTATCTAAAGCGGTGGTGCCTCCTCAGAAAATAGAAGGGGGTATTGTACAAATCGATGTGATTGAGGGATTTGTGGACCGGGTGGTTATTCAGGGACAAGTGCGTGGACCGAGAAAGCTTCTCAATCAATACCGAAGAGGGCTTTTAAAATCGCGTCCTCTGAAAGCGAAGGATCTAGAGCGGTATTTGCTATTGGTGGATGACTTGCCGGGAGTTTCAGTTAAATCGGTTCTCACTCCTTCCGAACATAAGCAGGGGGCCACCAACATGACACTGATTCTTGACAATAAAGCCTATGGTGGAAGTTTGGGTGTGGATAACCGGGGTACTCAATTTAACGGACCTATTCAAATCAATGCCGGGTTATCGGGTAACACGCTTTTTAGAAATTATGAGCGGATCGGTTTGCAAAGTGTAGTTACCACGAACACTGATGAGTTGCAATTTTTCAGCGGTTTCTATGAACAACCCATATCTTCCGAAGGCACGAAACTATTTTTCTCTGCGTCTGTCAGTGAATCTGAGCCTGGGTCCGTTCTCAAAGATTTTGAGGTAGCGGGAAAAAGTAAAACTTTCACCCTAAAAATATCACATCCCTTTATTCGATCCAGAGCTGAAAATTTGACGGGATCTGTTGGCTTTACACACCGAAACTCTTCCACGGATATTTTGGGTGTATTGGATTCAGAAGATCGTCTTCGCATCGTTAATTTGGGATTGTCTTACGACTTTGTGGATGAGCATCGAGGGGTAAACCTGATAAGTTTTAATTTGAGCAAGGGCTTTGACATCTTTGATGCCACTGAAACGGGATCAGAAAACCTGACTCGTGGCGCAGGCCACAGTGACTTTACCAAGGTTTCTGGAGAAATGCTCCGCCTTCAGCAGTTAGCACCTTCCTGGATGTTATTGGGGTCGATGTCCTGGCAGTATTCGTTAGAAAAACTTTTTGCTTCTGAAGAATTTGGTGTGGGAGGCTCCCAATATGGTCGAGCTTATGATTCTTCTGAAATTACTGGTGATCAAGGTCTGTCCTTTAAGCTGGAACTTCAAAAAGCTATCCAGACAAAGAAAAAATATCTCAGGGATGTGCAGGCCTATACCTTTTTTGATTACGGTAAGATTTGGAATCGCATTCCCACCTCCACGGGTTTAAAAACCGAGGATCTATTTTCATTAGGACTCGGTGTTCGATTTAACGTGACAGAAAAGATTTCGGGATATTTGGAATGGGACAAGCCATTGGATCAGGAAGTGTCTGCAGAGGGCAACAAAGACGGAAGATTCTTTTTTAATTTGACAGCAAGGTTTTAGTTATTTTATGAACGCTTTTAAAATGAATCAGATCGCATTCTCGCAACCTGGTGTAACTACCAGTGCAAGGGTAAAGCTGAAGCGACAGCCGAAAGCTTGGAGCCTATTCCCACCGCGCACGGCCCGGCAGGTTTCAAAAAAGCCGAGCAACGCATCCATTTTTCTGATTTCATTTTTAACCTATCTGATTGGAATATTTCCTTCCATAGTTTATGCCCTTCCTTCAGGAGGCACAGTTCAAGCAGGTTCAGCCACTATTGATTCTGTTTCTTCACAGCAATTAATCATTCAGCAAACTACCGACAAAGCTATCATTGATTGGCAGGCGTTTGGCATTGAGAGTACCGAACATGTTGACTTTCAATTATCTCAGGGCGGAGTAACCCTGAATCGAGTGACTGGCAATGACCCCTCGAGTATATTCGGTAAGCTAACCTCCAATGGCGATCTCTGGCTGATTAACCCCAATGGCGTTCTTTTTGGAAGTAATGCTCAGGTGGATGTTAATGGCTTGATCGCCACCACCAGTAATATATCTAATGCGGATTTTTTGAACGGTAATTATAACTTCAGCGTACCCTCAAGCCTGTCTTCAACAGTTGTCAATCAGGGTATTATTACTGCGGCAGAGGGTGGCCTGGTTGCTTTCGTCGCTCCTGGTGTGCAGAACATGGGGATTATCAACGCTCGTTTGGGTAAGGTAAGCCTTGCTTCCGGAAAAACCTTTACCGTTGACCTTTACGGGGACCAACTCATCAATCTGGGAGTAGACAGCCAGGTAATGGGGCAGGTGACGGGAATAAATGGACAGGCATTAACTTCTCTGGTTTCCAACAGTGGAAGTATCTTTGCTGATGGCGGGGTGGTTCGGTTGGATGTCAATGCCGCTCAGAATATTGTCGACCGGGTGATCAATATGGATGGGGTTATCCAGGCGCGTTCGGTTGTTGAAAAAAATGGACAGATCATTCTCATGGGCGGGGAGGCGGGTGAGGTCAGCGTGTCCGGTACGCTGGATGCCTCAGGTTATGGGCAGGGAGAGACGGGAGGTACCGTTCATGTTCTTGGCGACATGCTGGATTTTTCTGGAAATGGTTTCATTGATGTTTCGGGAGATTTGGGCGGTGGAACACTCCTTTTCGGTGGGGACTATCAGGGACAAGGCTCGGTTCCCAACGCTACGGATTCCTATATTGGTCCGGATACTCAGACCTTTGCTGATGCAGTGACCAGTGGTAATGGTGGAAAAATTATATTCTGGGCAGATCGGCGAATGCGGTTTTACGGCATCGTCCGAGGCCGGGGTGGACAATATTTTGGGGATGGGGGACTGGTTGAAGTTTCCGGAAAAGAGGAATTATATTTTGACGGGTCGGTAGACACCACGGCCCCTAATGGGAAAACCGGTACGCTTCTTCTTGATCCAGATACCATCACCATTGCTGACGGGTCGGGTTCTACCACTGCCAGTGGTGCCTCTACTTTTACCACAATTTATGAAGATACTCTTGAAGCGGTCTCTTCGACTACCAACATCATCCTTCTTGCCACCAGCAGTATTTCGTTAAGTGACCTCAGCGATAACCTGCTCAACTTGCAGCAGGGCAGTGGTAATTCGGTAACCTTCACGGTAACAGCCGGAACAATAAGTTTCGCTAGCTCTTCGGACACCATATCTACAAACGGCGGCAGTATTAATTTTAATGCCACCGGAGATTTGACCATAGGGAGTTTGATCTCCAATGGCGGAGACATTTCGTTGAAGGGTAATGACCTTGCATTATCCGGCAACTTAAGCAGTGGTGCGGGAAATATTAATATCACTCATAACGATAGTGGGAAAATTGGATTGGGAGGCACTTCCTGTGGCAGTTCCTGTTCTATGACCATCACCAGCACAGAACTTGCCGCCATGTCTGGAAATAAGCTCGTCATTGGTGGCTCAACCAACGGGGATATCTATGTTGATGGGATTACCCAGACCACATCAACTTTCAGCAACGGAGTGGAACTGAATGTGGACGCGCATCTATCCGGTTCAAAAGGTGCGATTGTTTTTGAGGGTTCGGATTCTTCGTTTTCAACATTAACTGCAAATGCGGTAGACGGCGTAGAGGTGAATGCCAACCTGACCACAACTACCGGGGCCTTGTCTCTGGACGGGGACTCGGATAACGCTGTAGATACTCTTTCGGGAAATGACTACATCCTGTTTGCCAGTGGGACCACTTTGACCAGCGCGGGAAATATTACTCTGAGTGCGGCTAATGGTGGCATGACCACCGCAGGTAATTTGACTCTTTCCGCCCCTTCCAGCATCACTATGACGGGAACCATGAGTGGTACGGGAGATATCTCACTTTCGGCCAGTAATGGAATCACCTTAAATAACAGCATATCTACGAGCTCGGGCTTGTTAAGCATCAACGCAAATTCCTCAGCGCTAACGTTGGGAAGCGGAGTCACTTTGAGTTCGACAAATGCCTTGACTCTTGCGGCGAGTAGTACCACTTCATCAGGAGACCTGACTCTTACTTCCTCGGCTTCAACAATAAATGTTAATAATGCACTGGTTTCCGCAGGGGCGGTGACCATGACTGCCAGTACCGGCTTAACCCTGAGTAATAGTACGTTAACCGGGTCCGGCAACATCAGCCTGCAAGGAGGAAGCTCACTCTCACTTGCAAGTGGAACGACCATCACCTCATCAGCAGGAAATATTACCTTGGGTGCATCGGGAGGTTCGATCACTGCAAACGGAGCGTTAACGCTTTCCTCAAATGGCAGTATTACGGTCAGCAATGCCTTGACTGCAACGGGGGCCGCGACACTCAACGCTAATTCGGGAATCACTCTTGGGAATAGTTTCACCGCAAATGGTGCGGTAGCTCTGGATGCGGATCTTGATAATAATGGGACGGGAGATTTCACCATTTCGTCAGGAACCTTATCAACCACCAGCAACGCGCTGACACTCACAGCCAATGATCTGATTCTAACTGGCTCTCTTAATAGCGGAACAGGATCAACGACCATCAATGTTTCAGATGGAGGTTCTTTGGGGATTGGATTTAGTTCTGGATTTGGGATGAATCTCACGACCACTGAGCAGGCTAATATCATTGGTACTGGCGATCTCAGCCTGGTGAACGGTTCTATTACGATTTCTGCTAGCAACAGTTTGAGCGCTTCCGGAAAATTGACCATCGGCCAAAGTGGCGGAACCATTACCGGGCAAGGAGCTTTAACATTATCTGGAGCAAAAGGATTAGCCATCAATAGTAGTATTACTTCAGCAGGTAACCTGATACTGGAAGGCGACTCCAATAACTCAGCGGATTCGGATGACAGCATTTCCCTGGCTTCAGGGACATCACTTATTGCATCCGCAGGTTCGATAACATTGGACGCGACCACAGGAGGTATATCTGCGGCGGGGGCTGTTACTCTCAATGCGACCAATGGCATCACTATCAATGATGATTTGACATCTTCAGGCACCGCGATATTCGATGCCGATACAGATAATAATGGTACCGGAACTTTCACCCTTGCTTCGGGTGAAGCATTGAGTACGGGGAACAATGCCTTGGCTATTACCGCGGCAAGTATGGCTCTCAGCGGTACCTTGAGTAGCGGGACTGCCGGAACAACTCTCTTGACCTCTCAATCGGGTACAACCATTGGTTTGGGTACGGGCACAGGAACTTTTTCTCTGACCGATAGCGAACTGGGCCAAATCACGGCGGGAAGTCTTACCATCGGTGATGGAACAAATGGAAATATTACGGTTAACGGCGTGTCCTCCAGCAATAGCGACCAGTTTGGAGCACTTACTTTGAATGCCACGGCCTCTGGTTCTTCAGTAACTTTTGGAAGTTCGGATTCCACCTTCCAAGGCTTGACCGTGAACGCAGAAAATGGAATATCACTTACTTCAAGTTTAACAACAAATGGAACCACAAGTTTTAATTCGGATTCAGATAGTGACGGCGTAGGAGATCTCACCATTTCGGCGCTTAAAACTCTCACTACAAATAGCAATTCACTGTCCATCACTTCTAACAATATTTCTTTTAACTCAAGTGGGGCGATCAGTTCTGGCACAGCGGGCACGACTCTCCTAACGGCACAATCTGGCACATCCATTGGTTTAGGTACGGGTACAGGAACTTTTTCTCTGACCGATAGCGAACTGGGCCAAATCACCGCTGGCAGTCTCACGGTGGGTAATGTGTCGAACGGGGCCATTATTGTTGAGGGCGTATCTTCCTCAAGCTTTGGAGGACTTTCTTTGAACTCCGGATCTTCGGTGACGTTTTCGACTACTGCTTCTTCATTCAGTAGCTTGACCTTGGATGCCGGGTCAGGAGTGGGTTTTGGAGTGGGCGTGACGACTACTGGAAATTTAAGCGTCACTTCAGGCGGAGCGATCACCAATACCGGAGCATTAACAATTGGGGGAACAGCAAACTTCACAGCAGATGTTGCCGATCAGGCGATTACACTTAGCAACACCTCGAATTCTTTCACCGGTGCGGTGAGTTTGAACACTTTGGGGACATCGGGTGGCGCAACATTAACCAGTAATAATGCAGTAACCCTTTCCACTTCTACTATTGGAGGAGACCTCAATGTAACGGTGGGAGGGGGAAACTCCCTGAATGTGACAGGCGCGGCAACTGCTGGAGGTTTAATCAGTCTGTTGGCAGATGACGATATTATATTTACTGCCTCGGGCGATTTGACAACCACGACCGGAAATATTTCGGTCACGGCCAACAACGATTCGGATAGCAGTGGGTCAGGTGGAGCCTTGACCATGGTGGATGGAACAGTGTTTGACGCGGGTTCGGGAACTCTGGCGCTGTCTGCAGATGAAGATATTACCCTCGGCCTGCTTCAAACTACTAGTTCTTCGGATACAGCAGTAACATTGACTTCGACCCGTGGTGGGGTTTTCGATGGGGATAGCGATTCCTCTCTAGATATTGATGCGGCTAATGGCAGGCTGGTGGCAGATGTCGTGACTGGATTCGGGACTGAATTCAATGCCATCGAGACCAAAGTGAAATCTTTGGATATTGACAACACTACATCCGGTGATATCAATATCTTCGAGTCTGATGCCATCGAGATTTTTAAAATTGATCAGGCTGGATCTGGAAATATTGACGTTTCTTATCAGGGATCTATTTCAGGAATTAATAACGCTGTAGTATCTTTTACTGGTACTCCGAAGGGTGTGGTTACCTTTACTCGTCGTGATATCAAAGATCAAGTTATAGAAGGGACCGGAAAAACTCTGGGCCAACTCGCTTTTGGGACGACCCAACAACTTAGTTTTGATACTTTCGAACTTAAAGCTCCGGATTTTCAGGGAAAGACACCGGTAAACTTTATTGCTGGATCTTCCAATGGACCCTTTACCACGGATATATTTAGTAAGAGTTTTGAGTTGGTTGAGTTGGCAGAAGGTACCGCGGGAAAATTTGATGGAATGGAAGTGAGCCAGTCTTTCTGGGGGGGTACAAAAAATACCAATCTTGAAGTGGCAAAATCCCCGGATAAAAAACCACTAGTCAGGCAGAGAACCGCTACAAGGAAAAAATCCAGAAATCAAAAGGTAGGTGACACGGCTTCTATTACCCTGAAAAAACCGCATCGCATACAGAAAAGCAAATCGGGTTACCTTGGCTTTACCCCTGCGAGGGAGGCACCATAGCTAATGGTAAGTTTCTTAAATATTCGGCATCGATAATGCTCAGTTTGCCGTGTTGGGGGTCTTCGACATATTTCTTATAGATTCCTTCAAACTGGTTGCCGGTTTCAGTCGTACTTTTTAATTCTAGATACCGGGTTTCTACTGGATCACGCCGGAGAAGCTTGAGGGTGGAATCATCCAGTTTTAAAGGACCTTCCAGTTTTTCCAGCGCGACCAGAGGCTCCACGCCTTCTGACATGATGTCCTTTACTTCCTCTTCTAAAAGATTTTTTCTTTCCTGATGGCGAGAATGAGGATAGTCAGCCTGAGAGAAAATCATAAAATCAAGATCGAACCAGTAATTATTGATGAAGTCGTCAAAATTTACTTCTACCCCATTGCTCAAATGAATGTCCCGGGAATTACCTGGGTCGTCCCGAACCAGACTGTTGTATACCTGAATGATATTGTGGACACAATCGTAGAGCACGGGCCAATGATAAGCACTGGCTGATTCGTGGGTGCGAAACGAATCCATGGACTTGATGAGAGTAACCAGTACGAAATGCATGTCTTCCATTTTTAGAAAGGCGGAGGACCAGGGAAACCGGTTTCTATACCACTGCGGGACATCGGCGGGGTACTCCTGCCGGGAAGAGTCTGCCGGGGGGGTGCAGTCATTATCGACAAAATTCATAATGTCGTCCACTTCCTTGTAGGCCAGGTCCAACCCCGCCCGCACCACGGTATAGGGAAACAGTTTGCGTTGGTATTCCATATACTGTTTTATTTCAGGTAGCTTTTCTTCCAATGCGTGGTGGTGCTCCCTTTGGCCAATTTCTTTGGCGAATATCAACATAGGTCTATTATTTATTTCCAGAATCAAAACGTTGGGTGAACATTTTAATGAGGTTCATTTTTTCCTCATCACTCATATTTTCGACCATTTTACGGGCTTCGGCCATTTTCTCCGGGCTCATTTCTCCCATGGCATCTTTGGCGGCATCCTGAAATCCTTTCAGGTTCGAGGCACCTTTGAGCCAGGAAAACTCATCGGGGGCGGGAGCATCGGAGGGTTTAAAATCAATTTTTTCACGTGAACGAAACTCAAGATGGTTACCAATGATCTTTCCGAAAATCTGTTCCTCCTGAAGCTTGTCCAACACATCGGCGAGCGAAGTCCCGTGTTTTTTGCAGGCATCATATACAGGCTTAAAAGGAAGCCGGACAATTTTTTCTGGAAACCCGTTTTTTCGAATGGAATGTTTGATGCTTTCTTCAGCAGGATTCGACTCAGACTCACTCATAATATTTTAAAAATGCCTTGAACTCTGACAACGGAGTTGGTAATGGGGTTTGTTTTGGAATGTAGTATACTCCACAGGAACTCGAAATGGGCACCGGTTTTTTTACCCTAGTCAGCATTTTTATATGAGAAAAGTAACAAAAAAAGGGACGCAAACAAAGCAAGGCGGTACCGATGTATCCCTACGTTTGGCCCTGGCGCAGATAAATGGTCGGGTAGGCGGATTCAAAGCCAATGCGGAAAAGATAAAGTCGGCATGTGCCCAAGCCCGAAAAATGGGTGCCGATATAGTATTGTTCCCGGAACTCATCATCACCGGCTATCCGCCAGAAGATTTATTATTCAAAAAAAGTTTCATTAAGAACTGTCGGGAAACTTTAAAAAAAATCGCTCCCTATACACGTAGCCTGACAGCCGTGATTGGATTTTCCGAACAAAAAGGGAAACATCTTTATAATTCCGCCGCTCTGATCTGCGATGGAAAACATATCGGTACCTGCCGAAAAACGCTTCTGCCCAATTATGGGGTGTTCGATGAAATGCGCTATTTCACAGAAGGGGATGAACCCGTCCGGTTCTCCTTGAAAGGTGCGCAAATCGGACTGACCATCTGCGAAGACATCTGGGAGGAATCCGGACCGGGAAAGACCTTGAGTAAAGAGGTAGACTTTATTTTAAATATATCTTCTTCTCCTTTTCATAAGGGCAAGGGCAAGGCGCGAAGACAGATGATCATCAAACGAGCCAAAAGTTATAAATGTCCGATTGCCTATGTCAATTTAGTCGGG
>Ga0233439_10005462_pt1 | contig 11776 bp, 10 predicted proteins | sample SI_123_September_6_FD_182713 | JGI IMG/M metagenome (GOLD analysis project Ga0233439, IMG submission 182713) | Seawater microbial communities from Saanich Inlet, British Columbia, Canada - SI_123_September2016_100_MG | ecosystem: Environmental > Aquatic > Marine > Inlet | place: Canada: British... | reverse complement strand
TGGATAAACAACTATTGGATAAGATAAATAAGTTTGCTCCAATTAAACATATTCTAAAAAATAAATCTGAAAATGACAATCAATCGATAGAATTGCTTGATGATATTTCTAAAGATTTGTTCAATTATGATCTTGAGTTCAGAATCCAAGAATTAGAATCGAGGTTTTCAAAAGATATGAGTGAAACAATATTTAACGAGCTAAAAGAGCTTAAAAACGAGAGAAAAATCAATTAATCTGATCAATTTAGCAATGGATTTTTGTAAATTTGATATTATATAAGTCTTTCAAACTTATATTGCTGTGGAAAGAATTATTACAAAATCATTTGCTAGATTAATGGGTAGAGGAACCCATAGAGGCTTCATAACTTATGAAGAATTGAATAAATCTCTTGGAAAAAGAAATCTATCTGATGAAAATTTATCTCAAGCTTTTATTCATATTTTAGACGAAAACATTGCGCTAGTTGAAAAAAAATCAGATTTTAAAGTATTAAGAAAAAAAGAAGGATCCTCCAAAGAAGAAGGCAAGTCAATGGAGAAGAGCGATGATCCCATACGAATGTATTTACGTGAGATGGGTGGAGTTGAATTACTTTCAAGAGAAGGTGAAATCGCAATTGCTAAAAGAATTGAAGCAGGAAAAGACGTAATGTTAATCGCTCTTTCTCAAAGTCCAATGACCGCACAACAGTTTTTTGAATGGAATGATCAGTTACAAAAAGATGAAATTCTAGTTAGGGAAATTATAGATATTGATACAAATTATATGGAGGACGAATCTACTGGTCCTAGTGCAAAGCAAAAAAATGCAGGTGAAACCGACAAAGATGAAGGATCTGGTGATGATGATGATGATTTTAACCCAACACTTGCTGCAATGGAAACTGAGATTAAGCCCAAGGTTTTAAAAACAGTTAATACTTTAACAAAAGAATATAACAAATTAACAAAATACCAAAAAGAAAAATTAGATTGTGTTTTAAATTCACAAAATTTTTCTCCAGCAAAAGAAAAAGGGTATAAAAAAATTGTTGATGATATTTTAGAAAATATTAAATCTCTTCAATTGTCACCTTCTGTTTTGGAGGAACTGGTTCAAAAGCACTATGTTGAAATAAAAAAAATAGTTTCATTAGAGGGGAACCTTTTAAGATTGGCAATGGATAATAAAATTCCAAGAAATGAATTTATAAAATTTTATATTGGTAATGAAATAAATCCAAATCTTAAAAAATTCTTAGATACAAATTCTATTTGGAAGCAATTTTTTGCAAAAAATAAAGATGAATTTAAGAATATTAGAGAAAGATTAATCGAAACAAGTCATAAATTAGGAATTTCTGTAACTGATTTTAAAAAGTTGGTTAGTAGAGTTCAAAAAGGTGAAAAAGAGTCAAGAATTGCTAAAAAAGAGATGGTTGAAGCTAACTTAAGATTAGTAATTTCAATTGCAAAAAAATACACAAACAGAGGTCTCCAGTTTTTAGATTTAATTCAAGAAGGAAATATTGGCTTGATGAAAGCAGTTGATAAATTTGAATATCGAAGAGGCTATAAGTTTTCTACTTATGCAACATGGTGGATTAGACAAGCAATTACAAGATCAATTGCTGACCAAGCTAGAACAATAAGAATTCCGGTTCATATGATTGAAACAATTAATAAGATTGTAAGAACTCAAAGATTAATTTTAAGTGAGTTTGGTAGGGAAGCAACTCCTGAAGAATTAGCTCAAAAACTTAGAATGCCATTAGATAAAGTTAGAAAGGTCCTAAAAATATCTAAAGAGCCTGTTTCACTTGAAAAACCAGTTGGTGATGAAGAAGATAGCAGTTTGGGAGATTTTATTGAAGATACAAAAGCTTTGGCCCCACTAGAACAAGCTATTAAATCAAACCTTGGAGAAGCAACAACTAAGATTTTATCAACTCTTACTCCAAGAGAAGAAAGAGTTTTAAGAATGAGGTTTGGTGTTGGAATGAATACTGATCATACTTTAGAAGAAGTAGGTCTTCAATTTTCTGTAACCAGAGAAAGAATTAGACAAATTGAGGCAAAAGCTCTTAGAAAACTAAAACACCCAAGCAGATCTAAGCAATTAAAAAGTTTCTTAGAAAGTTAATTTTACTGGGCCGTTAGCTCAATAGTAGAGTACTGCATTGACATTGCAGGGGTAGTTGGAGCGTAACCAACACGGCCCACCATTTAATAATTATCTATAATTGATAACTTTTAAAAAATGATATAGTTAACAGTATAATTTTGGGCCTGTAGCTCAGTTGGTTAGAGCAGTACACTCATAATGTATTGGTCCCAGGTTCGAGTCCTGGCGGGCCCACCAAAAACAATTATTTCTTAGGATCCTTTATACCCGCCAACTTTTGCAGTAAGTATATTTCTTTTTCAGATAAAGTTTCTTTTTTATTCTTTTGATCCTCTGTAATTTTATGTTTGAGTGTTATTGAAGATAAAAGGCTAACTATTGAAGATACGATAGTAATTAAAATGAAGTAAATATATGAGGGTATAAATATTATCATTGTAATAGCAATTATTGCCCAACCAACAAATATACCTTTTTGTATTGTTCTTTGACTGTTTAGGTCTTTGATTTTAGTAAACTGGAAAAATAAAAACATGGAAAGAGCCATAGCTACTGAAATTCCAAACCAAAGAGTAATTGTAATGTCAGATGTATTTCCACCTACAAAGGTATTATCCATGGCTTTTTGTACAAAATAAACCATGAATCCCTTATAAGCGAAATATAATACAAAAATTACCGAGGTAATTATTGAAATTATAAAAGATAGTTTTGAAGAAACATTGATTTTTTTCATTAAAAATTAAAATTTACATTATTTAATGAAAATTATTTAGCAGAAAAATCAGATAAATTCTCTAAAAGAGCTTCAATTTTACCATCGTTAGAATTAATTATTGATGAAAATTCCTCTTTTTGAGTTCTTGCTAAACTTAATCCTTCTATAATCAAATCTCTAATTAATAAATTATCAGGATCTTTTGTGTATACTCTCCATTCAATTTTTACCTCAGGCCTTGAGTTTGTTGCAACCAGTGTGCTTGATACAATGGTATAGTTAGCATTGATTATGTTTTTCGAATTTACTTCAATTTCAGGATTTGAGTATTCTGCAAGTCTACTAGAAAAGCTTTTTAAAAAATAAGCTTCAAAAACAATTTTATAATTTTCTAATTGTTCTTTACTTAGGTTTTTTCTATGTTTCCCTAAGGAATAAAATCCAATACCGGTAATATCTACAGTATCTTTTGCTATTTCTTTTAATTTTTCAATTCTTTCTATTTTTGTAAGACCACCACCAAGAGTTTTGGCTGCTCTATTAACTGTTGATTGAATAAACACATCTGCTTCGATTGAGAATGCTTTATTATTAAAGTTAAAAGAAATTAATATTAATACAACAAAAGTAAAAATCTTTTTCATATTTTTAACTTAGTTATTGAGAGTCTATTTCTTCCCAGTCTCCATCATCCATCGTTTCAGTGGTCGCTTTTGAATTTAAGATTTTTTGTTGTCTGTCTTGTAAATATAAACTTCTAAATGAAGCATAAAGATCCATGGAATTTTTTTCTAAGTTCTCTAAAGAATCAATATTCTTTGCTCTAAAATCTATTCCACCCAAAACTCTTGATGCAAGATAAGTTGACTCACTTAAGTATTCATTGTTACCGTTCATAGATGCGTTGTACCAAGGATCACCGCCCATTATATTTATAAAGGATCCTGCGGTATCTCTTACAGTTGATGGTCCAATAACAGGTAAAACCAAATAGCACCCAGGACCTACTCCTAAAGCGCCAAGTGTTTGACCATAATCTTCTTTTTCATATTCTGGAAAACCCATCTTTTCTGCTACATCAAATATTCCCAGAACACCAATTGTTGTGTTAACTGCAAACCTTCCAGTATTCACTCCTGCTTTTTTTATTTCACCTTGTAAAATATTGTTTGGGATGGTGACTAGACTAGATAGATTGTCTAGTGCGTTACTAACACCAGTTCTAACTGGTGAGGGTAAAACTCGATAACCTTTAGCAACTGGTTTAAAAATAACTTTATCTAAGCCCATATTTAATGCAAATGTAACTCGATTAATTGGTTCAAAACAATCTTTAACTGGTTTTGATTTTTTAGAAAGATTTAGCTCACCATCATCTCCAGCAAATGCACTGGCAAAAATAAAGAGAGATAGTACTGAAATTGTGAAAATTTTTTTCATTATTGAATAGATTATATAGTACATAATGTAATAATGTAAATCTAGATTAAGCGTTAAATATGACCCAAAAATGGCTATAAAAACTACATTAAACTATTCTCCAAACTTTGAACAAAAAAAAAAAAAACCTAATCAGATAAAGTTTTTGATTTTTCATTACACCGGAATGAAGACAGAAAAAGCCGCCATAGAAAGACTTACAGATATCAAATCTAGAGTAAGTGCTCATTATTTAATCAAACAAAATGGAGAAATAATAACTTTAGTTCCAGATTTATATACTGCATGGCATGCAGGAAAGTCTATTTGGAAAAATTATAGCTCTTTAAATAAAGACTCTATTGGTATTGAAATTGTCAATCCAGGTCACGACATAAATTATAAAAAATTTTCTAAAATTCAGTTAAGAACATTAATTAGATTAAGTAAATTTTTGATCAAAAAATATAAGATTAATTCAAAAAATGTTTTAGGACATTCGGACATTGCTCCAGAAAGAAAAAAAGATCCTGGTGAAAAATTTCCATGGAAACTATTATCAAAAAAAAAATAGGGTATTGGCATAATTTAAATCAAAATAAATTAATAAAAAATAGAAATTTAAAAACTAGCAGTAAAGAAAAAAATTTATTTCTTACTAATTTATTTAAAATCGGATATCAAAAAAAATTTTTATACAATTCAAATTTCAATCACATAAGCTTTGATCAAATCATTTCAAAAGCTTTTCAACGAAGATTTAGACCAGAGATCGTAAATGGTAAGATTGATCAAGAATGTTTACTTATAAGCCAAAATATACTTAAAAAATAAATTGTTTTTTCTTGCAGTTTTATATTTTGATAATAAATTAAACATGCCAGATAAATGATTTATCGCTTTAATTTATTAAAGAGGAAAGTCCGGGCTCCGCAAGGATACAGTGCCAGATAATACCTGGCGGGGGTAACCCTAGGGATAGTGCCACAGAAAATAAACCGCCATAACATGGCAAGGGTGAAAAGGTGTGGTAAGAGCACACCGGTTCTATTGGTAACAATGAACGCTGGAAAACCCCACTGGGAGCAAGACTAAGTAGAGATGACAATGTTGAAAAACTAAAAGCCATCCTTGGCTCGTCATCAGGGTTAGTTGCTTGAGCTTAAGAGTGATCTTAAGTCTAGACAAATGATAGGTTTAAATGACAGAACCCGGCTTATAGTTTATCTGGCAGAGTTATATGTTCTCTAAATTTGAACAAATTTAATGTTCCCTTTTTGATTCAGTATTGACTCAGTTATGTTCTCATTTTCCACGCTAAAGACATAAGCATTTTAACTCCAATGATTTGATTTTAAAGCAAGGTTTGATAGTAAAAAGTTATTAAGATAGCCAAAAATCCTTGAGATTCAAAGTTTGACAGGTTATTAAATTACCCATATATTCCCATATATTCCCAATTATGGAATTTAAAAATTATAAAATATATGTTTTTATCTACTTACGAGAACAAACTGGACAAAAAAGGGAGAGTTTCTGTGCCTGCTAGTTTTAGATCTCACTTATCAAATTTAGGATATAATGGAGTTATTTGTTATCCTTCATTTAATAATGCTTCAATTGAAGCATGTTCTCAAGATAGGATTGAAAAAATTTCATCAGTAATAGATTCATTAAACCCTTTTGAAGAAAAAAGAGATTTTTTTGCTACATCAATTTTATCGGAAAGTACAAATTTACAATTTGATAGCGAAGGAAGAATATCTCTTTCAACAAAATTATTAAAACATGCAAAAATAAAAAATAGCATGTTGTTCGTTGGTCAAGGTCCAACTTTTCAAATTTGGGAACCAGCGGCTTTTGAAAAATTTAAGGTAACAGCCAGAAAAAAAGCAAATCTAAATCGAGCTAACCTTAAATGGGAAAAACATTTTAATAACAACGAGGGGAAATAAAAGATGACAATTAACTTTAAAGCACCAGAAATAAAAGAGTTACAACCACGATTACTAGTTATGGGAGTAGGTGGAGCAGGCGGAAATGCTGTTAATGAAATGATCGAAAATAATCTGCAAGGAGTAGAATTTATTGCGGTCAACACAGATGCGCAAGATCTAAAGTTAAGTAAATGTAAAACAAGAATTCAAATTGGTTTAAATTTAACCAAAGGTTTAGGCGCAGGTGCAAAACTTGATATTGGTCAAGCTGCAGCGGATGAGTCTTTAAATGAAATTATAAATACTTTGCAAGGTGCAAACATGGTTTTTATTGCAGCTGGTATGGGTGGTGGAACGGGCACTGGTGCTGCTCATGTCATTGCTAGAGCTGCAAAAGAATTAAATATTTTAACTGTAGGAGTTGTAACTCTTCCATTTTTATACGAAGGTCCCTCAAGAATGCGAAGAGCACAACAAGGTTTGGAAGAATTAAGAAAGCATGTTGATACAATTATAGTTATTCCAAATCAAAATTTGTTTAAAATTGCAAACGAGCAAACAACTTTTGAAGACTCATTTAATCTTTCAAACAATGTTTTAATGCATGGTGTTCAAAGCATCACTGATTTGATGGTAAGACCAGGTTTAATTAATCTTGATTTTGCTGACGTTGAAACTGTTATGGCGTCTATGGGTAAAGCAATGATGGGAACTGGAGAGGCCGAAGGAGAAGGTAGAGCTCTTAAAGCAGCTGAAATGGCTGTTAGCAATCCATTAATTGATGATTACACTTTAAAAGGTGCAAAAGGATTGTTAGTAAATATTACAGGTGGCAAGGACCTTAAACTTTTTGAGGTTGATGAAGCAGTTAACAAAGTGAGAGCCGAAGTAGATCCAGAAGCTGAATTGATTATTGGTGCAATCACTGACTCAGAACTTGATGGTAAAATGAGAGTTTCAATTGTTGCAACATCTCTTGATGGGCAACAACCTGAGACAAAATCTGTAATTAATATGGTTCATCGTATCCAAAATCGAAATCCAGGATATTCAGATTTTTCACATTTAGGATCATCTGCATCGTTTAATTTTTCAAATACAACTTCAAGCCCAATCTCACATGGTGCAAACGCATTAAAACTTGAAAATGAAATTGCGCACGAACAAGTTAATGAAAGCTCTCATTCAACTGTTGTTAATGAGGAAGCTATGAATAACTCAAATATTGAGACAGAAAGTGTTGTTGAAGATAGCTCTATTAATGAAATGGAAAAATCTTTTACAGAAGAGGCCATGGAGACATCTCAAGAGAATATTGAAACAGAAAGTATTGAAGAAGATATATCAAATGATCTAAAAGAATTTGGTGTAGATTCAGAAGCTCCTGATTTATTTAATTCAGAAACTGAAGATTCAACAGCTGAAGATTTATTATCTTCTAATACAGAAGATGAAGAAGATGATCTTGAAATACCAGCATTCCTAAGAAGACAAAAGAATTAATGGTCTTCAAAGAAATAAATGGACGCCACCATAGTATCGGAAGTGCCAGAGCATTATCCGGTACTGCTAAAAGAAATTATTAGCATTATTACCCCTCAATATGGTGGCACATTTATTGATTGTACCTTTGGACAAGGCGGATATTCAAAAAAAATTTTAGAATTCAAAAATACTAAAGTAATAGCTCTAGACAGAGATAAAGATAGCGAGAAAAAAGCCAATCAAATAAAAGTAAACTTTGAAGATAGATTTATATTTAAGAATATAAAATTTAGTCAGCTTAATAATTTAAAACTTAAAAATGAAGATGTAAAAGGAGTCATATTTGATCTTGGATATTCATATACGCAAATAAAAGATCCTAAAAAAGGATTATCGTTTGAATCTGATGGAAGATTGAATATGAAAATGGGATTAAATAATTATTCAGCTGAAGATGCAATTAATAAACTAGATGAAAAAGAATTAGAAAAAATATTTAAGTTTTTTGGAGATGAAAAAGAAAGCAAATATATTGCAAGAAATATAATTAAAGAGAGAATAAAAAATAAAATTGATACACAGACACTAGTTAAGATAATAGATAAAACAAAAAGAAAAAAAAATTTTAAAGTAAATAGTGCTACCAAAGTGTTTCAAGCACTTAGAATTTTTGTTAATAAAGAAATTAGTGAACTAATTCTTGGACTTATCAATGCTGCAAAAGTTCTAAAAAAAGATGGAATTTTAGTAGTTGTAACATTTCATTCTTTAGAAGATAAAATAGTTAAATATTTCTTTAAAAGTCTCTCTGAAAATAAAAGTATCTCAAGATATGTTCCTGTTACAGAGCAGGCTGAAAATTTGTTTATATTGGATCAAAAGAAAGCAATATTTCCAACAGAAAAAGAAGTGAATGAAAATTTACCTTCAAGGTCTGCAAAATTAAGATATGGGATAAAGAAGAGTGATTTTTATAATTTTGAAACAGATATTTTTGATCAATTTAAAAACTTAATAGAAATAGAAAATTTTGGAGATAAGTTGTGAAAAAGATTAGTTTAGTGCTGATCATTTTCTTATTAATTTTATCAACTGCAATAATTAAGAATTCAGCTAAAAAAACTGAAGATAAAATTTTTACAGTAAGAGAAAATTTAAGAATTTTAAACTCAGAATTTGAAAAGATTAAATTAGAATATGATTATCTAAGTTCTGCAGAAAAATTATTAGAGTATCAATTTTTATATTTTGAAGACGAGTTAATACAAAAAGATATTGAAAATATAAAAATATTTAAAATCAAAGATAAAATAATACAAGATTTAAAGATAACAAAAGAATAATGGAAAAATCTAATTCAAAGATTGTTATTGAAGATTACAAAGATGGTTTCATTTATAAAAAAAATGAAACAAACTTAAATATTCAATTCAATAGAGTTGCATTTATATTTTTTGTATTTTTTATTATTTATCTAATTTACACCATTCATTTAATTCATTTGGGTTCGAGAAAATCTAAAATAGATATAGTTGATAATATTTCTGTTGTTAGCGATAAACTTTACAGAGCAGATATTATAGATATTAACGGTAATTATTTAGCTAAAACAGTAAAATCAATAGATGTGGGTATAAAGACATCTGATGTAATTGATAAAAAAAAACTTTTATTAAGTTTAAATATCATTTTTCCAAATAAAGATTTTAGAAAGATTAAAAAAAAATTTGATACAAAAAAATTCTTTTGGTTAGAAAAGAAAATTTCTGAAAAAAACTATGAAAAGATAATGAAACTTGGAGACAAGTCTATAAAACCTGAGGAAAAAATTCGAAGAATTTATCCTCAAAAAAATCTTTTTAGTCACATTATTGGCCAAATAGATGATGATAATTTTGGAATTTCAGGTCTGGAAAAATCATTTGATGAATTTTTGAGAAAATCAAAAAAACCACTTAAGCTTACTGTTGATAAAGATATACAGTTTTTAATACGTCGAGAGTTAATTAAGTATCAAGAAATTTTTAGGAGTAAGGGTAGTGCAGCAATATTAATGAACGTAAATAGTGGAAATATACTCTCAATTGTTTCATTGCCTGATTTTAATCCAAATGAAAGAAAGAGTATAACTGACGTGAACTATATTAATAGAGTTACCAAAGGAACATACGAGCTAGGTTCTGTTTTTAAAACTTTTACTTTTGCAAAGGCTCTTAATGAAGATTTGATTGAACCAGAAACAGAGTTTTTAGATTTACCAAAATCTATCAATTGTTATGGCTTTCCAATAAGAGAGTATGATAATAAAATTCCATCTGATTTAACAGCTGAACAGATTTTGATTAGATCAGGTAATATTGGCTCAGTCAGAATTGGACAAAAAATTGGACCAGAAAAGTATAAATCTTTTTTAGAAAAGATCGGAGTATTAAGTAAAATAGAATTTGATATTGAGGAGGTAGCTCCACAAAAAAATTATAAATTTGGAAAATGCAAGCTAGCTACAGCGTCTTTTGGCCATGGTATAGCGACAACAGTTCTTCAGTTGGCAAAAGGATATGCAATTATTTCTAATGGTGGTTATGATGTTAAACCGACTTTAATTAATAAAGATATTAAAATTAATAAAAAAAAAAATAGAATATTAAAAAAAGGAGTTTCCGAACAGGTTGTTAATGTACTTAGAAAAATTGTTAATACCGAGGAAGGAACTGCAAAATTTGCAAATGTTCCTAATTTTGAAATAGCTGGAAAAACAGGAACTGCAGATAAAGTTTTGGACGGCATCTATTCAGAAGGTAAAGTAAATACATTCGCATCGATTTTCCCATCCTCGAGCCCAAATTATGTTTTTATTGTAATGCTAGATACACCCAAAACATCAAGTAGTTATATTTATAATTACAGACATAAAGAAGGAACTCAAACCGGCACTCCATATAATACAGCAGGATGGACATCGGTTGAAGTAGCCGGAAAGATAATAGATAAAATTGGGCCTATTTTAGCCACAAAATATATAGAGGTTAATTAATTATGTTTCTAGGAGATTATTTTAACAATATAAAAAATAATTATAAAAATTTTTTTTTTTCAGGAATTTCATTTAATAGCAATCAAGTAAAAAAAGATAATATTTTTTTTGCAATCAAAGGAAATAAAGTAGATGGAAATAATTTTATATTATCCGCAATAAGAAATGGTGCAAAAATTATTGTAACTGAAAAAAAAGAAGATGGATTAAAAAATGATATTTTATTTATTCAATCTAGAAATGTAAGAAAATTATTAGCTGAAATTTCTTTTAAAATTTATAATAATATTCCAAAAAATATAATTGCTGTTACTGGTACTAATGGAAAGTCGTCAATTGCAGATTTTTACTATCAAATATTAGATTTAAATAAAAAAAAAGTTGCTTCAATTGGAACTTTAGGAGTTAAATCCAAAAATCTTAAAATGAATTTATTAAACACAACAATAGACCCTATAAAATTAAGTAAGATTTTGAGTAATTTAAAAAAAAGAAATATAGATAATGTAATCATGGAAGCATCAAGTCATGGTTTGAAACAAAATAGATTAGATGGATTGCTTTTTAATACTGGTATATTTACAAATTTATCACAAGATCATTTAGATTATCATAAAAACTTAAAGAATTATTTAAAAGCTAAACTTTATTTATTCGAAAAATTAATAAAAAAAAATGGCAATGTGATAGCTGATAAAGAAATACCCCAATTTCAAAAGATAAAAAAAATTACACTAAATAAAAATTTAAATCTTTACTCATTAAATAGTCAAAAAAATAATTTTCAATATTTATCACATAAGTTCCAGAGAGAAGCTCAACTATTACAAATTAGCCATAATAATTTAATTTATAAGATTAAGCTTAATTTGATAGGAAAAATTCAATTAAAAAATATACAGATGGCAATTACTGCGGCAATAAAAAGTAATATTGATATAAAAAAGATACTTAAAGTTATTCCTAGGATTAAATCTGTAGAGGGTAGATTTGAAAAAATTGGTAAGATTAAAAATCAATCTAAAGTAATTTTGGATTATGCCCATACGCCAGATGCTTTAAGAACTTGTCTTT
>Ga0233439_10005455_pt1 | contig 11795 bp, 10 predicted proteins | sample SI_123_September_6_FD_182713 | JGI IMG/M metagenome (GOLD analysis project Ga0233439, IMG submission 182713) | Seawater microbial communities from Saanich Inlet, British Columbia, Canada - SI_123_September2016_100_MG | ecosystem: Environmental > Aquatic > Marine > Inlet | place: Canada: British... | reverse complement strand
CCAGGTTCAGGCTCTTCGACTGTTAGAACAATCGCCGAAATCTTGCCACCGGGGCCAGTCAAAATGGCATCGATGTCGGCAGGGCTCGTCAGATACGGATAGTCGCCAACACGAACCTGAACACGAGCCACAGTGGCGTACTTGCCAACAATCGTGTCTACGTCATTCACTTCGATAAGGCTCAGAATCGGGAATGCCTCACTTCGGAACGCAGTATCGCTACGCAAAGTAGCAGCGTAATCGGCCCATGTGAGCTGAAGTGAAACGCTGTTGATGCCCTGTGATTTAGGCGCACTCAACTGAACTGAGTAAATTCCGTCGTTGGCAAATCTGTCACCAGTCTCACCGGCATCGTTCAGAGATACGACCTCTGTTGTGCCACTGGCCTTGCTGATAGTTGCGATTATTTCAGCACCGGATAGAAGCTGTGCTGATTCGCCGTTGAACGCAGCAGCTTCGATTACGGCGGCTTCACCAACTGGCAGTGGGGGCTGTTCGATAAGTCGTAACTCAAGTGGGTTTGCAATATCAACGCTAGCAACAAGCTTTGAAGCTGGGCCAACTCCCTGCAGAGTCCATTTACCCGGGACCGGCGAGATGATTCGCACGATCACAGCAGAAGGAGTCTCACGTATCTCGACGTTCTCCATTATTGCGGCCGCTCGAGTTCCGTTTGGTGAGAATACAGCGACGTCCACCTCAGTTTGTTGACGAACAAACACCGTGGTGAATTCATCGGTGTGCGGTGCGATATCGAGAGTCACAACGGCAGCCGAGTTTTCGTGCATCTCAACATTCATAGCGTTCTCAAGTGAAAGCTGTGAATAGTTTTCAAATAGTGCGGCAACTCCGGCTGCAGTACCGGTGTCGTAGAACACGCCGTCTGAACCAGTCGAAAGACCGCTCATCAAGTCTCGAAGAATTGGTTCGGTCGATGGCAGAGTCACAACATCGATCACCCAACCTTCGTTGGCGAACAAATCCGCAACGCTAACGAGTCGTTCTCGGGTGTTTTCCGATTCACCCAGAATTCGCCCTGATGTTACGAACGCCACCCGTGATCCCGGTGCGGCGTCGATTCTAGACAAGAATGAAAATGAATCTGTCAGTGCAGCAAACTGATCAGAACGTGCAGGTCCGATGTCTAGCGATCGAAGTGTAGTTAGCTCGTCGTCAACTAATCGAATTCCTGCAGGGCCCGATTCTGCAGTTACGATCTCGTTGGCTTTCACTCCGTACGATGCGACACCAATAGTGCCAGCTGTTGTACCCCTCGCCATCGTCAAAGCGACAGTTTCTGCCGAATCGAGATCGCGCTGAATCGGCGATGCACCCTCGTCGAGAAGGATCACCATGACCCCATTCTCGCCAATCGGGTCAGCGGCTCGAGCAGGCAGTGCTGCTCCTACGAACAATACGGTGACGGCTATGAGAGCGATCAGAGACGGGCGACGCATTTCGAACTCCGGAAAATTGCTGCGACGTCAGGATTTCTGTGATCAAGTTAACCACTTCCGACCCGAACGTCTTCATTAAGTAGACCAACGTTACTGTTATGTCTCAGTTAACGTCTGATTGGACTTCGTGCGGGTTTCGAGTGATTTGAAGGTGCCAATAGCCTTGCTCATCTCAACTTCTCATGCCACGAACCGTTGACCGCTTCGTCCGCGATACCTAAACTCGGTCGGCTGGCGCGACCAAATAGGCCACCTGCTCCCTAACAGAACAGATATTCCCAGCACCTAGAAACTCGGAAATACGATGAAGATCACCGGATACTCGATAACTCTCTATGAACACGCCCTGAATCGACGAATGGGCGATGCCAACTCCCCTTCGGGTCGAATCCGAGGGGCTTCCAACGTTCTTGAGCTATTCACTGACGAAGGCCTAACTGGTGTCGCATTCGGCGGCGGTGGAGCTGGACCTCAGATCAAATCTTTGGTCGAGGGTATGTTGATGGGCGAAGACCCTCGACACGTAACTGGTCTCTGGAAGCGCATGGTCGACCGTGCTTTCAAGGCCGGACACGATGGAGTTATCAACGACGCTATCGCCGTTCTCGATGTGGCTCTATGGGATCTCAAGGCAAAAGCCAACGACGAACCGCTTTGGAAAACCCTCGGCGGATCAAACCCGAAGGTTCACGCATACGCATCAGGTCTCGACTCACCGCTTTCCGACGATGAAATCGAAGATTGGTACGGCATGATGGCGTCCGACTGGGGATTCAAGGGTGGCAAGCTCAAGGTCGGGCTCGATCAAGACGCCGACCTTCGACGCATCGGTCGCATGAAGAAGGGTCTCGAACGGGCTACCGACACACCGATTCTCTACATCGACGCCAACGAGGTGTGGAACCCAAAAATGGCGATTCGAAAAGTACGAGAGATGGAAGAACAGTTCGATATTGCATGGGTTGAAGAACCAGCACGTCGATGGGACTTCTTGGGTCTACGTCGAATTTCAGATCAAATCAAATCTCCAGTATGTGCAGGCGAAAACCTCGACTCGCTCGGAGATTTTCTCCCCTACTTCCACAATCGCTCGGCAGACGTCGTACAGGTTAGCCACGGCATGACCGGTATCACATGTGCCATGCAACTCGCCGATGCAGCTTACGGATTCGAACTGCCGATCACCCTCGGTGGATCACCCGGAAACATGAACGCACAACTCGCTCCATGTATCCCTAATTTCCAAACTCTCGAAGTACAAAACTCCGTGCCAGATGACGACGTGATGACATCCGACATCAAGATCGTTGATGGCTGGGCAATCTGTGGTGACCAGCCCGGAACCGGTGTCAGCTTCGATCCTGAAGCCCTTGCCAAAAATAAGGTCGAAAAGGTTTCAGCCTCCGCTGGACCGTCACCGTTCGGTCGACGTCCCGGTGCTGGTCTTTGGGATAACCCGGCTACCAAGGAAGAATTGGCCGCTGCTGCGTCGGGCGTGAACGGCGAACACTATGTTCCCGCCCACGGTTCAAAAACCCAATAGCCACCAGCCAACTCCGAAACACCTCCCGATTCAGCAAGAATCCAAGAAGCAAGTAAAAAAAATGAAAATCACTGGATATCGATTAGAAAAATTCGTACAGCAGCTCGATCGAGCTATTGGCGACTCAAACTACCCCGCTGGCGATGACCTCATGGAAATGGCGGTCCTGTGGATCGACACCGACGAAGGCATCAGCGGAATGGCTCCTGCCGGCAACGATGCTGTCGCAAGCCTCTTCCACGTCATCGAAGGCAAAGACCCACGAGGCGTGGTCGGTCTTTGGAAAGACATGGTCGATTGGGTGCACAAAGGAAACAACGAAGGCGCTGTAAACGGCGCAATCGCTGCTATCGACGTTGCACTCTGGGATCTCAAAGCCAAAATCGCTGACGAGCCACTGTGGCGAACACTTGGCGCACGAGAAGGTCGAGCCAAGGCTTACGCATCTGACATTGGCTACAACCTCTCCGACGAAGAGCTTCACGCCTTCTACTCACGAATGGCAGATGTCGGAGTCGACGGTGGCAAGATCAAAGTCGGCTTAAACATGAAGGACGACCTTCGCCGAATCGGCATCATGCGAGACGCTTTCCGCAAGGTGAAAGACCGTCCTTACTTGATGATCGACAGCAACGAATACTGGTCGGCAAAACAGTCGATTCGATACATCAACGAAATCGAAAAGCACTACGAAATCTTCTGGGCTGAAGAGCCAGCACGACGTTGGGACTTCGATGGTCTACGGCAGGTTTCACGAAACGTTTCGGCTGCTGTCGCTTCAGGTGAAAATCTCAACGACATTGGGCAGATGTACCCGCTGATTTCTCAGCAGGCTATCGACATCGCAAACGTTGGTGTGGGCCATTCAGGAATCACGGGTGCACGACAGGTTTCAAACATGTGCTACGCCTACGAGATTCCCGTGACCATGATGAATTGCCCTGCAAACTTCATGGCTCCACTCGCCGCTGCACTTCCAAATCACAACATGATGGAAGTTGTAGACCCCGGCAGAGAAGGTGCTTTCGATAGCTGGGACAACCACATCGAAGATGGCTGGATCGTAATGGGCAACAAGCCGGGTCTTGGCATCGAAGTGAACGAAGACAAGATCAAGGCAATGCAGGCAGTCGATTTCGGTCGTAAACCCGGATTCCCGTTCCCACGACGTGAAGGTGCCGCACTATGGATCAAAGACATCGAGCCAGGCGAAGTGAGCTGGAAGTAACCAGTTCGCAACGCTTTCTCGAACCCGTAATTCGCAAAATGAATAAGTAGGTAACTGTGACTGACCGACTCAAAGGAAAAGTGTGCCTAATCACCGGCGGTGGCCGTGGGTTAGGTAAAGCTATGGCGCTCGCTTTCGCTAAAGAAGGTGCGAAGGCCGTTGCGATTTCTTACGTTTCTAACGAGCACTACGCTGAAGAGACTTGCAAGGAAATTGCAGAGCTAGGCGCCACTGCGTACATGACACCTGTCGAGGTAACCAATCGTGAATCGATCAAAGCCTGGGTCGGCCATATTGCCGACGCCGAAGGCAAGATCGATGTGCTGGTGAACAACGCAGGAATCAATCGCCAGGGCCCTATCGACACAGTCACTGAAGAAGACTGGGACGACATCATGGCGGTGAACCTGAAAGGCCCGTTCCTCGTTTCGCAGGAAGTACTGCCGTTCATGGTTAAAGAGCGCGCTGGTCGAATCATTAACATCGCTTCAGTTAGCGGACTCTACGGTGGGCCAACTACAGCTCACTACGCTGCTTCAAAAGCAGGATTAATCTCGCTCACGCAGGTTCTTTCTCGATGGGGGGCGGAACACGGAATTCTGGTGAACTCAATCTCACCAGGAATCATCGAAACCGATCTCACACGCGAAGAACTACGCTCAGGCGGTGGCGCGGGCGTAGTTGCGTTAACGCTGCTCAAACGTCCCGGGCAGGTCGAAGATGTTTCGTCTATCGCAGTAATGCTTGCCAGCGACGAGCAGAACTACATGACAGGTCAGACCATATCGCCTAACGGTGGTAGCTACTTCACCGACTAGTTTTCGGTTAGCGAATCAAACAAAAAGGGCGCACCGTTTGGTGCGCCCTTTTCGTAATTCCCAACGTTAGTTTGTTGGTTAGTCCATGTCCTCTTTCGCAATCATCAGACCCATAGCGGCGAATACGATTCCCCATATAAGAGCCATAATTCCGAAGATCATCACACCTTCCTCGGTCTTGACCGGGAATATCGAAGTTAGAACTACCGTCGTCAAACCAATCAACGCGATAGCCCAGCCCCACTCTTTCCGAATGATCCCGCTCAACGCGAGTCCACCACCAAGTGGAATCAGTGAGAGATAAGCAACGTATGTTGCTGTCTGGTAAACCCCGAATAAGGCGGCATGCAGAGCCTTAGCTATTGTCGCTGCGGCAGCTTGTTCAGCAGCTCCTGCGACTCCTGCTTGCGCTCCGGATACTGCCGTACCAAGCTTCTCGGCGACGCTGGTTTCAGCCAGAGTCAGCCCAAGCACGATAGCCCAAAGAGCCAAAGCCGATATGGAACCTAATCCACCGATCAAAAGACGATAGCGAGATGTACCTTCCGGAGCAATTCTCCAGAGACCAATAATCGCTCTCGTGTAGAGGATTATTCCGAGCAGAATTGCTACCGCGTAAATTTGAGCGATTCCTGCGTCATCTCCTAACGCCTTGATATAGCTGTCGGAATCCTCCGGATTAATCGGTTCGATTCCGTTCGTCGGCATAAGGAAATTGAAAATTATGACCAGAAGCGGTCCAATAATCAGTGACCATTTTGCGACGGCGTCCAACTTTCCTGTTGGCGTCCCTGCTGTAGTCATATCAGCCTCCCAGACCGACCCGTGCGACGAATTACATTCATTCGCCTATGAGTAGTTTGCGGTTTCCGGTCTTTTCGGGAGGTTAAGTTTTCCCAGAATTCAACGCACGATTCGTATTTGGGAAATACCAGTTAGCCTTTAGGAACTGCCTGATACACACCTGTCGTGCCAGTCAGAACTTCGACATCATCCTGGTTCACGATTACGAAATCCATAGCCCCTCGATGACGTTCTACAGTCCATTCGGTAATCGTCCCTGTGGCAGTTATCGTGTCGCCAATGTAAACCGGAGCTGGAAAGTTCCAGTGCTGCTCCGTAAACACTGTCCCTGCCCCCGGCAGATCCATTGCAACCAAAGCGTGCAGTAGCCCGACTGCGATTCCGCCTTGAGAGATCAATCGTTTGAATCGGGTCTTCGAAGCGAACTCTTCATCGAAATGCAGCGGGTTATGATCTCCCGTTAGCTCTGCATAGCGTTCGACTATCTCAGGCGTAACAATCATCGACCGACTAGCCGACTGACCTACTGATATCTCCATCGTTCTCCTGAGCGTTTGCTCGTGATAATGCCCATTTGCAGTCTTCCCAATTGCGAATGAGATTCATTTTGTATCCAACAGATGCATTTCATATGCGAAAAGCGAGTTACACTGCCGCCGAATCTACATATCTGAACCAACTTTAGTAACCGTAGGCGCATAAATGAAAGTTACCCAAATAAAGAGCTACTCCGTTCAGGGTGAATCGGGACGAAGTTACTTCATCATTCGAGTCGATACCGACGCGGGTCACTACGGGCTGGGTGAAATTGGCATTGGTGGTTGGGGTGTGGCGATCGGCCATGCTATTGAGCACCTATCTGAATTGGTAGTTGGTGCCGATCCTTGGGAGACTGAACGACTCTGGCAAGAGATGTTCAGATCAGGATTCTTCCCTGCCGACACGGTTTACTCCTGTGCAATCTCAGCAATCGATATCGCTCTTTGGGACATCAAAGGCAAATCGGTAGATAAACCCGTATACAAGCTTCTCGGCGGCCCAGTTCGAGACAAAGTGCTCTCATACCCGCATGCACAGGGCAAAAACGTTCCAGATTTCGTAGAGAGCGCCCAGCGCCATATAGACGAGGGATGGAAATTCCTTCGCTGGCACCAGATGGAAACGTCGGAGTACGGCTCGAAACAGCCGATAGTATTTGATCCACTAGAGTCGGTGAAGCTGTCGATCGAATCGTTCGCAGCCGTGCGTGATGCCGTCGGCTGGGATGTCGGCCTTTGCTTCGATGTTCACACACGACTCGATCCAGCAATGACGATCCAAATGTGTCGTGATATCGAAGAATTTAAGCCATTCTTCATTGAAGATCCTGCCCGTTCAGAAAATCCCGGTACTTATCGAAATCTCCGGCAGAAAATCAATCTGCCAATCGCTGCTGGCGAACAGTGGGGATCAAAGTGGCCGTTCCGACAGGTGATTGAGGAAGACTTAATCGACTACGCCAGAATCGATCTATGCATCGTCGGTGGACTAACTGAAGCGCTCAAAATCACTCACTGGGCTGAAACCCACTACATCGATATAGTGCCCCACAACCCGCTCGGCCCAGTATCGGCAGCGGCTGGTGTCTCATTGTGCATGGCTTCGACGAACGTCGGGGTTCAAGAAATGCCCAAGCGACCGGGCTCTCTCGACAACAAACTCTTCCCACGCCAAATCGAGTGGGAAGACGGATACTCATGGTGCGCCGATGTACCCGGACTCGGAGTCGACTTCGATATCGACGTCGCCGAAACAGCCTATGTAAAACCATCGCACGTCGGCGTCACATTCCAACGACCCGATGGTGCGTTCACAAACTGGTAAACAAAAACAGGAAATAAACAGTCCTCCTTTCCTTGATGGAAAGGAGTTAGAGGAAAGGTAAAGTGCGCCGCGCTACTGCTCTGTTCCTCTTCCTTCGGGAAGAGGTTAGGAGAAGGGTAGATGGCAGCGACTCCCAAGTCGTTCGACGACGCCCGGAGCAAATAACGATATGAAAGTAACAGGAATAAAAAGCTACTCGGTACAAGGCGAATCCGGCAGAGGATATTTCATCGTCCGAGTCGATACTGACGCAGGTCATTACGGTCTCGGCGAGATCGGTATGCGCGGCTGGGGAGTAGCGATCGGCCATGCCATCGAACACCTATCTGAACTCATCATCGGTGCCGACCCATGGGAGACCGAACGACTCTGGCAAGAGATGTTCCGCTCAGGATTCTTCCCGGCAGACACCGTCTACTCTTGTGCAATCTCGGCAATCGACATTGCGCTGTGGGACATCAAAGGCAAGTCGGTTGATAAGCCCGTCTACAAATTGCTTGGCGGACCTGTCAGAGAAAAAGTCGTTTCGTACGCACACGTTCAAGGGCAGGAAGTCGACGACGTTGCAACCAGTGCGAAGCAACTGCAAGACGATGGTTGGAAGTTCCTACGCTGGCACCAGCTCGAAACTTCACCGTTCGATCAAAATAGCCTCGGCGTATTCGACCCGCTCGAATCCATGAGCAAGACCGTCGAATCGTTCGCAGCAGTCCGAAACGCCGTCGGTTGGGACATGCAGCTCTGTCTCGATATACACACCCGGCTGAACCCTGCCCTATCGATTCAGATGAGTTACGACCTCGAAGAGTACAAGCCATTCTTCATCGAAGATCCGATTCGTTCTGAGAATCCCGGGGCTTACAGAAATCTTCGACAGAAGATGAATCTACCGATCGCCGCTGGTGAACAGTGGGGATCAAAGTGGCCATTCCGACAGGTGATTGAGGAAGACCTAATCGACTACGCCCGAATCGATCTATGCATCGTGGGTGGAATCACTGAAGCACTCAAAATCACTCACTGGGCTGAAACCCACTACATCGATATCGTGCCGCACAACCCACTCGGCCCTGTATCGGCGGCAGCATGTGTATCGCTCTGTATGGCTTCGACAAACGTCGGTGCGCAGGAAATGCCACGCCGCCCCGGTTCATCCGATAACAAACTCTTCCCTCGCCAAATCGAATGGGAAGACGGGTATTCATGGTGTGCCGATGTGCCCGGACTCGGAGTCGACTTCAACATCGACGAAGCCGAAGGTGCTTATGTAAATCCAGCAGGCATGGGCCTGCAACTTCGCCGTCCCGACGGTGCGAAAACTAACTGGTAAACAAAATCAATCCCCTTCCTTCGGGAAGGGGCTAAGGGAAGGGTAGATGCCCGGGCGACCAAGTCACGTTAGTGACGCCCGGAGCCTATAACACCATGAAAGTCACACAAATACGTAGTTTCTCGGTTCAAGACGAAGGCGGACGCGCCTACATGATCGTCAGAGTCGACACCGACGCCGGCCATCACGGCTTAGGTGAAGTCGGTATTCGAAACTGGGGTCGAGCCATCGGCGCAGCAATCGACCATCTCGCTGAGTTGGTCGTCGGAGCCGATCCGTGGGAAACCGAACGCCTCTGGCAAGAAATGTTCCGATCAGGTTTCTTCCCTGCCGACAAGGTCTACACATGTGCCATCTCGGCCATCGATATCGCCCTTTGGGACATCAAGGGCAAATCGGTAAATATGCCCACTTACAAGCTCATGGGCGGCCCGGTTCGCAACAAGGTAGTGAGTTACCCGCACACTCAAGGCAAGACAATCGACGAGTTAGTCGAGAATTCGGTAAAAGCTGTCGATGACGGCTGGAAATTCGTTCGTTGGGGTCAGCCTGAAACCGGCGGATCGTTCGAAACTCCCGGCATTTCGACCCTAGAGCCGGTCGAATCTATGAAAATCGCAGTTGAACAGATGAGCCGGGTTCGTGAAGCCGTTGGCCCAGATATTCAGATGACCTTCGATGTGCACACTCGACTAGATACAGCTCATGTCGTTCAAATGTGTAAAGAGATGGAACAGTTCAAGCCGTTCTTCATCGAAGATCCACTTCGTTCGGAAAACCAAGGCAGCTACCGCAATTTACGACGACAGGTGAATTTACCAATCGCCGCGGGTGAGCAGTGGGCTTCAAAATGGCCATTCCGAGAAGTGATCGAAGAAGATTTGATCGACTACGCCAGAATCGACCTCTGCATCGTTGGTGGGTTAACCGAAGCGTTGAAAATCACGCACTGGGCTGAAACCCACTACATCGATATCGTTCCCCACAACCCGCTCGGTCCAGTATCGGCTGCTGCCTGTGTAGCACTTTGTATGGCATCGACCAACGTTGGAGTACAAGAGATGCCTCGACGCCCCGGTTCGTACGCCACAGAGCTGTTCCCTGAGCAGATCGAATGGGCAGACGGATACTCATGGTGTCCTGATAAGCCAGGTCTCGGTGTCGAATTCGATATCGACGCTGCGGAACGCAACGCTGTCGAGCCACACGGCTGGCCGCCTCGCCTACGCCGAAACGACGGATCGATCACCAACTGGTAGTCGTTCTTAGCAACGCCTAGCATCAACCAAAGTCACAAGCCGGAGAAGCCTATGCCTTTCATCTACACACCATCGCTATACGGGTTCGCAGGTGCGCTGATCTTCCTGATCCTCGCACTAATCTCGTTCAACGCTGAAGAGTGGATGGACACCGCAGCATGGGGATTGCTCGGAGTAGCGTATCTACTCAAGCACATTCCAAAACTAATCGTGTTCCGAATGCTGAACTTGGTCGCAACCGCGTTGCTGGCCATAGGCGTGGTGTTGTTCTTGATACAGCACTTGCCCGACATCAGTTCGTAACCGACGCCGAAGTAATTCAGTACGCCGTACTATCCGGTGCGGCGTACTTTGCCGACGTTTGATCCGATTCCACCGTGGCCAACCGAGACTGAAGTGATTTCCAGACCATCGGTAGCAGCTTCGCTCGTCGACTTAGTCTTGATTCCTGGTGCGTAATCGTCTTCGTCGTACTCTTTAACTTCTTCGATTTCAGGCTCTTGAGTAACTGCCTTCTTGGCAACCTTGAGCTTAGCTGGCGATGTTACAGCCGCAGGTTCTGCTGCAGCTCTCGCAGCTTCAGTATCACGTGCTTCATCGGCGATTTTCCAGAGAGCAGATAGTGGTCGGCTAAGATCAGGCTCGATCCACTGAACGCCTCTCATGGCAGATTTAAGAACAGTCTCAAGCACATCGACTCGCGCCGCAGTTGTCTTTTTCACATAGCTCCATGAAGAACCGAATCGACGTGATTCGATGCGGAGCGCATCAACATCAAGTTCAGGTACAAGCATTACGATTGCAGCTCGTGTTCGAGTTTTCTGCATCATCCGAGCTGTATCCAGCCCCATTAATTCGCCACCAAAGTCCATGTCAAAAATAACGACTTCAGGGTGATCCTGCACAAGCATCTTGAGAGCTGTCTCAGGGCTATCGGCCAAACCAGAAAGCCTGATGCTATCTACAGTGGCAAGTTTCGGAAGGATCAGATTACGAACAAGATTGGAAGTCGCCATCAGTACTGGCGAGCCTTCGGGCACAACAGGCGCTGCGGCCGGCTTCTCGGCGGGTGCACTTGCAGTGCCACGCACCACACGTCGAACAACACGTCCACCTGCGGGTCGTCGTCGTCGAATTATTCTTCGTGCCATGTATCTGTCTCTACCTGATTACGAAATAAATGAATGCTTAGTTCTACAGCCTGTAGGACCATTCTCCGCTTGATATGCGGAGTTGACCAACCGGCTACCTGCCAAATTGGATGTGCATCCAACCGACTAACTAGCAGCCGTTGGAGTCACACAAATATCTGAATCAATCCAATAGATCAGATGTCCCCAGCTCTAACGGTAGTGTGCGCTGAATTGCCAGTGGAGTCGATCCACCGACATTGATATCAATCGAAAAATCATCCCGTTGTTGCAGCAGCTCGATTGCAGAATCTACGAACCCATCCGACGTGTCGGTACCAAGATCGTAAAGCACGTTGGTAC
>Ga0233439_10005454_pt1 | contig 11795 bp, 9 predicted proteins | sample SI_123_September_6_FD_182713 | JGI IMG/M metagenome (GOLD analysis project Ga0233439, IMG submission 182713) | Seawater microbial communities from Saanich Inlet, British Columbia, Canada - SI_123_September2016_100_MG | ecosystem: Environmental > Aquatic > Marine > Inlet | place: Canada: British... | reverse complement strand
GAAAATTCAGCGTATAGATATGTATCAGGTTGACCTCCCCCTCAAGGAAGGTCGATACAGTTGGTCCGGAGGAAAGTCCGTGGATGTTTTTGATTCAACCGTTGTGTCGGTGACGACCGACTCGGGATTAACTGGTTGGGGTGAAGTCTGCCCTCTCGGGCCCGCTTACTTGCCAGCCTTCGCTGGAGGTTGCCGTGCTGGCATCGAGTTTCTTGCGCCCCTTTTGATCGGTGAAAACCCGTTGCAATTGGAACGTTTAAATCGCCACATGGATGCCTTTCTCAAAGGGCATCCATCCGTCAAATCAGCCATTGATATGGCATGTTGGGATCTGCTTGGCAAACAAGCCGGACTGCCCGTGTGCGAATTAATGGGTGGACGCTATGGCGAAGATTTCCATCTCTACCGTGCCATTTCCCAAGCCTCACCAGAGGACATGGCCAAAAGTGTTCTTGGTTATCGAGAAGAAGGCTACCGAAGATTTCAATTGAAAGTGGGTGGCGACCCGGACACCGACATCGAGCGTATCCATCGCGTTGCGGAAGTCCTGAAACCAGGTGACCGACTGATAGCAGACGCCAACACCGGTTGGTTGATGGAAGGAGCCATGCGAGTCGTGAGAGGCGTACGCGACTTGGATGTCTACATTGAACAACCCTGCAGAACCTATGAAGAATGCCTCTCTATCCGAAGAAACACCGATCATCCGTTTGTGCTGGATGAAGTGGTAGACGGGGTTGAAATGCTCATTCGCGGCAAGGCAGACCTGGCCATGGATGTGGTCAATATTAAGATCAGTAAATTTGGTGGACTCACACGAGCCAAGCTTGCCCGTGACCTTTGCGCGCAGTTAGGCATCGCGATGACCGTCGAAGATTCGTGGGGCGGAGATATTATCACAGCGGCCATCTCGCATTTCGCGCATAGCACCCCGACGGAACTCTTGTTTACCAGCACCGATTTCAACAGCTACGTCACCAAATCCATTGCCACCGGCGCTCCCCAACGTGACAAAGGCCGACTGAGAGCTTCCACTGAAGTTGGCCTCGGCATCGAACCGCGCATGGATGCTTTAGGTACTCCGGTTTGGAGCAGTGATGTTGGCTGACCGCATGCATCCGTAGTAACTAATTTCAGAATGGATGCGGGCGTCCAAAAAACGGTCACAAAATTTTCGTTCGATATTTCAGTTCGGGAGTTGGTGGAATTTGTGCTGCGTCGGGGGGACCTTCGTACCGGCGTAGCATTCACTTCACCCAAGCGTGCACTCCAGGGAACACTCGGGCATCAAAAACTTCAATCATCACGCCCTGAGAATTATCAGGCCGAAGTGGCATTAACCTTGGAAACCGTTCGCCCAAATTTCAAGCTAACACTAAGGGGTCGGATTGATGGAATGAAGAAAACTCCGGAAGAAATATTTCTGGAGGAAATCAAAACGGTCACTGGTGACTGGTCCCAAAAACCATCGGAACTTCACTGGGCTCAGCTTCAAATCTATGGTGGTATTTGGAATCGACTCCACCCATCCATGCCCCTGCACCTTCGCCTCACTTATTTCCATTTAGAAACAGAAACCGAACATTGTTTCGACAAAAAGCAAGATTCACCCACTGCCAAATCTTTTTTGAATGAAGTATTGGATGTCTATTTGCAATGGCTTGATCAACATGTCTCAAGATCCATCGAACGTGATGCATCGATTCAAACATTAGCATTCCCCTTCTCTGAACGACGCTCGGGACAGGACTCGATGATGAATTCAGTCGAACAGTTGCACCGTAAAGGAGAGGCCATGATGGTGGAAGCTCCCACCGGCATCGGAAAGACCATGGCCTCCCTGTTTCCATCTATCAAGGCACTCACTGGTGATGAGATAAGGCAACTGATGATCGTGTTGGCTCGCACACCTGGGCAAACCGTTTTTCAGGAAGCGTTGCGACTCTTACAACAAAAAGGAGCCAGGATCAAAACCCTTGCACTGCTGGCACGTGACAAGGTTTGCCGAAATGGAAACACGCCCTGCGATCCTGCAAACTGTGCTAAAAGATTGGGCCATTTCGACCGCTTACAAGATGCAAGGATGGCCGCCATTCATGACTCCCCAAACCTTCTTGATACATCAGCTTTAAGGAAACTTGGTAAACGATTCAGCCTTTGCCCGCACGCCCTTGCCGTGCATTTGGTGCCTTGGGTGGATATTATCATGGGAGATTACAACTACGCCTTCGATCCGGGAGCAAAGTTAAGTTGTTTCTTTGGGGATGAAGCACCCAGGCGAAGTAAACTTGCCTTACTAGTGGACGAATCCCACAACCTGGTGGATCGCGGCAGAGAAATGCATTCCCAATCGATCCTCACTGAAAGCTGGACGCCCACTGTAAAGTGGCTCCAGAAAAACCATCCAAAAGGTGCAACCATTCTCCGTGAGTTATGGAAAGCGATGATGGGTGCTTTCAAGAACACTGGAGTGGGCACTAAAGAACTCAAACCAACAACACATCAAACGGAATTATTCCCAAATCAATTACCGATTGAGCCCACACAACGTTCTCCTGAACAGGTAAAAATCAACAAGCGCGTATCAGCCTACGAAATTGTGTTGGATGATTTCCCTGAATCGTGGGGGCAATTGATGGAACGGTTTCTGGAAATGACGGAAGATTGGATCAAGGCTTCCCCTGCTGATAAAATGCATGCAGACCTATTGGAGCTTTACTTTGAAATACAAGGATTTTTGAAATCAACTCGCGGTGATAATATCAAGCATCGGCTCATCTTGAAACACCAGCATAAACACATCACCTTTCATCGATTTTGCATTGATCCCTCAAATGAACTTTCCGCCTCATGGAAACGTGCATGGTCCACTTTATTTTTCTCAGCCACTCTTTCACCATCCAGTTTTTACAAACAACTCATTGGTTTGGATGACTCATCTTCAACCCTGAATCTGGCATCGCCTTTTGCCCCTTCACAATGGAAGGTCATCCTACATAAAGGCATCGCAACCACATTCCACCAACGCTCATTTACTTATGCAGATGTAGCTCAAGTGATTCATTCCACCAGCATGTCCAAATCAGGTAATTACTTAGCCTTTTTCCCATCCTATGAATACTTGCGCCAAGTCAAAAAAATTCTAATGAGTGAGTCAAATTCAGCCATGACAGACGTCGTTTTTCTAGAGCAAACTTCGGATATGGATGAGTCCGCACGCACAGAATTTTTAAACGCATTTAAACAGCAGGATGAAAAAACTCGAATTGGTTTTGCAGTGATGGGTGGAATATTCGGAGAAGGGATTGATCTCTTGGGCGATGCATTGATTGGTGTGGTGGTAGTTGGGGTGGGATTGCCTCAAGTGTGTTTGGAACGCGATTTGATACGTCAGCATTTTGAGGAACAAGGCACCGTTGGATTTGATTATGCGTATCGATTTCCGGGTATCAATCGAGTCATGCAAGCCGCAGGAAGACTGATTCGAAGCGAACATGATCGGGGAGTGGCCGTATTAATTGACCAACGATTCAATCAAGAGTCTTACGAAACATTGCTTCCGAATGATTGGCCTGTGGAAAGCATTCATAAAACGACGGAGTTAGAACCGATTATCAAACGATACTGGGACTCAATGAACATAAAAGAAAACGAGTCATTTAAATGTAAGAATTGATTCTGACCGTTAGCATACTCACAAAACTCAGAATCGAAAGAAGGTCTTTATGACTTGCAATCGCAGTAAATTTCGCCCATTTTTCTGTTAATTCTGCCGCAAGCAATGATAGAGCCTTCAAGGACTCCGACCCAAAACGCTTACGAGAGAAAATTTAAAGAAAAAATGGAATCTTACGATCCAACGCCACTGATAGATTTGTGCGAAGCCATCCTTATCGATGGAGAACTTTCTACCGATGAAGTGTATAGCTTATCGGAATTCCTCAATGCTACGCCAGAGTGCACCCTGCATTGGCCTGGCAAACAATTGGCAACCCTCTTGGTGGAGGTGTGGAAGGATGGAGAGATTTCATTAGAAGAATTGGGACAGGTCGCCGAGTTGCTGATGGACATTCACACTCATTGGCATGAGCGTATCGCGGAGGAAGGTTTTGAAGTGCCAGCAAGCCTTCTTCCTGCTGCGGAAACAGAAGACACTGATACTTTCGAACTCCCAAAAATCGATTACCAAACCACTATTACAAGTTTCACCACTGGAAACTACGTGTATGAGATTGATTTGAGTGCCCCTTCATGCACCTGTGACGATTGGCAAACAAAACGTTCAGAACTTCCGAAGGGCCATTTTGGAAGATGCTGCAAACACATCATCTCGCTTCTCAAAAACGTTCCGTTCAGAGGAAAAGTTAGACACCTGATTGAAGCATTCGCCTTATCAGGTACCACCCCACATCCGGAAAGGGAATGGAGTCCAGGAACCTTGGATGGAAATCATGTATTCGTCTCAAGTCCCGCTTATGAGTGGTCGGACATTCTGGTTCAAGATTCTGGCAATTGGACACGCTACAAATACAACATTGTCGAATCCAGATGGGCTTATCAGAAAGCCCCTGCTCAAGCCGACTTATTGCTTAAAATTTTAACGGACGCTTACCCCCAAGCAGCATCAGGAAAGCAGTAAAGCACTTGTCTTTTTCACGCGGACGCCTTTAGATGGCGTCATGATTTCCTCACCACTGATTCAGCTCGTATTCGCTGGGATTGCCTTGTGTTTGGCATTCCAACCCATCACGAATGCCGATGACTCCAACCTGACTCTTAGTTATGAAAAAAGCATGCTTCGGGTCCATGGAGACAGGATTCCAGGGGGCCCAATCCCTATCTGGTATATTGAAGCTTACTGTCGACCTAACGCCCACAATACCGATTGGGGAAGCCACACTGTCATCGGTCATCAAACAGAAATCCTAGAGACACATGACCAAAAAATCCGCCTTCGATGCAAGCTCAATGACGGAGTTGTCGTCGATCACACCATCACATCCGGCAAAGATTTTGTGGATTTTCAAATCTCGGCACACAACCCAACCGACAAAATCTCCGAAGCCCACTGGGGGCAGCCCTGCATTCGAGTGAGTACATTCACAGGATACGGAGATCCTGCGAACGGGGTTTCTTACGATTACATCGAGCGTTCGTTTATTTTCATGGATGGCAAACTCTCGTTGATGCCGACTCAAGATTGGGAAACAAAAGCAAGATATACTCCAGGTCAAGTGTGGGCGGCCCCTGGGGTCAAAGGCGCTGATGTAAACCCCAGACCTCTCAATCCCAACAACCCAAGTAACGCCTTGATTGGATGTTTCAGCAAGGATGGAAAATGGCTTTTAGCGGCAGCATTTGATCCTTATCAAGAGCTCTTCCAGGGAGTGATCCACTGCCTGCACAACGATTTTCGATTCGGTGGGTTGAAACCAGAGGAAACCAAAAAAGTTCACGGCAAACTCTACATCCTTCCTACACATATTCCTACTCTACTTGAGAGGTATCGAAAGGATTTCCCTGATCATTCCCAACACTAAAAGCTCGGTGAAAATATGATTCCCGATATGTTGGAATCCATACAATCCCGACTCAAGCACACCTTTTATCTGGATCTAAGGATGCTGGCCAGTTTCAGAATTGGGCTGGGTTCCATCACATTGTGGGATTTACTTAACCGTGTGGTCGCATTTGAAGCGCATTACGGAACCACCGGAGTATTACCTCCCAACAAAGCAACTTGGTATGCGGATTTCCTGGCACTCACACCACTGCATTTATGGTTAAGCACCGATTCCCAGCAAGCTCTTTTATTTTTCCTCCATGGATTAGCAGCATTGGCACTCATTTTCGGCCTAAAGACACGCTGGATGACTGTCATTTGCTGGCTTTTTTTAAACTCACTGCACATCCGTAATCCTGTAATCCTATATGGAGCGGACAGGGAATTGGCGGCGTTATTTTTCTGGGCCATGTTTCTTCCATTGGGTGCTCAATGGTCTTTGGACATGAAACAGCGTTGTGAGTGGCGGGGAAAATGCCGTACCGAAGGTTGGGCTTGTGCCGGATTAATTTTGCAGGTGGCACTTATCTATTTTACTTCAGTCTGGAGTAAATCAGGAAATGCCTGGAGCAATGGATCGGCGGTAGAGTTGGCGTTGAACATCGATGCTTATACCAGTGATTTTGGCCGCATGCTTCTCAGTTATCCGATTCTGTTGAAGGCATTGACTTATGGAACATTAACCATCGAGTGGATTGCGCCTTTACTCCTACTTGGAGGCCATCGAACATCCTTGAGAATGACAGGCTGCTGGATGCTGATAAGCCTGCAATCAGGGTTTCTGGTTTTTATGCGACTAGGGCTATTTCCTCTTGTATCCATCATTGCCCTAATCGCACTCATTCCTCTGCGCGTTTCATCACAAAAAGACAGAAGCAATCCCCCTAAACAATCAATCCACTCATCACTAGAAATCGCCGCGGTGATTTTTGTATGCCTGATGCTTATTTGGCAAGTGGCGATCATCCAAAACCAATTCAGGGCCAATGTTGTTTTGAGTAAAACACCTGATCCTATTGCCTGGATACTGAAGACGACACGGATGGCGCAATCATGGTCCATGTTTTCGCCAGATCCCCCAGAAAAGGACGGCTGGTTTATTCTGGAGTATCATGACACTCAAAAAGGCAAGTCGGTGGATTTGCTTAGAAACGGAGAAGCCATGAATTGGGAAAAGCAATCTTCGGATAGAAGAGGGTTTGGGGCAGATCGTTGGAAAGAATGGTTCAACAAAGTTCATTTGCGTGGATTAAATTGGGATCAAACGGTGAATTATTTCGCCCGAGAACACCGAAAGTTAAACCCATCGAATGAAGAGGAATCCTTCATGCCAATACGTCTTTGGTATGTGGAAGAATCTGCACAACGTCCTCATCAGGCCCCAGAACGTCATTTGCTATTTGAAAGCAAGCAATCGGATTCAACTTCAACCCGCTGACAACACCCACCGCATCCATCGATCCGCTAACATGGTAATTGCGATTGAAAAAAGGATTGCCATGAGGATGAACGTGCTCCATTCGCAAAGCACCAAACGTGAAACAAAGGTGCGCCGACACCCCAAGTAATGGAAGGTTTCAAATTCCTCCCTACGCAATCGATTGGACAGAAGTAAAATCATGCATGCCAGACCAAACACCGTAAGAGCAATCAACAAATAGTTAAGGTCCATAAATGATTTCACACGGATCACCCAAGCCATCATGGATTCCACGACATCCAATGGTCGAATGAGTTGAAGTCGGTTTGAAGAATGATTAAATTTACCCAGTAGTAACGTTTCTGCCTTGGTGCTGGAAGGCCAGATCAACAATGCCGTGATGGGCAACTCATGCATGGCTGAATGAAAATGAAATTCATTCTGATTCTGGTCGCTGATTTCAAGATAAGGCATGACCGAAGCACCTGCGGTGACAACTTCATCATCTGCATCCAGAATTTTCCCAGATTCTTCATTGAGCAAAGAAAGATCTTCATGACCATGTCCCAACCCTTCCATGATCCAGTGTGTTTTTAAATCAACAAAAACAGCAATATCATCAGGACTGCCGGTGGGAGCAAGAATACCCGTCACTTCCATTTTCAATGGATAATCACCGGCTAGATTAAATACATTGGATGGATCTGACATCAAACTGGACCCTGGTTCCAGATTGAGCGCCTCAGCTGCATTAGCACCCACAACACATTGCCCTAGTCGCACAAACATAGCACCACGTTGCACACGTATGTTGCGTGCCTCAAAGTATTCGAGCGTCGTGCCCACAATTGGATTAGAACCAGCGGTGAATCCGTAAGCGAGCGGGGCTGCATGGCCACGGCCTTCGGCATTCAAATCATGCCACACCTTAACAGGAAAAGTATCATGAATGTTTGCGCGAAAATATAGAGCGTGAAGAGTCAGATCATATTCGTTTCCTTTAACCCCAAGCAGAAGTGGTGAATCGGTGGCACGTTCCCTCACCGATTGCTCGAAGAGTCGTGTCAAGTGGCCCAAACACATCGGCAAGGAAAAGGTCAGGGTCAAACTGAGTAATAATACAACGGATTTCCCTCTATGAAAGATCAAGTATCGCCAAACAAAGAATAGCACGTGACGATTCATGATGGTTTAGAAATTTGATTAGGCTCCGATTGAAAGTCTGCAAAATCGATAATGCGATCAAACCCTTCGACCAAACTACGATCATGAGTCACCATGATCAGGGTGGAATTTTGCCTGGCAATTTCAGCAAGCATTAAATCCCTCACGATAATTTTATTGGCCGGATCCAAATTGCCGGTGGGCTCATCGGCAAGAACCAGTCCAGGTTTCAATAGAAGTGCCCGGGCGATGGCAGTGCGTTGTCGTTCTCCTTGGGAAAGTTGATGGATGGGACGACGCTGCATGGCCGTTAACCTCAATGCGTCGACCAATTCCGAAACACGTACATCCATTTTTGATTTCGTGTGATCATTGCATTCTGAAAGTCGCCAGGGAGTCAGAATATTTTCCTCCACATTCAGGTATTCGATCAGTTTAAAATCCTGAAATACATATCCAATGGAACGCTGCCGAATGGCTCGACGTTGGTTTCCGTTTTGATCTGTCAGATTGACAGGGCCGAAGTGAATGGAACCGCTGATTGCCTCTTCTATTCCGGCAAGAAGCTTCAGAAAAGTCGTTTTACCGGATCCACTCGGCCCCACAATGGCAACGGAGGCACCAGACTCGATGTGGAGCGATGGCAAGGAGAACTCGAACCCTGAGTGGGCCCAGCGAAACTGAAGGCTTTCAATCCGAATGTCCATTCAATGATAGAGTCGGCTGGACCACACCGGCGAGCATTTACCCGTCTCCCTTAGGGGAGTTCCCAGCACTACCCGATTCAGCGAATTGCTGAACTTGTTTTAATAGTTCGGTCGGGCTAAACGGTTTTGTCAGATAAGAGGAAGCTCCAGCCTTCTCAGCTTCTTCAGAATCTAAAGTATGTCCGCGTGCGGTCAATAATATGACTGGTATGCTCTTCAAGTCTGGGTCTGCTTTCAATTTTTTAAGTGCTGTCACGCCATCCATCCCAGGCATCAGCACATCCAATACGATCACGCTTGGCTTTTGAGCCGTGGCTACTTCCAAGGCTTGTCTACCATCGCTTGCTTTCAGTATTTCGAAATTCCCCTTTCGTAAGGTGAATTCAATAAACTTTAGCATGTGAGGTTCATCGTCTGCTATCAGGACTCGATTTATCATCCGTTCTCCACTAACAAAATGAAGGTTTGATCATCCTTCAGTTGATCTCCGCTATTGACTCTTAAATGGTCCTTGAGGGATGCCTGAAATCCCGATGCTTTTTGGTCAATACAACGTGCATCCTTAAACCAACGTACCAATCGTTTTTGACCTAATAACTCATTCCCTACCATTTGTGTCGTGGTTTCCACAATCCCATCGGTGTACATCAACACCCGACACTCCCGGGGAATCCCCGTTTCCAATTCTTCAAACTCTGGATTTTTCATCACCCCAAGAGGAAGTCCTTCCGGCGAATGCGTTTTGATAGGCAGCGTTTCATTTCGAGCAGACAAAAGCAATGGGCAATGTCCAGCATTACTAATGCGCATGACACGTTTACCAAGGTCGCAATATGCAATTTGAGCTGTAATGAACATATCCACTCCTGAAAGATCCTCAAACATAGATCTATTCAATTTTTCCATCAGCTCCGCGGGTCGTTCAAACAGTTCTGTCGATGAACGTACCAGACTCCTGAAAATAGCGGCAAAAATAGACGCGGGCACACCCTTCCCCATGACGTCGGCTATGACAAGTAATACCTTATTGGGATCCGACTCATGATGGATCACATCAAAGAAGTCACCACTTACATTTCTTGAGGTAATACATTCGCCGGCAAGTGTGAAACCTTCCATTTCAGGCCAATGAGACGGCAGCAATGAATTTTGAATGTTATGAGCAATTTCCAACTCCTTGGAAATTTTGCCAAATTTTATGCGCTCTTCCTGACGAGATATGTTAATGAGCTGCAAGGCCAAGAAGTCAGCAAACGTATGCATGACGTTGGTTTGTGCAGATGTAAAGGGTTCGTCAGATTCGGAAGCCCCCACACTCAAGACACCTATCAATTCCTCACCAATAATAATCGGATGAACCTGAATATACTTTGCGTTAAAAGCATTCACTGGATCGGCCGGATCCAATTTTTCCAAGTTAGTGTCTCTCAGAACATCCTTCCGGTTAACGATGCTCAAGGGTTCAAGGAAGTGTTGGGATTCACCTGGGCCCCAACCCAAAGGTGGCATATTGAGATTGGCCGAAGAACGGGAATAAGTATGAATCAGACGCTTTTTCTCATCACATGTTCGGAACAAATAACAGTTTGCCCCCATAATGGTGATTAACTGTTGAAGAAGGCGATCCGCAAAACTATTAATATCATCAAGTTTACCGAGTTCAGTGCCGAATTGAAAAATGGCTGAAAGACTTTCATAACAAGAAAACAATTCCTCCTGCATCGAGTCCAGAGACTTATCTGATTCGTCAAGCTGGCCCTCGAGGGTTTGAATACGTTCTTGCCACTTCTTCTCCTCCGCATTAAATGCCTGAGTTAATTTCCTATTTTTTCGCAGAAGAAGTCGATTTGAATGAGTCCCACGGAGGTAGTCGGAATCATCCATCAACTGATGTATCATATAAACACCGCGCCCATCTTCACTATTTGATGATGGAAGGCTGGGAGATACGGGCCAACAGAAGCCCTGGGTATGATCTTGCACCAATACCTCGACGTAATCGGGACGAACCATTACTTCGATGGCGACAGGGTGCGAACTGCCATTCTTAGCAAGTTTGCAGTGGAGAATGGCATTATTAACCCCTTCCTGAATGGCAACTTCCCATGCTCCACGTTCATTAAAATCGAATCCGCAAGTTTCCAAGAATGCGATCACTCTCCGAATCGGGGTACGTGCAGCGTCCATATCGCATTCAAATTGAACGTAAAAAGATGGCAGAGCTTCACGACGCATGAGAAAGCCTCCTTGAGATGACAACTATTGCCGCGTAATTTCCAATAATCGATGGAGCCGTGTCAATTCCAAAACCTGCTCCACAATGGGCGTTGGGTTTTTGATACGAACCAGTCCATTTTGTTGGCACATGACCTTGTGAAGTGAAATGAGTAATCCCAGTCCACTACTGTCCAAAATACGAACCTCAGACATATCAATATCAAGAACTTCATGCTCTGGACGAATGCGACTGCGCACATCATCTTTCACTGATCCAGCATTGGTGGCTGTCAGTTCCTTGATTCCTGTGATGACAATCCGATCACTAGTTGATTCAAATTCCATAAGATCTGGCTGTGATAGGTCATTCAACGACCTGTTAATAATCTCCCGTAACACCACTCTAGACGACGCCATTGAATGATTGCAACTGGATTGTATTCCAAACATTTGAGCTTGCTTGACCCAGATCTCACCTCTAGCATACTTCCATCCCTTATGTCTCCTTTTTCCGCAGAAATCATTGGAACAATGATCCTTGTCTTGCTGGGCAATGGCGTCGTTGCTGGCGTCGTCCTACAGAAAACTAAAAGCCATAATTCAGGCTGGATTGTCATTACCGCAGGTTGGGGTATGGCAGTTGCCATGGCGGTTTACTTGGTAGGAGCGATCAGTGGAGCACACCTCAATCCCGCCGTAACCGTTTCGCTGGCAAACATAAGAC
>Ga0233439_10005453_pt1 | contig 11797 bp, 13 predicted proteins | sample SI_123_September_6_FD_182713 | JGI IMG/M metagenome (GOLD analysis project Ga0233439, IMG submission 182713) | Seawater microbial communities from Saanich Inlet, British Columbia, Canada - SI_123_September2016_100_MG | ecosystem: Environmental > Aquatic > Marine > Inlet | place: Canada: British... | reverse complement strand
GTTGATTAACACGAAAACACCAGCCGCGTCGAGATGGGAGGGGATATGACGGAAGCAGAGGATAGTATCTGGCATTGCCTCTCGTGCGGTCACATCTATGATCCTAAGCTGGGTGCGCCGGAGGACGGCATTCCGCCGGGGACACCATTCGAGGGTTTGCCGGGCAATTGGACATGCCCGGAATGCGGCGTTCACAAGGGTAACTACGCCAGGCGATAATTACGCCCGGCGGGCTATGAAGTCATAGGAGCAGAGACTTTGGCGGAGGATTTTGATTTAACGACGGCGGATGCGATCCTCGATCCGACCCCCATTTTTGCCGCCATGCTGCAACGGGAACCGGTGCATTACAGCCCGTCCCTGAAATCCTGGGTGATCGCCGATTACGACAACGTGAAATTGGCGTTGAGCGATCCACGCTTTTCGGTCGAGAAGATGTCGCCTTTCGCGGATCACATGGCCGGCGGGGCCGATGCCCATAAGATCCGGGAGCTGACCCGGGTATTGGGCGGCTGGATGGTCTTTAAGGACCCGCCCGCCCATAGCCGCCTGCGCCAAGTGCTGCAGCAGCCTTTCAAGCCGCGGGAAATGGAAAAACTACGTCCCGCCATCATCGATATCGCAGAAGAAGTAATCGCCGAGATGGCACCGAAAGCAGGCCAGGTGGTGGATTTCATCGCGGCATTCGCCAACCCACTGCCCGCCCGCGTCATCGGCACTTTGATCGGCGTCGATGTCGCCATGGTACCGCAACTGACCGCATGGTCACTGGATATCGCAAAGTTTGTATTCTCTGCCCGGGACACACCGGACAAATATGACCGGGCCTACAGGGCGGTCATGGACATCGAAGTTTTTTATCGTCAGGTCATCGCAGATCATCGGGCCCGGCCCCGGGATGATATGTTGAGCCATATGATTGCCTACCATGATGATGACGATGGTGGGCCCCTTACGGACGATGAAATCGTCTCCATGCTGGTGCTGTTCCTGTTCGCGGGCCATGAAACAACGACAAACCTGATCGCCAACGGCCTGTTGGCTTTGCTGCAAAATCCCCGCCAAATGGCCCAACTACAAAGCAACGACGCCCTGTTGCCCAGCGCCATTGAGGAATTCCTGCGTTTTCAAGGACCGGTGCAAACCGTGGTACGGATCGCCAAGGAAGATGTCCCCATGGCCAATATCACCATTTCTGCCGGTGATCGGGTATTCGGCTTGCTTAACGCATCCCATCGGGACCCCAGCATGTTCGACAACGCCGATGCTGTCGATATTCAGCGCGCGCAGAACCCCCATGTCGCCTTTGGTTTCGGCATTCACATGTGCATTGGTGCACCCCTGGCCCGGATCGAGGGGCAGGAGGCGTTTCGGGCTTTATTACGCCATTTCGACAATTTCAAACTGGAGACCACAGCGCTTACCTGGCGCGATGATTTTGTCACCCGGGGTCTGGAAACATTACCTATATCATTTCAACAGCGGATAGACTGATCGTTACGCGCAGGACGCATCCATGGGAGAGAGATTTTGACATTTAAGAACCAGACAATCGTTGTAACCGGGGCTGCTGGGAATTTGGGCCGGGCCGTCGTCGCCGCCTTCCATGCCGCCTCGGCCCGGGTGGTCCTTGTGGATGCAAAATTGGAATTCCTCGACAACAGCTTTCCCGGTGATGATCCCAAATTGGTGAAAGTCGCCGTCGATCTGCTGGATAGAGGGGCAACCGCCGCCGCGATGAAGGATATTCATGGCAAATGCGGCGAAATAAATGCGCTTGCAGCCCTTGCGGGCGGCTTTCACATGGGGGAAACCGTGCATGACACCCCGGATGAAAAATGGGACCTGATGCATGACCTGAACGTGCGAACATTGCTGCACACAACATCCGCCGTCGTGCCTTATATGATTGAACAGGGCGGCGGCAAAATTGTTACCGTCGGGGCCAACGTGGCCCTCAAAGGCATCCCCGGCATGGGGGCTTATTGCACCTCGAAAAGTACCGTCATGCGCCTGACCGAGGCAATGGCGGGAGAGCTGCGGGACAAAGCCATCAACGTCAATTCCGTGCTGCCCAGCATTATCGACACACCCATCAACCGCGCCGACATGCCCGACGTGGATCCCGCGCAATGGGTTGCACCATCGGATCTGGCGGCCGTGATCATGTTCTTATGTTCAGCCCAGGCGGGGGCTATTCACGGTGCTCTTATCCCGGTAGTTGGCCTGTCCTAATCATTGATCAGTTAAGACTCTCAAACGCTCCCTATGCCGTCAAGCGGCACGCCGAATTCGACTTTTGATCGGCGCAAAACAGGGGCGGTCTTGACAGAGGCGACGTTCGGCGCGGCGATTAATTCGGCTGTGAGAAAATTTTGCCAGGCGTCCCAGTCCTGGGCCACGACCTTCAGAATGAAATCAGCCTCGCCGGTCAGCATGTGACATTCCCTGATCATGGGCAATTTCGCCATCCGCTGTTCAAAGGCAGAGAGGTCGTCTTCGTGCTGGCTATCCAGACCGATCCAGACGAACACCGCCAGGCCATAGCCCAGTTCCTCACCATTCAGATCAGCATGGTAGCCTCTGATCAGCCCGGCCTGTTCCAAGGCCCGAACCCGGCGCAAACAAGGTGGAGCCGAGATACCGACCCGGCGGGCCAGCTCGACATTGGTAATGCGTCCATTATCGCGTAATTGTTCCAGGATGTGACGGTCGATGGCGTCCAGCTTTACCTTTGACACGGGAAAAATTCCCTCCGTTCAGGCTATAGATGGTCCCAGGGTGGTATTTGCCTAGCCTGCGCAATAATATTACCCACGCAACAATATTTCACAACCGGTTCCCCGAATTTACGAAAATTCATTTGCGAATTATGACCATGGCACCCAATACAAAAAGCACCGGACCAAACTGCTGGGTCGTCACCCCCGGCCACGCGGGGATGGAAAACCAGGCCCTGGCCTTGGCTGAGGCCGTGGGATTGCCCCTCACGGTCAAACGGGTACGACCGCGCGCGCCCTGGACCTGGCTGCCGCCCGGTTGGTGGCCCTGGCCCCGTGCGGCGTTGGGTGGGGACAGTGATCCGATCGAGGCACCCTGGCCGGATCTGTTGATATCCTGCGGCCGGCGCGCCGTGCCCTACGCTTTGTTGGTGAAGCGTGAAAGCGCAGGCGCCACCACCATTGTTCATATTCAGAACCCGCAAACCCGGCTGTCCGCCTTCGATCTGGTCGCCCCACCCCGCCACGACCATCTGGCCGGTGCCAACGTCGTCGAGACGGAAGCGTCCCTGCATCGGATCAACGCCGCACGTCTGGACACAGCCGCAGAGGTCTTCGCCCCGCAGCTGGCGCATTTGCCCCGGCCCCTGGTTGCTGTCCTGATCGGCGGCAGTAATTCCTGTTATCAACTAACACCAAAAATTGTGGCCGATTTGGCCGCACAGTTACGTACCTTGTGCGTGGAACAAGGCGTCGGCCTGGCCGTCACCCCGTCGCGGCGCACGGGCAGCGACAATATCGAAACCCTGCGCCAGGCCTTGGCGGGGTTGCCTGCGGTGGTCTGGGATTTCGCGGGCGACAATCCCTATTTCGGATATCTGGGCCTGGCGGATGCGATCATTGTGACCTGCGATTCGGTAAATATGGTCTCCGAAGCCTGCGCCACGGGAAAACCAGTGCACGTGGTGCACCTGTCGGGCGGCAATCGCAAATTCAATGAATTCCACGCCAGGATGGAAAACGCCGGCTATACCCGGCCCTTCGCAGGCAAATTGGAACACTGGCCCTATCAGCCAGCAGATGATGTCGGGAAAGTGACGGCCAGAATACATCAACTTTTGGCAGAAAAGGGGCATGTCCCAGAAGAGTCGGCCAACCTGACTTGAAGACGGCCCGGAGGCGTTATACATACGATAGAGGATTTAAATATTCTGAGCGTCCCCGTAGATGGGACCATTCATATTGTCAGTTCTAGTTCAAAGAGTGAGGAGTGCGCTATGTCGCAGACCCATCATAGCCGCGTCATGATACTTGGTTCGGGCCCCGCCGGTGCCACCGCCGCGATTTATGCCGCGCGTGCGGGTTTAGAGCCGATGATGGTACACGGCCTGCAACCGGGTGGGCAGATGACCATCACAACGGATGTGGAAAACTATCCGGGCTTTGCCGAAGTCATCCAAGGCCCCTGGCTGATGCAGCAGATGGAAGAACAGGCCAAGGCTGTCGGCACCAATATTATTCATGACATAATCGTTGATGTGGACTTTACCACCAGACCCCTGCGTTGCACTGGTGACAGTGGTGATACCTATACCGCCGATACCCTGGTCATCTCCACCGGTGCCCAGGCCAGTTGGCTGGGTCTTGCCTCGGAGCAGAAATATCAAGGCTTTGGCGTCTCGGCCTGTGCGACCTGCGATGGCTTCTTCTATCGCGACAAGCCGGTCTGTGTGATCGGTGGCGGCAATACGGCGGTGGAAGAGGCACTGTATCTGACCAATTTTGCTTCGAAAGTGACATTGATCCATCGTCGCGACAGCCTGCGGGCGGAAAAAATCCTGCAGGAACGCCTATTACGGCATGAAAAAATTGAGGTCCTGTGGGACCATGTCCTCGAAGAAGTGTTGGGCGATAACCAGCCGCCGGGCGTAACCGGCGCACGTGTCCGCAATGTTAAGACGGACGCAGTGACGGATTTGGCTGTTGACGGTGTCTTTGTCGCCATTGGTCACGTCCCCCAGACTGAATTGTTCAAGGGCAAACTGGCCATGGATGACGAGGGTTATTTACGAACCGCGCCCGACAGCACAGCGACAGAAATACCCGGTGTATTTGCCGCCGGCGATGTCCAGGACAAGATCTACCGCCAGGCGGTGACCGCAGCGGGAACCGGATGCATGGCAGCCCTGGAAGTCGAGCGCTATTTGGGTGCCCAGAGTGATGCGGATGAGGCGACAATCAAGGCGGCGGAATAGAACCTGAATGGAGCCGAAATGAAGCCGGTAGAGGCACTCTAATGCCAATGGATTGGGACAAACTACGGGTATTTCATGCCGTCGCGCTTGCGGGCAGTTTCACCCATGCGGGGGAGGATTTAAACCTCAGCCAATCTGCGGTTAGCCGGCAGATTTCAGCGCTTGAGGATGAGCTTGGCGTGCAGTTGTTTCATCGCCACGCCCGGGGTTTGGAATCCACCGAACAGGGCGATTTGCTTTATCGTGCGGCGCACGAGGTTTTTGACAAACTTTCCGAAGTGCGGACCCGTCTGACGGATAGCAAGAATGTTCCCGCCGGCGATCTGCGGATCACCACGACGGTTGGTTTGGGGTCGACCTGGTTGACGCCCCGAACCCATGATTTTCTGGAACTCTATCCCGATATTCGCCTGTCAATAATTTGCGACGACCGGGAACTGGATCTGGGTATGCGGGAAGCTGATGTCGCGATCCGTATTACCGAACCGCGGCAGCCGGATCTGATCAAAAAGCGCCTCTTCACGGTGCATTCCCATCTATACGCATCGCCTGATTACTTAAAACGTCATGGCACGCCGCACAGTATCGACGACTTGGATGATTGCCCCTTGATCGCCTATGGCGATCATGCCCCCACCACATTACGCAATGTGAACTGGCCGCGCACCGTCGGGGTAAAACCCCATGGTACGCCGCGAAAAACCATATTACAGGTCAACAACATCTACGGCCTTTTGCTGGCCATCGAAAGCGGAATGGGCATCGGTTCCTTACCCGACTACATGATTACACCCGATAGACCGCTGCAACGTATTCTGCCAGAGGCGGAGGGCCCGACCACGGATGCTTATTTCGTCTATCCGGAAGAATTAAGAAACACCAAAAGAATCGGGGTGTTCCGGGACTTTCTTGAAGAACAGGTTCGACAATGGCGGTTTTGAGAATGCCGAGGTATGCATCTGACGCATACCTAATATGCAATACTTTCAATGGCGGAACGGCAGTCTAATCCTTAAATTTTACTATAGAATGTTGCGATGCAGCATTCTCGGCGGACCCTCTCACACCCCCCCGTGTACGGGTGGTTCGCCTAGCGTCTCCCAAGACGTGAAGCCTCCCTGTTAGACTGGCCCGGAAATCCTAGATTTCCGGGCCTCTTTTTTTGCTTCATAACATTCCCATAACAGCGGAATGGAGCAAAACAGGGCAAGAAATCAGAAACAAATTCCTTTAGAGGTCGAAACGATAATTATAGTGATTCGCATTTCAATGTCGCATTCGCCCGCCATCAACTGAAAAATGCAAGCCCATTTTATCGAAACACCCAATGGGGTTTCGTTTTTATCTTAAGCCAAGTGTCTTCCGCGCCTCGCTGGGGCTTTGTACTTTGCCCCCCAGACTTTCAACAATGGTCACCGCGCGATTGACCAGATCAGCGTTGGATGCGAACACGCCTTTATCCAGATATAAATTATCCTCCAATCCAACGCGGACATGCCCGCCCAGCAACATCGCCTGAGCCACCATGGGCATCTGCATGGACCCTAGGCCAAAGCCTGCCCAGATTGCCCCAGGCGGCAGGTTATCCACCATCGCTTTCATGGTCTGGGTATTCGCCTCCGCCCCATAGGGAACGCCAAGGCAAAGTTGATACAAAGGCGGTGGGTCGAGCAATCCTTCGCTGAGCATTTGTTTTACGAACCACAGATGGCCGAAATCAAATATCTCTACCTCCGGTTTAACGCCCGCTGCCTGGATGCCTTTGGCCATGACCCGCAAGGTATCCACGGTATTGGTCATCACGTAATTGCCTTCACCGAAATTCATGCTGCCGCAATCAAGGGTGCAGATTTCGGGCCGTAATTCGATGACATGTTCCAGGCGTTCGTCAGCGCTGGCCATATCGGTCATATTGCCCAATTTCATGGGCTCCTCCGGCGGGCCGAAATAGACGTCGCCCCCCATGCCTGTGGTCAGATTGATCACGACATCCGCGCCGTTGTCACGGATCCGGGCAACCGTTTCCCGATACAAGGCCGGATCACGGCTGGCCTCCCCGGTTTCGGGATCGCGGACATGAAGATGCACCGCCGCCGCCCCTGCCTCTGCCGCCTCTATAGCCGAGGCGGCGATCTGCTCTGGTGTGACGGGTATATTGGGGTGCTTACCCACTGTATCGGCAGACCCTGTTACAGCACAGGTAATGATTACGTTCCGGTTCATTTTCAATCCTTTGTATTCATCAAGGCCCGCCCAAGGTCTCCGTATGGCCATCCACGGGAATGACCTGCCCGCTGATCTTAGCCCCCGCATCAGAGGCCAGAAACAGCGCCACCGCCGCGACATCATCCGCAGAAACAAAAGTCCGTAGGGAGGACGTGCGGTAGTAATCTTCACGGATGGCGTCAGGGCTCAAATCACGGGCCGCCGCCTCCGCCGCGATCACGCGCTCCAACCGATCGCCTTCGACAGATCCCGGCGCGATGGCATTGACCCGAATGCCAAATGGACCAACCTCCATGGCCAGACTTTTCGTCAGCCCCACCACGGCCCATTTGGAGGCCGCATAGGGACTGCGCATGGGAAACCCCAATATACCGGCGTTCGAGGCAAGGTTGATGATACTGCCTGCCCCCTGTGCCTTCATCAAAGGCAGCGCCTGGCGCGCGCACAAAAAGCCGCCATCCACATTGACCGTCAGACAACGACGCCATTCATCGGGTGATAGATCTTCCAGAAATCCTGCCGGGCCGGCAATGCCTGCATTGTTCACCAACACATCAATGCCGCCTAAATGTTCGCCCAGGTATCGGAATAGCGCCGCCACAGCGTCCGGATCAGCGACATCTGTCTTAACCGCAGCGATATCCGGGGCCTCGTCCGCCAGGGCATCCAATGCTCCTTGATCGACGTCACAGACGACCACCCGGCCGCCCTGCTGGCGAAAGGCAAAGGCAATGGCGCGGCCAATTCCGCTGGCCCCTGCGGTCACCAGAACACGTTTGTTTTGCAGGCCTCCGTCTTTTAGGCCACTGGTCATGTCGAGGCGTCCTGCAGCCGGGATAACAGCGCGATCAACTGTTTCTGCTCCGCCAGATCCAGGCCGTGGGAGATACGGATTTCATGCTCCGCCACTTTGGTTCGGGCCTGGGCCAACAGGGTTTGTCCCTGATCCGATAGCCGCAAGGCATAGGATCGCCGATCACGGGGCACCGGTTCGCGCAATACCAACCCGCGGCCTTCAAGGCGATCGATCACCGCAACGACGGTGGAACGGTCAATACCCAATGCATTGCCCAGGCGGGTTTGGTTCAGACCGGAATTGGCCTGTATCAAAATCAGGACGCCAAACTGCCCCGGTGTGATATCGCACGCCTTCAGACTCTCCGAAAAATCCTGAAATACCGCCGTTTGCGCACGGCGCAAATTATAACCGATCAAGCCCGGCAACAGATCATAGTCAAAGCTGTCTTTGTCCGGATCAACGCTGTTTTGTGCTTTCTTCATTGGATGGCAAGGCTAGGCCACTTCACCGATTGGAGAAAGGGAATTTCTGCTTTAGATTGGCAAATAGGTACAGGAAATGGGGATGGGATTGGACGTGAGTTACCAGGTTAAAATACGTGGCACCGATAAGGTGGTCAAAGTGGGCAAGGACGAAACGATACTTGAAGCGGCCCTTGCCGCAGACATCGATTATCCGTTCGGCTGTCAGTCCGGCAATTGCGGGGCTTGTAAATCCCGCCTGTTGGCCGGCGAGGTGGAGATGGAGGATTATTCCGAATTCGCCCTGACGAATGATGAACGGGACCAGGGCCAGATCCTGGCCTGTTGCTCTATCCCTGTCGCGGATTGTGATGTGGCCTGGCTGGATCTGGAGGAAACTGTCCAACACAGCCAGCAGTCCCTGGACTGTGAAGTGGTCGCTGTGGAACGCGCCACCCACGACATCGTCATCATCAAACTAAAAGGTGCGAGTGGCACCCTGGCCTTTTCCCCTGGGCAATATGCCGCCCTTGGTTTCGCCGGTCAGCCGGCCCGGGACTTCTCCATGGCGGGGGAACCTTATGGCGATATTCTGGAGTTTCATATCCGTGCCATCGCGGATGGTCAGGTCAGCCAATATGCCCAAACAGACGTCAAGGTTGGCGACAGAGTGGCCCTGTCCGGACCCATGGGCCTGGCCTTTCTACGGGAATTGCACAGCGGCCCGATCCTGGCGGTGGCGGGTGGCTCCGGCCTGGCCCCCATGAAATCGATTGTGGAAGCGGCCCTGGCAAAAAATATGCCGCAGGCCATAACCTTGTATTTTGGTGCCCGGGAAGAACGAGACCTATATCTGGTCGATCATTTCGAAGCCTTGGCGGCGAAGCACGGTAATTTCAGCTTCATTCCTGTCCTGTCCGACGAGACCGGCGCCACGAACCGGCGCACGGGCATGTTGGCGGACGCCATTGCGGAAGATATCCAGAACATGGACGGCTACAAAGTTTACACCGCCGGCCCGCCACCAATGGTCGATGCGGTACAAGCCTTACTGGAACGTCAGGGTGGCCGGGCGGAGGATCTACACGCCGATCCATTCTATACGGCCCATGAATTAGCAGCCCAGAAAGGTAGCTGAGGGAGACGGACGATGAGCGCTGAAGTACAGAGCAATAGCGAGCGGCAGGCCTATTATGACCGCATCGCGCCGGCCCATCTGACACCGTTGTGGGAGGTCTTTGCCGATCTGGTCACGCCTGAGCCTAAATCTCAGGCGATACCCGCCGTCTGGCATTATGACAAGATCCGTCCGTTCATATTGGAATCCGGCGGCCTGATCACCGCCATGGAGGCGGTCCGTCGGGTTCTGATCCTGGAAAATCCAAATCTTCCGGGCCAATCCAAGATCACCAATACCCTGTATGCGGGCCTGCAACTGATCCTGCCGGGAGAAGTCGCCCCGGCCCATCGTCACAGCCAATCCGCCCTGCGCTTTATTGTCGAAGGACAAGGTGCCTATACGGCGGTTGAAGGCGAGAAAACCATCATGAGCCCAGGCGATTTCGTCACCACGCCGTCATGGGCCTGGCACGATCATGGCAATGATACGGACCAACCCATGGTCTGGCTGGATGGCCTGGACATCCCGATCGTGAATTTCTTTGATGCCTCATTTGCCGAGAACCTGGATCAGGACAGCCAGTCCCTCTCCAAACCGGCGGGAGATTCACTGGCACGGTACGGCGCGGGCATGCTGCCCATGGGCTATGAACAGGTCTCCCCCACCTCCCCCGTCTTCAACTACCCCTATGCCCGCACCCGTGAGGCGTTGGAGCAGATGCGCAAGGTAGAGGAATGGGACCCCTGTCATGGCCTGAAGATGTGTTACATCAATCCGGTCACCGGTGACTATGCCATGCCGACCATGGCCACATTCATGCAATTGATCCCCAATGGCCTGACCACAGCGCCGTATCGATCCACGGACGGCATGGTCTATAGCGTGGTCGAAGGCAGCGGGCGCACCTTTGCCAATGGCCAGGAACTATCCTGGGGTCCGCGCGATACCTTTATCATTCCAAGCTGGTGCCACCATCATCATGAAGTTGACGGCGATGCGGTGCTGTTCAGTTTCTCCGACCGCCCGATCCAGGAAAAGCTGGGTCTGTGGCGGCAAGATCGCGGTAATCACTAAGGCACAAGTGGCACTAGGACATATATGGCAGCGAACGAATACGAATTCCTGGACGAGGCGGAGCTGAGCGATTTTCCCGGCCTGATGGCGGTCTCTCAATTCGTTCGCATGCTGGCTGAGGTGCCGTGGTTCGGCGGCCTGGGGCTGGAGCTGGACGGGCGGGAGATATTGCTGTCGGAGGATTACCTGCTCGCCCTCGGCTTCCCCGATGCCTATATCTCGCCAGTTGAGAATTGGGAGGAAGCCGCCGCCGCTGCCGCCAATCCGGACTGGAATACGGAATGGTGGGAGGCGGAGGAACAGGTCCGCGTCGCCCTGGTCTCCGAAGCCTGCCTGAAGGCGGATGAAGAGACGGTCATGATCGCCCTGACCCATCTGCAGAACCAATCGATTGAGGCGGTGTTGGAACCAGCGGAACTGGCCGCGGAAGCTGCCGGCATCGAGGATGAGGAATTGATCCGTGCGGCAGCCGGTGCCGGCGCCCAGGCGATCTATCAGGCCGGCCTGTTACTGGCGGCGGAGAACGAAGACGATGAACATCATGCCTTTGCTTTGAAATACCGCCTGTTTGAATCCGGCCGCTGGCCCATCGGTGTCGTCGGCAACAGTTTTCATATTTTTTAGTCCACAATCAAATTTGACACACATTTCCTGACACGCATTGGAGCCCCCCATGGCCTTCGCCATTACCCCGCCGCCGCAAGCCAGCGTCCCCGTACAGGGTGGCGATCCTTTTCCCGTGCGGCGGATTTACTGCGTCGGGCGCAATTATGCCGCCCATGCCCGTGAAATGGGCCACGACCCTGATCGGGAACCGCCGTTCTTTTTTATGAAACCGGCGGACGCCATTGCCATGGATGGCAGCAGCATCGCCTATCCCCCGGCAACGTCAGATCTTCACCACGAGATCGAGCTGGTGGTCGCCCTGGCCAAGGGCGGCAGCAATATTCCCGAAGATCAGGCCCTCGACCATGTCTTCGGCTATACGGTTGGTTTGGACATGACCCGGCGTGATTTACAGGGCGAGGCCAAGACGAAAGGCCGGCCCTGGGATACCGGCAAAGGCTTTGACAATTCCGCCCCCATGGGGGTTTTACGCACAGTCGCCGATGTGGGTCACCCCACCGATGCGCGGATATCTC
>Ga0233439_10005451_pt1 | contig 11800 bp, 10 predicted proteins | sample SI_123_September_6_FD_182713 | JGI IMG/M metagenome (GOLD analysis project Ga0233439, IMG submission 182713) | Seawater microbial communities from Saanich Inlet, British Columbia, Canada - SI_123_September2016_100_MG | ecosystem: Environmental > Aquatic > Marine > Inlet | place: Canada: British... | reverse complement strand
ACTACGTAAAGTTTATTTACGTAGTAATATAATTACATTATTTTCACCGAAGGTGAATGTTGCTACGCAAAATAAAAGTATGATTTCTACATTCACCTTCGGTGAATCGAATAAAAATTGGCAGGGGTATTATTTTCGCCAAAGGCGAAAAGAACACTATTAACCGTTATAAATTGACAGGGGTATGATTTTCGCCAAAGGCGAAAAGAATAACACCCTGGTAAAACTTAGAACCTAGTGAATTTCAAGGAAATTCACTAGGTTATAAAAATTGATATAATAACTAAATATAATTTATTATATTATTATCATACAATGAGTAACTATAGTCAACTAACTATTAAAAGAATTAATGGCGAAATAAAACAATTTTTGAAAATGAAAATGACCGAAAAAAATTTAGAAAATATTATGATTTATCCAAATCCTGATAATATTTTAGAAATATATTTTTTAATTAAAGGTGACCCAGAGTCACCCTTCAATAAAGGTGAATATATGTGTAAATTAATACATAATCCATCGTATCCATTGAAAGCACCTGATTACCATGTATTAACACCAAATGGAAGATTTGAAATTAACAGAAATATATGTTTAACCAACTCTGCATTTCATCAAGGAGATTGGGCACCTGCAGCATGGAATCTACTTACATTACTAAATGGTTTCTATTCTATTTGGCACTCTACTTCACCTGAAGACAAGGTGGGTATAGGTCATCTAAAAAAAGAGCCTGATGATATAATCAAAATAGCAAGTGAAAGTAAAGAATATAATAAATTAAAATTAACTATGCTTTATAATACTATAACAAGTATAAGTACTAGCACAAGTGCTAGTGTATCTGCCTAAACATTATTTGGTTTTGTAGTATATCCAATTGATGTTAACAATTGTTCTAATGTTATTTTATCTGGATCAACCCCCTCGGGTAATGATACATTTCTTTTTTTATTCTTACCTGTAGTTGAAATCTGTGCATAATAACCATACGGTCCCTTTTTAACATTGATAGTCGTATCTTTCATCTTAAATGATTTCATTGCATGAGGATCGCCCGATTCTATTAATGTTTTTGCATATACCAAATCAACATTATCTTCGTCTTTTGTTTCATCCTTGATTGAAATTGTATTTTTAGAATATTTAAGATATAATCCAAACTGACCTTTATGTAGATAAACATCAGATTTATTATATTTTCCTAAATACTTTGGAAATAGTAATAGTTTCATTGCACCTTCAACATCAATAGTACTACCAACAGAATCTTTAATCGGCGCAAATTTCCATTTACCTTCTTCTAGAATTTTAACATATGGTCCATACTTGCCTTCACCTTGAAATATTTCAGCACCATTTTTATCTTTTCCAACCATTCTATCAGTTATACTTAAATTTTCTATATGACCAAGATTTTTATTAAGTTCATCAACGATTGGACTAAACATCTTATAAAATTTATCTAATACATTAAACCATTTTGCTTCACCAACAGCAATCTTATCTAAATATTTTTCAAATTTAGCGGTAAAATCTACTTGCATTATTGGTTCAAAGTTCTCTACCATGAATGCTGTTACAGTTTCACCAATTTTAGTAGGAGATATTTTTTGACTTTCTTTACCTATTACTATTTCTTTCGTTTTAACAGTATATTTAAACTCTTTCTTGTTTTTAGTAATATTCATTTGTTCTGAGTTCTTCCTAAAACCATCAATATTTTTTATTTCAACATAATTTCTATCCATTATCTTAGATATAATACTTGCATATGTAGATGGGCGTCCAATTCCATTCTTTTCCAAATTCTTAACAAGACCTGCTTCATTAAATCTTAATGGTAGTTTACTATATTCTTCATTAACTGATATATTACTATATTTAATAGCCTTATCTTTCTTAATATCTATAGCACTTGTTTGTTTTTCTTTATTATCTTTCGTATCAGATTCATTATCATTTACTTCTACGTTATTGTATAGAATTAAGAATCCTTGGAATGTAATATTTTCCAATGTTGAAATAAATATAGACTTATTTGGTAATTTAGATCTTTTAGTTGGTGTTAACAAATCTACATCCAATGTTTGAACTTCGACAATTGCATTTGACATTTGACTTGCTAGTGTTCTATTTCGGATAAGCTTATATACTTTTTCACTATCAGATGATAACCTACCTTCAGTTGATTCAGTAGAGACATTTGTTGGTCTAATTGCTTCATGTGCTTCTTGTGCACCTTTACTTTTTTTATTAAAGTTTTTAGGATCAGAATATGTCTTGCCATAAGTTTTAATAATAAATTCTTTACATTCATCTTGTGCCTGTTGAGATAAATTAGTTGAATCAGTTCTCATATATGTTATATATCCAGCTTCGTATAATTTCTGTGCGGCATCCATTGTTCTCTTTACATTAAAATGTAATTTAGTAGATGAATCTTGTTGTAAAGTTGATGTTGTAAACGGCGGTGATGCTTTTCTAATTGAATCTTTTACACTAATATTCTTAACTGTGAATTCATCTTCTTGTGTAATACTTTTTAAAAATTCTTCTGCATCTTCCTTGTTCTCAAATTTATATAAATCACCTTTTTGTGATTTATTCATCATTAAAGAACCATTAAACTTTGTCTTTTTATATTCAAAGTTGGCACTTGTTTTAAAATATGGATTAGAAATAGCATTTTTAATTTCAGTTTCTTTATCAACTATTATTTTAACAACAACTGATTGTACTCTTCCTGCAGATAATTGACCTTGCATTTTTTTCCATAAAATAGGAGTAATTTTATATCCAACTAATCTATCTAATAAACGTCTAGCTTGTTGAGCATAAACCATATTATAATCTATAGTAGTTGGATTTTCGATTGCATTCTTGATTGCTGGCTTTGTAATCTCATGGAAAACAATTCGTTCACAATTTTTTAATTTTAATAAATCTTTCAAACTTGATGCAATCATTTCACCTTCTCTATCTTCATCTGCAGCTAAAATTACTTTTGAACAATCCTTCGCAAGTCCTCTTAATTCTTTAATTACTTTTTCTTTCCCTTGAATAATTGTATATGCTGGTTCAAAGTTATTACCAATGTCAATTGATAATTCTTTACTATTTAAATCTCGACAACATCCATAAGATGCCTTTACAATATAAGTAACATTTGCACTCGATGGATTTAATGAATTCAGATATTCTTCTATCTTCTTAATCTTACCTGGTGATTCGACAATAACTAGTATTTTACTCATAATTTATACTTATATTATAATAAGTTCACATTTCTAAATATCAATATTTATATATATGGTAAAAACTCTAAAAGTCAAATCAATCGCAATTACGTGATTGATTTGAATTATTTATTATTCAATATATTTTAGATCTAAACATCTATATCTTTATTTACTTCACCATCTGACTCTATCACAACTTTGTTATTAGATGGTAATTCATTTTCAGAAGATGAGTTTTCAGTAGATGGTTCATTGTAACCAAACATTTTTTTAACTGCAATATCTAAATCGGACGGTGTTAGATCGTCGTAACTCCATATATTCTTTATTTGATTATAATAATCAGCTAACAAGTTATTAATATTAGTATCTTCAACTACTTCTATTTTACCAGATGCAAATATTTGAATAAATTCTTTAAATTTAATATCTTTTAATTCATCCATATGTTTAACTACAGTATTATCGGGTAATAGATCTTGTAATATTTTATATATTTGGTTGATTTTAAGTGTGCTATCTGATACAACTGGTTCCACTGGCACAACTGGTTTAACTGGTTCCGATAACTTTGTTGATTTATTAGATTCTTCCTTATCAGAATCACTTTCGTATTCTACATCAGAATCAGAGTCTGAATCAACATATTTGCTCAAATCAATATTGGATGGTAAATCAAAATCTTTTGGTGGTGCTTGTGGTGCTTGTTGCTGTACCTGTAGATCCGCTTTAATATATGTACCCTTGAATGCATTCATATATATTTCGGCTACTAATGTATTTGATAAAATTAAATTTGAATTCTTAAGGCTATTTGATACACGGTCTCTTTCAGAATCATTATGTAATAGAGTTACTAATTTTTCACCTAGATTACTATGACCTTTTAATTCCATTGGACTTGTATCGCAAACTAATCCATTAAATCTAGAAAATAAATTTTTATTCCATATAATAGGAATACATCCAGAAGCCATTGCTTCCATTATAGATACACCATCTGTTTCATTTGGTGAACCAGTATAATATAATAAAAAGGAAGATTTTTGCATTTCTTTAGCGATTTCATCGTGAGATACACGCCCATGTTCAAATACACCGTCTTGCATAAATAATTTTTTAAATTTTAATTGATTTTCTTCTGCAATTCCTTTCATTCCATAATAAATATGAAGTTCTGCATCTGGATGTGCGCTTCTAATTAAAGGCCATGTATTTTCCAATGTTATATCTAACCCATTAGAATAATTTGAAGTATAACAGAATCTTTTAGGTTCTCGTTTTAATCCATAGTCAGTTTTAAATAAATCTAAATTTACACCATTTGGTGCGATTATCCGTGTATAATCAAACTTTGGTAATTGTACATTTGGTGGATTCATTAAATGCTGGAATTGACTTTTTTGTGTAAAGACTATTTTTTTACAATTATATTCATTCATAAATGGATAGAAATTATAACAATTATGCTGACAATCTAAAAATATTTTTTCACAGTTAATCTTTTCAAATACTCTTTCAGTTTGACATATTGGTACAAAACCAGTAAAATCTGAAAAAATCATATATTTAGCCTTTCTTCTAACATTCCAAAATCGTAAATTATAAAAGGTAACTCCCTCTATTTCTTTCTCGTTGAAATCAAATTTACCATAAACAGATACAGTTAAACCATATCTGAGGAATTCTATACCTAAATCAAGACATCTTCGTCTATATACATTTAAATCTTTATCAGTTGGATCCCACTGATCTTCAATATTACCATAGTAAAATACTACATCTGTTTCTTTCTGGTTATTAATACTTTGAAATATTTCCATATAACTATTGAAAATTTCATCGTTATTTATTAATGATTTTAAACTTGTTTTTACAGGTGTATATATTTGAGGAACACTTGTTGGATTCTTAACATTACCTACCATATTACCTAACATATTTTCTCTTTTTCCAGAAAATGTATTATCCGAATAACTCATATGAATTATTGCAGATAGTGCTGGTAATTGTTCCATCTTATTTTCGTAAGAATTTAAAAAACTTTTTTCTTCACCAATTCGTACTGTTTCATCATATAAATGTGTATTCGCATATTCTTTTTTATAAGCCATGCAACAATTCACAGTATGATTAGCACAAAATGGTTTTAATCTAAAAACAGTATCAAGCCCATAATCATACATTAACATTGAACTACATCCTATTAAATTAGCTTCTTTCTTCTTATCAAATATATCAACACATGTACTTACATAATTATTAAAATAAAAATCATCATCATCCATACAAATGATTACATCGCCACTTACACTTTTATTACCAAAGTTTCTAAATGCTCCAATAAATCTTGATTTTAATTTATTACTTGAAGCTATCTTTATTGGTATATTACCACAAGTTACTTGTTTGATATCTTCAATAAATTTTTCATAATCTTCATCATTATTACTACCATTTACAATTACCCATTCAAAAATTGTAGTTTCTGTTTGCGATTGAATCATTTTTGACAAATTATGTAAAAACGGAATTCTTTTTGGTTGAGTTACTGACAGGATTGATACTTTTGGACAAGTACTTTGGTTACTATTCTTATTAGAACTTTTTTTTCCCATTATAATAGATCATATTTTTACTTTTTATATATAAATAATTATAAGTTTATTTATAGATAAAATTATATTACGACCAGTATTATTAATTAACTGTCCATACTGGTATTACCGCCCTATTTAAATATACTTTATAATCTGGTCTAATTATTACTAATATCATATAATATGCAGATATTGTTATTAAAATATGCCAGTACATGTGAGTATTAAAATAACAGATAAAATCAAATAGCCATGTTATAATACTGAAGAAACCAATAACCATTCCTCTATTCCACAAATATTTAGTATCATCATCAACTACCGCACCATATGTTAATGAAATTAATATTAATCCAATTACCATTAATAGTGGTGGACTGACACTCGGAAAAATTACACTTATTCCTATTGATAATATAATTAAAAAATAATACACAAACTTATTAATTTTAAAAAATACTCGTAAACAATAAGATATTAGCAAAATAATACTTAATTCATCGCATAATTGACCCATTAAAGATAAACTTGCATGAAACCATATAGATGTTATACCTATAAAAAATAAAAAAATCCACGGTATATAATCTAATTTTAATTCTTTATGGACATACCATCCATAAATTGCAAATAGACAAAAACATACAGATGTTAATGAATTCCAAAATTCTACAATATAATTAGAGTATATAAAAATATTTCCATCTAATGACTCACACCATCGCATTGGACTAGATAAATAGTCTAACATTAATTGAATTATAATTTAAATTTTAAATAGTTTAATCATATTATCTTTATTTTTGTGGTTTATAGAAAAATGATATTAAATAAATTGAAAAATTAAATATAAATTATATAAATAGTACTTAATGGGATCAATTAATAGAAGAATGGCTTCTAACGAAGAATACAATTCTTATATGGAACAATTTAAACCAGAATTTGTTCCAGCAACCGATTGTTTAATTTGTTGGGATTCAATTGAGCCTTGTGAATGGACTCAGTGTACTCGGTGTAATATATATTTACATAAGAATTGTGAGGCGACCTATAGAAGTAATAAAGGATATTGTAAGTGTCCGCATTGTCAGAGAATAGGGACTTTAGGTTCTTCTATATATAATTAATTTATTTATATAATATAAACATATTTACTTTTATTTACCATCAGTAGTCACTGTGTTATTACACAGACCGACATTTAAAATTAGATAAAATTGATAGTAATAAAAATAGGTCGAACCATCTATTTTTATATTAATAAAAATAGATAGTTTCCATCCAAAACTGAAATAATTATTCCTCATCTTTACAATGGGAACCCTTTTATAAAACCAACCATATAGGCTGTGTAGTAGTTTCATTTAGATTACTCTAAACTTTCGTCTAATTAAGACACCCCCTACTCTTAATGGGCAATCAATAGATTTAAAATTAATACTAATTTAAGGAACTATCATACCATCTATTAATAATGGTAAACTCTTAAATATTTTTATTTCATAAAATAAGCTTCTGATTTATTTGCGCATTTGCAAAGTAAAAAGTCAACCTAATTTAAACTTGTTTAATTCATTTTTAAATAAATCTAAGATTGTTACCTCATCTAAATTATTAAATCTACATAATTCACTTAAATATATATTTTTCTGACATTTAGTTAATCGGGTATCTTCAAATGTTTTATGTATTGGTATTCGTATATCTTCTGTATTATCTGTTCTAATTATATATTGAAGATTTCCACCCCAATCTATAATCCACATATCTTCAAATATACCGGATGTTCTTTGAACTCTAACTGTTTCTTGTGAATACAATATGGTATTGTGAAACAAATGACATGGCAAGTAATTATTTTTTACAAACCAATTTTTAATATAAGTTTTTCCTATATTTTTTTTATAACATGCATCGCATGTTTGATATCCATAATCTAAATTTATACACTCGATGTGTGTATCATTATCTGCGTTATTTAAACAAAAATCGCAATGTTTTAAATATAACATTGCTAAATATTTTGGTTCAATATTAAGTTGATCTAATATTTCATTACTTAGTACATTTCTGACTTCATTAAATATTTTTAAATCTACATAATCATAATTTTTAAAAAATTTAGCCATTAATTAACATTAGAAAAATAGTTTAAAATTATACTTTTTAATATAGTATTATATATATATGGAATCTAGCCAAACTACATCACAAGTTCAGAATAGTATTTTTTCTGATATTGCAATTGCTGCATTAATATCTAATGATATTAATAATTTTAATAATATAAATAAAAAAATATCTAATAATATTTTAAATAAAAGTAATATTTTATCAAAAATTAATTCAACAACAAATAAAATTACTATACTTATTTCTACAATTGAATTATTAATTAATAAACCTGAATCGAAAGTAGTTTTTATAACCGCTAATTGGGATAAATCTGTTGAATTATTTAATTTATATACAAAAGTTACTACTACAATTGAACAAGTAAAAGTCGGACAATTTAATAATACTATTTCAGATGTTACAGACTGTAATTTAATATTTATAAATGTTAATAAACTTGACAAAGATAATACTATACCAGGTATTGACTATGCAATAATGTATGATTCATTTAGTTCTAAAATGGTTAAAAAAGACCCAATGTCATATTATATTAATATGAATAAAGCAATTTTCTATACAGATATTGATGATACCTTACTTGAATCACTTGGTATTTCAAATGAAGAAACTACCGAAGAAACTACTGAAGAAATAGTTGAACCTGTTGTTGAACTTGTTGTTGAAGAAACAGGTGAACCTATTATTGAAGAAACTGTTGAAGAAACAATTGAACCTGTTGTTGAACCTGTTGTTGAACCTGTTGTTGAACCTGTTGTTGAACCTGTTGTTGAACCTGTTGTTGAACCTGTTGTTGAACCTGTTGTTGAACCTGTTGTTGATAATTCATCTGATTCTAAGATTGAAGCCGCAACATATATAAATGAGATTAAAGAGTCCGAGTCTGATTATGAGTCAGATTCAGATTCAGATATTGATATTAAAGATTTTTTATCACATTTAAATATTCCTAGTATGGCTAATATTGCTCAAATAGAAAAACAAAAGAAATTAGATCATAATAAGAAGATATTATTACAGATGAAAGCAAGGGGTAGAAGATAATAATAAATATATCAGAAATAAATAACTAGTTTAATATCTTTAAATTATATATAAAATATATATAATTTATGAATATTTATTCATGTGTAGATAGTAATAATATAGATAAGATTTTTGTTTTATATTATAGTATTTATAAAAATACAACTAATTTTAGTAAATTAAATTTTTATATTATAACAGATAATGAGATTACTTGTGATATTCCTATATTTTTAAAAGATCAATTACAAATAAAAATTATAAAATTTACTGATAAATGGGAATTAATACTAAACAATTTTAATGAATACTTTTATAATCGTTCTAGTTGGTGCAAATCTGATTTAAATTTTGCAAGATTTTTTATATTTGAATTATTTCCCGAATTAGACCGATTTATATATTTAGATTGGGATATGATTGTACAAAAAGATATTTACGATTTAAAAGAATTTTATGATAAAAATATACCAATTGTTGCAATTTTATTTAATCAGTGGAATATTTACAAAAATATTATAGATGAGAATAAAAAAGTAGATAAATCAGTGTTAAAATTAATGGAAGATGAATTAGAACAACCTGATATATTAAATCCGAAAAGTGCATATAATAGTTTTAATTCTGGTTTCTATATAGTATCTAAGGACGATTTTATTTTAAGTAAATTGGAAAAATTAATTAATAAACTAATTAAATTACAAAAAGAATATCAACTATTTAAGTTTGGAACACAGGTTATTATGAATTTACTATTTGTTAACTGTAAATTTATAGACTATAAATGGAATACAAACCAAATAAATGATCAAAGTTATATTATTCATTGGTGTGGACATAAAAAACCATGGGCAACAAATGATAAAACATGGGAACTATATCGTTCTAAAATGTCGAATGGTAAAATAAATAATAATGATAGTTTAAAAATAATTAACAAAAAAGTTTTAATTTTATTGAAAAATACCTAACTTAACATATATGAATATTTATTCATCTGTTGATGGTAATAATATAGATAAAATTATCGTATTATTTAATAGTGTACTAATAAATGCAGATTCAAAAAAGAAAGAACAATTAAAATTTTATCTATTAGTTGATAAATTACCGAATGAGTTGCCATTTATACCAGACGAATTAAAATTAATTCTTGAAATAAAAGAATTGGAATTAAATACAACGTGGCGAAATACATTAAATCAATTTAATGAGAATTTTTATAAAAAATCTAATTGGTGTAAGAGTGATATGAATTTTGCTCGATTTTTATTTTTCAAACATTTTCCAGAAGTTAAAAGAGCAGTCTATTTAGATTGGGATATGATTGTACTAGCTGATATTTTTAAATTAGAAGATGAATATAGTAATTATAATAATATGATTGTTGCTAATTGCGGAACCAAAACTATTTTTTTGAACATCTTTATACCAGAATATAATATTTCATCTAATAACCTAATTGGAGTATCTGTAATTGCGAGACAAAAGAATATTAGAATAAAAAGTATATTAACATTCTTAGATTTAGATAATTCGGTTCACAAAGTAAGTGGTTTTAACGCAGGATTCTATATAGTATCTGATAAACATTTTGAAGAAACATATTTACTTGAATTACTACGGAAATTAATAAAAGTTCAACTAAAGTTTAAATGTTTTAACTTTGGAACACAAGTTGTTATGAACTTGATGAATATTAATAATAGAACATTTATTGATAAAGAATGGAATCATTTGCCAAATATTGATAACTTGGAAAGTTTAAATATTATACATTGGAATGGTACAGTAAAACCTTGGAATTCTAATCTAAGTACTAATAAGATTTGGATCGATTATTATACAAATATTTATCCAGAAACAATTAATCATATGCGTGCGAAATATAAAATAAAAAATACGAAAAAGAGTGTACCAATTAACAAACATGTTATTGTAAAACAAAAAAAAATAATAAAACATAATAATTTGATAAAATTATTAAATTCAAGTAGTAGAGTTTAATTATAAATAATAATTTACTGTTTTTGTTACTGCTATTATAATAATTGATATGATTGACATAAATAATTTATATTTTTTGGTGAGACAAAATGATCTAGAATCATCTGTATTAAACATATTCATTACTATATATCCTGTAGAATAAGCAAGCATCCATGCAATGCTTGATCCAATTACTGGTATAAATTCAAGTAATGAAAATATCATTCCAATTATTGGAACCCATCCAATACCTAATGAAAATATATTAGCAGAAGCTTCAACAGATAGACCTTGTACAAATGTATTAACCATATTATTTGTATTATATTCTTTACATAAACTATGTGTTCTCAAATATGATGGAATTAATGTAGATATAATACTAACACCAATATCAATAATCAAGTACATTGGGAGATCAAAACTTTCCAATACATAACCTAGAATTATTTTTACAATTAGTGGTATCAACATAAACCAATCATATGGTTTACCACCTTTCCCTTTTTTAAACATACCGAATTTCATCATGAGTGTAGATATAAATTGAAATGGAGGTATCATAAATAAAGGAAATAACAACCATTTTTTATCTAACGAGCCATTAAAATTAATTACTCTTGCATATAGTTGACCCATTGGAATTATTCCAAGAATCAATACTTCTTTCCACGAAAGTGACATTATATAATAAGTTATATATAATATATTAATAAATTAATACAATAATTGTTCAGGTAATATATTAATAAATTAATACAATAATTGTTCAGGTAATATATTAATAAATTAATACAATAA
>Ga0233439_10005450_pt1 | contig 11802 bp, 8 predicted proteins | sample SI_123_September_6_FD_182713 | JGI IMG/M metagenome (GOLD analysis project Ga0233439, IMG submission 182713) | Seawater microbial communities from Saanich Inlet, British Columbia, Canada - SI_123_September2016_100_MG | ecosystem: Environmental > Aquatic > Marine > Inlet | place: Canada: British... | reverse complement strand
ATCGAATTATTGATGACGATGGTGAACCAACCATTTATTTCCTTTCAGAAAAATCTGAAAACAATGAATCACTCACCCCGGCTAAGATTAAAATTGCAATGTCTAACCTTCCTGCTACGGGAGATGTAACAGTTGACTATAAGGTCGGAACCAGTACAGCCACAAAAGATAAAGATTTCACTTTGACAGATGGAACGCATACTTTTTCCCATGCAAATAATGAACTGGAAAAAACAATCGAATTGACCATCGTTGATGATATTGAAAAAGAAGGCAGTGAGAATGTAACGCTTAACCTATCCAACCCAAAATTGGCGAAACTGGGCATGGACCACCGAGTTCATACTTATACAATCCAGGCTAATGATGGAGGGGAGATGCCAGCAAAATCACCCACCACCTATATGATCAACGATGAGAAAATGAAACTGAATGATACCATTGCTCTTGTTCAGGCCCACTTGCCCAAAATGGAGTTCCCTATTCCCTCGGATAGGCCAGACTTGGACAGCAAGCAGGTTATGGATCAATTGATCGATACACTCAAATATGAACATATTGCCGCAGTGCGAGAAGGCGGAGAAAATTCAGGTGCCGTTCAGCATATTCAGGAAGCACTCGATGCGGCGCAGAACCACCGTGCCGACATGGTCGCTATCCGTCCGGCACTTGCTTATCTTAGAAACAGTTTCCCTGCATCTTCTTTACAGGATGATGCCGACCTGGGCTGGAAAAATCTGCTCAGTGAACGTATGTGGAGAGGATTGTTTGGTGAATGTCCAGATTGTGACGAAAGAAACCGAAGACGAATCAACCGGGAAATTGACAAACAGTATTGGCAGAATATTAATCGAATCCGAGTATCGGGCGGTGGCAATACTAATTACGTAATATCCAAAGACGATATCGGAAACTGGAATGTCAAAAACTTTTCAGCAAATCCCGCCCCTATCATTCAATCGGCAAAAAACCTGGCTATGTTTGGTTTGAGTGGTGGGCTGGGTGAAAACCTGATTGCACGAAACAATGCCCCCAGAGCCGCAGATGGAACAGCATTGCCCAATGCAAATACAAATGTCACTCCAACCCTCCTTGAGCGCCAGATTTCAAATTTCAAAAATGAGTTCAATACACAAACTGAAAATGATCTCAAAGCTCTAAGAGTAGAAATGGGAGCACTTCCTGCAACGGTGCACGCCAGATGGGAGGCGAACAAAAAAATTATTACAAATGAGACTACAAAAACTAATTATTATAATGCATTAATCAATGATGACAAAGTAGAAGTCGCAGAAGCTGAATTAAAAAAATCTAGCGAGGATGTTAAACAAGGAGATGAAACTTCCGACCAATTGATTCAACGCCAGTTGTCATCGATTATTATTTACCATAACGACACAAAAACTGCGCTGGAAGCATTAAAAAAAGATGCCGAACAAGATAAAGTTAATGCCATGGATGCGGCTATTGAGGAATTAAAATTAGCGGTCAGTTCAAAATTAAGTGGGTTAATCGCCAAAAGACTGAAAACCGTTGAAACTTATGAGACCGCGATTGCTGTCTTGAATAAATCTATTACTGATACACCGGCTACTCCTGCTATACAAGCCCCTGCTCTTTGAGCGGACAGAAGAAGAATCTTTCACTCTATTATGGACTAGCTAAATTAAATTTTTATTCATGAACTATGCCCACCGGATTCAATAAATTATTTGGTCTTTTTTTAAGCGTGATTCAGGTACTCCGTCCACAAAACAAAAATGAACTAAATTAAGGGAGACCTACAATGGATAAACGACTAGCTGTTTTTATCGTTCACGGCATAGGGGCTCAGGAGAAGGGATTCAGTCATGACATGCAGGAAAATCTCCGGGCCAATTTCAAAAAGGCTCTCGAGCATATGGGGCAAGGTAACTTGGAGGGTCAGGGTGATGCCTTGATTTTCCGCGAAGGACTCTGGGCGGACATCACCCAAAAAGGGGAAGACACTCTCAAAGACAGAATGTTCAACGACCCCAATACAGATGTCGATTGGATAAAGGCACGAAAATTTTTTGTCGACTATCTTGGCGATGCCATCTCCTATTTTAAGGGAAAGGTAACGGATATTTATTCGCAATACAATGCTATCCAAAAAAGGATGGATGGTTTGATTGAAGACCTGTCAAGTGATACCAACCCAAACCAAAATACTCTGCTTACAGTTGTATCGCACAGTCTCGGAACCGTTGTTCTATCAGATTATTTATACGATAAGAGAGACATCCTGGAACCCAAATACCAACTCACCTTTTCAAATTTTTTCACTTTAGGCAGTCCGATTGCTCTGTACGCCAATCGATTTTACAATCACCAATCAAAGAGCAATCCCTTCGCCAATTTCAAACCGCAAAAAGTTAAGGACCCTAATGGGATATGGGTCAATCTATTTGATGAGGATGATATCGTTGGCTATCCTATCCGCCCGGTGAATAGTCATTGTAAAAAAGTGGTAACCGCAGATTTAAATGTTTCTGTTGGCTCATTTTTAGCAGGCGGCACACCTGCCAGCCACACCGGTTATTGGGAGGACGAAGAGGTAGGAAAAATTATAGCCGAGAAACTAGCTATCGACTGGCTAAGAGTAAACGGGTGGGACGACAAAACAAAATCAGCCAAACGGATTACAAAATATAAAGAGCGTTATAATATGCCTTCTTCCTAAAGTCATGGAAGAGGAATAGTAAGAAAAGATTAACGTTTCTCCTTAATCCTTCCTAATATTTTTAGTTTAAAAATGTCTACTAGCAGCTATAAAAAACCTGGTCTGGTATTAAAGCGGAGTTCAAGCTCGGCATCTAAAATCCAAATCAAAGATTTACAAAGAGACCTCAGGCAATTGGGTTATCTGTATCGTTGGATTGATGGTGGTTTTGGGCTGGGTACAGAACGGGCTGTCAAAGCTTTGCAATATGACCTGCTCAACAACATGGGTCAAAGTACTCGCATGGATGGAGAGGCCCCGGTAGCTATAGCCGATTACAACCGGGGGCGGGTAACCGATGTAAACGGTATCGTTGACCAGAATCTGGCCCAATGCATTTCAGACATGCTGGATGATACGGAATATCCCAAGCTTCCTTTCGCTGAAAACCCGCAAGAAGCCAACCGTGAAGTCATTCAACAATTGAATAGCCTACGTTCTTCTCAAGTTCCCATCCCCTTCTTAAAAGCCATATTTAAACAGGAATCCAATCTAAAACATTTCTATGTTCCTCGTAGTGCAGATGAAGATAGTTACATAGTTGTGGGAATGGACATCAATGCAGGGGAAAAACATATCATCACTTCCCGCGGGTATGGCCTGGGACAATTCACCCTGTTCCACCACCCCCCTGCAAAAAAGGAAATTGAAAACTTCATGGTGGATATACAGGGAAATATCAGCAAAGCCATTACAGAGCTAAAGGATAAATTTGAAAACTTTGTGACGGGTCCACCCGGTGGAAGACGTGCGGATGACCGATTTGCCGATGGAAGGACTCAGCAGAAACCATTAATTTGTAAATATGATGAAAACGACTCGCGTTTTTTAACTGACTGCAAAAGTTGTGCACAGAGTGTTAACAAACAACAGATCGTAGCTGACAAAACCTCCTTCTACAAGGGCTCCAAAAATAAATTCCAGAAAACCAAATATCACGAAGGTTCTTATGAAAATGTCCCGGTTCGCAAGGACTTTCCCTGCGATTGGCCCTATGCCATGCGTCGTTACAATGGCTCGGGTGTCAATTCCTACAACTATCAGGCTAGAGTATTAAAACGCCTGGCTAAATTGTAAAACTCAAATCAGGTGCCAATCACGATTTGTGATTATTACCGCTATACTTAATTGATGAAGAAATAAAGTCCCTGAACAGGGGGTGTGGGCTCATGGGAGAAGATTTAAACTCAGGATGAAACTGGCCCGCCAGAAACCAGGGATGGTCTTTCAATTCTATAATCTCCACCAGATTGCCGTTAGGCGACAAGCCGCTGATGACTAGTCCCGCCTCTTCCATTTGTATACGGTACATATTGTTGAATTCATAACGATGGCGGTGTCTCTCTTCAATTTCTCTTTTACCATAAGCATTATAGGCATTCGAGTTTTTTCTTAACTGGCAAGGATATTCGCCCAGCCGCATGGTTCCTCCCTTATCTCCCTGGGCATTCTGATCAGGCAGGAGGTCAATAATAAGATAGGGGGAGGTAGTCGAAAACTCTGAGCTATTGGCATTTTTGAGATGAGCAACATTTCTGGCAAACTCAATCGCGGCGCAATGCATTCCAAGACAAATTCCAAAATAGGGAACCTTATTTTCTCTGGCAAACTGCACGGCTTTAATCTTTCCCTCAATACCCCGGTCACCAAACCCTCCGGGAACCAGAACCCCGTCACAGCTTTTCAGCAATGCCGATCCGTCTTCTTTTTCAAGAGCCTCCGCATCCACCCAATCAATAATGACGCGGACGTTATTACCAATCCCCCCATGTATCAAGGATTCAGTGAGGCTTTTGTAAGACTCTTTCAAGTCCACATATTTGCCCACAATTCCTATCTTTACCTCGCCATCCGGCTTTTTCAGTATCTGGTTGATTTTTTGCCATCGCTCCAGATCCGGACTCTTTCCTTTCATTCCAAGTTTTTCCAGAATAATTTTACAGAGGCCTTCTTTTTCCAGACCAAGGGGAACTTCATAAATGGAGCTTACATCCATTGCGGTGATTACAGAGTTTGATTCGACATTGCAAAATAAAGCAATTTTATCTTTAATGGCTTTAGATAGTTTTTTCTCAGTACGACATAACAAAATATCGGGTTGGATACCAATCTCCCTCAATTTTTGAACACTGTGCTGGGTCGGCTTGGTTTTCAATTCATCGGAAGTTTTCATGTACGGAACGAGAGTAAGGTGCACATAAAGTACATCCTTAGGCTTAACATCAAAGCGGAATTGTCGAATGGCCTCCAGGAAAGGCAGGCTCTCAATATCTCCTACCGTTCCTCCAATTTCACAAATCACAACATCCACCCCACTGGCGACTGAGCGGATATGCTTCTTGATTTCATCTGTGATATGGGGAATCACCTGAACCGTTGCGCCTAAATACTCCCCCTTCCGTTCCTTTTGAATTACGTTGTGATAAATACGACCCGCAGTGATATTGTTAGCCCGGCGCATTTTTGCATGCGTAAACCGTTCATAATGCCCCAAATCCAAATCTGTTTCTGCACCGTCATCGGTTACAAATACTTCACCATGCTGAAACGGATTCATGGTACCCGGGTCTATATTGATGTAGGGATCTAACTTTAGGATGGTTATTTTGAGGCCGGTACATTCCAGTAAACTGCCTATCGATGATGCCGCAATCCCCTTGCCTAAGGATGAAAGGACTCCACCTGTGACGAAGATATATTTCACTTTTTTACCGTTAATTCGTTTTTTCACTCAAGAATCCTCATCAATTTCAGGTTCAAACAGCCGCCAAATGTTTCTCTATAATCGCCAAATCCGCTTCACAATCGACTCCAATAGAGTCAATGTCTGTTTCAATAACTTTAATTTTGAATCCCCCCTCAAGGATGCGCAATTGTTCAAGCTTTTCAATTTTCTCGAGACCCGATTCTGGCAGATCCCCAAATTCCATTAAAAATTTTTTCCTGTATGCATACAATCCAATATGTTTATACCAGAAAGATTTCAGTGGGTCGAATGATGAATATTGAATCGAGTCGCCGCCCCATTTATCCCTATCCCAGGGAATGGGAGCTTTGGAAAAATACAAAGCTGAGTTGGAACGATCGACCACAACCTTGGTAATATTTCGATCCATCAGTTCTTCACAGGTTTTAATTAAAATCCTTAACGTGACCGTGGACTCTGTGACACCCTCCAATAGAGGGTTCACGACCCGATCTATGTTCTCGGGTGCAATGAGTGGTTCGTCACCTTGCACATTTACTACAACCTCACATTCTCGATCACGCACCACCTCAGCTATACGATCAGTTCCAGAATCATGATTCACAGAGGTCATGACGGCATTCCCGCCAAACCCATTTACTGCTTTCAAAATACGATCATCATCCGTAGCAACAATCACCTCTGAGACACTTTCTGCCTTACGGGTCTGTTCAAAAACCCATTGAACCATTGGCTTCCCATTAATGAGGGCAAGAGGTTTACCAGGAAATCGCGAGGAAGCCCACCGCGCTGGAATTACAGCTATAACTTTAGAATCAGTAGGCATGCCGATTGATCAACCCTTTCCATAAGGTCATGACAAGAATTTTTAAGTCAAACAATAAGGACCAGTTCTTAATATAATATAAATCACACTCGATCCTTTTTTCCAAAGAGGTATTTCCCCTCCAACCATTCACCTGAGCCCACCCGGTCAATCCGGCTTTCATCTTCAATCGCAACATATAAAAAGGTATGGATTTCTTGAACTCTTCAACAAACACCGGTCGTTCGGGACGTGGGCCAACCAGGCTCATTTGCCCACAGAAAACATTAAACAATTGCGGGAGTTCATCCAAACTGGTCTTCCTTAAAATCGTCCCAACTTGGGTGCGCCTGTCATCATTTTCCTTAGCCCATACGGGTCCAGTTTGATTCTCAGCTTCAGCAGTCATGGACCGGAATTTGTACATCCAGAAAACGTTTCGATCTAATCCCATACGCTCTTGCCGATAAAATAATGGGCCTCGAGATTCCAGCTTAAGGACTATTCCAATAAGAACCATAATAGGAAAAGTGATAATAAGTGCAAATCCAGAAAGAACAATGTCTGAAAATCGCTTCAATACAATATTCCACCCATAAAGAGGAGATTCAAAGAGGTTTATCAGGGGCATTCCATCAAGTTCTTCTACACCTGAATGCAAATCCATATAACGTAAAAGGTCGGGCACCAGTTTAATGTCAACGGTTTCTTCTCCTAAAGAGGTTAAAATCTCCTCCAAGCGATCATGAGCTTTATACGGTAGCGCAATAAAAAGCTGGTCCACTTCATTTTCACGAATAACTCGAACCACATCCTGATAAACACCTAATACCGTGTGGTCACCAAATAGCTTTCCCACATTTTCGCGAGAATCGGATAAATAGCCTACTACTGAAAAACCGATTTCTGGGTTTCTCATCAACCGTTCCACAACCTTCTGCCCAAGTTCTTCTACCCCGACAACCAAGACTTTCTTTAGATTAACTCCCCTGGCATACATCTTTTTAACCAACAATCCAGCCAGTTGATGAGAAGCAAACAACATAAGAGTAGCAATAACCCAGAAGTAAACGACCATGATCCGGGAAAAGGTTAATTCACGGATGAAAAAAGTAACTGCCATGAGCATAAGAATCGATGCGGTGGTCAACTTCAACGCTCCCAATGCCTGATTCAACGTGGATTGTTTACTGGACCGATAGGCAAACCCAAGCACCCGACCATTGATAAGAAACACCAACCAAATGGGCCCTATTGCATATAAATACATATTTTCACTCGGTATAGGGCCGGAGGGAGCAATTAGCTCAAATTTAAACCGAATTAAATAAGCAAACAACCAGGAGAGAGTTACCGCCAGGGCATCAAGAAAAAATAAGGCCGTCAGGTAAAGTTGACCATGTTTCCGAATCATATATGACAAAAGAAATCGCTTTCTTCTCTTTTTATCTTTCTAACGAGAATTTCAATTCCCCAAAGAAATAAAGAATTCTGGACTAATATTACTTGAAAAATACAGGGTTGTTGTCTAAAGAAATGGAACCTCAAACCACCAGGGTCTACTGGGATTTTAGATCGGCGATCGGGAAATTGATAACAGGAAATGCCTGCGCAAAGACCGATATGAGAGGAGGATAACCCAAAATTTAACAGGCTTCAACCGATAAGTGGGAGGTGAGGGCAAAAGGTTACAAAGTGATTAACTATTGAATCTGGTTTAATTGGGCAAGGATTTTGCCGCGTACCTCGGCAGGAGGATTTTTTTTCAAGGCACCCTCTAAAACTTCAATCGCACGACTGGATTCACCTTTTTTGGAATAGGCCATACCAAGCATATATCGGGCATCGTGTACTTTATTCCCTCTGGGAAATTTATTTAAAACTGTTTCAAACTGCAGGATCGCATCATCATACATTTCTAACGCGACATAATTGGTGCCGATCCAAAAAGCGATATTATCTTTGAGTTTTTTGGGAGGATTACTCAAATCCAGGTTTTGAAACAATAAAATCGATTCATCATAATTCCTGTTCCGATAAGCAGAAAGAGCCTTGTCATACTCCGGAGGATTCTTCGCAGATGCCCTGCGTGTCCTCTTTTTATGAACAGGTCTTGCTTGGGCTTTTTGCATTTTTATTCGGGCAATCTCCTCATTCAGTCGAGCCATCTGCGCCTTTAAATCTTCAACCTCCGGCTCCAGAAAGTCCGACGAATCTGTCACTGAGGAAACACTACTTTCAAGTCTTTCACTCGCCGCATTAATCTTGGGTTCCAAGGTACTCAAAACTTCCTCAAGCTCTCGAACCTTACTGATTAATGCCTCTTGCTGGCTTTGCAGACTTTCCACATCTCCCTTCAGTTCATTCCTATCAGTGCGTTGGTCAACACTGGCGAATCCATCTGGGTCTCCATCTATAAAACCATCTTCCCCCTCATCCATTTCCGAAAAACCTCTATCCTCGGAAAAGAAATCATCCTCACCGGAACCCCCAGCATCAGCCCTACCCCGCCGCTTTTCACCCCGATCCATTTCTCTCTCATCTTCGAAAGGAAAATCTTCTTCAAAAGCCAGATCGTCATCATCTTCACTCATCCAGGGAAGATAACTACAACCATTAAAAAATAATGAAAAAAGAAGAACCAATGCGAGAATAAGGCGGGTTAAAATGTGGGCGGGCGACATGTTTGACTCCATCGTGTTCCAATAAGGATAAATTATCCCTTAATAATCAATGAATTATATGAGTTTGACCTAAAAATGTCAACCTCATATATGAATGATTCATCCTGCTCAATATATTTTATTATTTATCGAGTTTTAAAGAGATTTCATTAATTTTTTATTGTCCGCTGCTTTAGAGGTTCCTACCCGGTTTAATAATACGGTTTTCTCTAAAATCTTAACGGCCTCTTCAATTTCTGCCAAGGTATTACTCCAACCAAAACTGAAACGAATAGATGAATTGATTTTATCTATCGGTATTCCCATCGCTGTTAATACCGGTGATGGCAATCCACTTCCCGAACTGCACGCAGATCCGGTAGATACTGCCACCCCGGCCATATCCAAACCAATCATCAAAGTATCCCCTTCCACCCCATCGAATCCCAGGTTCAAGGTATTAGGTAATCTGTTTTCCAAATCCCCAAAGATTTCTACCCCTGAAATCCGATTCGATACCAATTTATAAAAATGATCTCGTAAAGAAGAAAGACTTGAAGGTTCTTGGGAATCTAGATGTTTCTGGGCAAGCTCGCAAGCTTTACCGAAACCCGCTATTCCCGCCACATTTTCTGTCCCCCCTCTTCTTTTTTTCTCCTGACCGCCCCCGCATAATATTGGAAACAAATCAGGGCTTCCCTTCTTTAAATAAAGGGCTCCAACTCCTTTGGCACCATTTAGCTTATGTGCAGAAATGGACAACATATCAATCGGAGAATCTTGTATCTGAACAGGAATTTTACCCACACTTTGTACCGCATCGGTATGGAACAACACTCCCTTTTTCCTTGCGATCACCCCAATTTTTTCTATGTCCTGCATTACTCCCGTCTCACTATTGGCATGTTGCAGGGAAAGTAGCAAAGTGGATTCTGTCAAACAATCCTCCAAGGCATCCAAATCAATTCTCCCCAGTCTATCGACCTTTAATAGGTCCACATCAAAGCCAAGGCTCTCTAATTGCCGACATGGATTTAAAATCGATGGGTGTTCCACCTGACTGGTAACTATATGCCCTTTTCCCAAACCTAAAGCCACTCCCAACAAAGCAAAATTATTTGCCTCTGTCCCTCCACTGGTAAAAACTATTTCTGATGGAGAAGCTCCAATGAGATTGGCTACACGTTCCCGCGCTTCATCTATCAGTACGCGGGCTGACCTCCCCAAAGAGTGAACACTGGAGGGATTCCCCATCTGGTCCTCCAAAACATTCGTTACGATCTCCAGAACTTCTGGAGCAACCGGCGTGGTGGCATTATGATCAAAATAAATTTTATTCAATTTAAATTACCTACGAGAATAATCCAATAAACCAGAGTGAACAAAAGGAATCGGAGTCAAACAGGAGGTAGCAGTGAGTTGCACCAGCAATCTAAATTCAGGATTTGGACTGACCAGAGACCCGTTTAATATCGGAAGGATCCATGGCCTCTACTGGTGGTGCGGGGTCAATTCCCTTCTGCCTCAGGGTTTCCTTTAACTGGCGGATTTCTTTTTCCATTCGAGGCAAACTATCCAACATACATTCAATCGCCCGGGCTACTGGATCTGGAAAGGATTCCATACCCTCATTATCTTCCATATCGGAAGAAATACCGGAAAAAACTACCCTACCAGGAACTCCTATAACGGTGGAATATTCGGGAACATCCTGGAGAACCACCGACCCGGAACCTATTTTCGTATTACGACCCACATGGATCGGACCTAAAACCTTTGCCCCAGCACCAATGACAACATCATCAGCGATGGTAGGGTGACGTTTGACTTTCTTAGTTGCAAAGCCTCCTAAGGTCACTCCTTGATAAATAAATACATTATCACCCACCTCCGCAGTCTCTCCAATCACTACGCCCATACCATGATCAATAAAAAAACGATGACCAATTTTCGCGGCCGGATGAATCTCAATTCCCGTTATCCATCTTGCAAATTGAGACAAGGCTCTGGCTAGAAACTTGAATCCCAAACCCCACAACCCATGAGCCAAACGGTAGCCGATCAGAGCATGAACTCCAGGATACAAAATCAATACCTCAAGAAAATTTCTTGAGGCAGGATCTTTTTCTAAAGCAACCCGAACATCTTCTTTAATTAGACGGAGCATAGATTGGGGCTTGGAGTATAAGTTATTGTTTATTGTAATATTGTACCCCACTCAGCAGCAAACAAAAAGCCCCCTTTCCAAATAGGTCTCCCCCAACAGCCCATCTTAGTTGAGGGATACAATGCCACCTTAACCCAAGATAATTTTTTACTCACAAATAGAGCTATGTGAAAGGTGAACCAACAGGCGGTCTACTTATACATGAGGGAAACCAGTTGAGAGCGGGCATGAACTCGAAACTTGGAATATATTTTCTTAAGATGGTCTTTGACGGTGTGATGACTCAAGTTTAACATTTTAGCTACTTCCTTGTCACTCAGGCCTTCACATATCAGGCGGGCTACATCGGCTTCACGGCTTGTCAAACCAGCTTCCTGCATTAAATATTTTGTGTGCTCTTCAAGTTTAATTTCACCTTCTGCCTCATGAGATCGAACCCTTCCTGAATCTTGGGATTCAAGGATTTTTAAATTTTCTCTGGCACGACTGGATAGTGTTTTCATGATGGCCATCAAGACGTCAGGACTTGAAGCTAATTTTGCCTGGAATTGTTCCTGTGTTATTTCCAGCAACAGGCTGGGTACCGTTGACCTGACTGTAGCAGAACGAGGCTGGGATTCAATCAGAGCCATCTCCCCCAAATAATCTCCTTTTGTTCTGCGCGCAATCTCTATTCCATTTTTGGATACGATCAACTCCCCGGAAAGGATGACATAC